>OCTX011977252.1_pt1 | contig 10436 bp, 9 predicted proteins | sample 1539691 | NCBI WGS metagenome assembly OCTX01 (sample SAMN02144231, study PRJEB22623) | gut metagenome | biome: sheep rumen | host: Ovis aries | place: New Zealand | reverse complement strand
CAGGAGGAAAAAGAGCTTTCAAAGGGCTTTTTTGATGACATGATGACCATAAGCAATACTATCGGCAAGGTCATTGATACAGGAAGGCTATCTCAGAGCACTGCGAATAAGCTCAACGGTATAAAGGAGCGCATAACGGCAGTGATGTCCGTCGGCACAGCTAACGATACTCACTAACTCCGTGTGCGCTTTCTTGGACTACAAAAGCAGTCCGTGCTGCTTCACAATAGCTTAGCTTTTCTTTTTGCATCGTTTCAACAGCCCTGATTTTGAATTACGGTGTGTATATGAAGCGGGAGCTGCACGTTACCATAAGTTACGGTTTTGACAATGGTCATAGGGTAAAAGAAAAAAGCTCGCATTTGCGAGCTTTTCGTGGTGCAGATGGTGGGACGAGGTTGACAAACCGACCAAAGCCATAAATGCCTTTGGTCGCTACGGTTCAAGTCTGCACGCTGCACTATGATAAAAATACAATACTACTAAATCTATACTTAGTTTATAAATCTATTTTATAACAATGGCGATTACAATAGAATTAATAATTGTTCCAATAATACTCATCAGTATGCAAATCTTGCCTACTGATCTTCTTTCATCGTCATTACTGCTAAGCATTATAGCACCGACAATATATCCTATTAATGGAATGAGAAAACTGATAATATAGTTGAACCAATAGTTTTTGTTATTTGATACTTCATCATCAAGTAAATCGGATTCTTCATCATCTTCATCGTCAGATTCGTCAAAGTTGTACTGTTTCTTTTCATATTTTGACTTATCAAGTTTTACACCACAGAAATCACATACGTCGTTAGAGAATGGATTAGGAGAATCGCATTTTGAACATATGATTTCTTTAGGTAGCCTTTTTTGAATATACTCTGTTTTTAATGCATCGAGTCGAGAGCGTAGTATTTCTAATTCCTCTTTAGAGTATAATTCTTGCTGTGTTGATAGAATTAAGTCAATGTCGTTGATAGAATAGTTTTCAATTTCTTTGGCAAATTTATCTTTATCCATAATAAACCTCCAAAAACATTTCTAAAAAAAGCTCGCATCAGGGTATTGAGAAGATACGTTCCGTGTTTGCAAACGATATATTCCATGATGATCTGAAAAGCATTTATCAGCAGCAGACCTTGACCAGAGATGAACTGAAAGCTCTTACAGAGAATCAAATGAAAGATATATCAGATGAAATTGAAATGAGTTCTTTTGATGATCCTGCTCTTCAAAATCTGATCATCAAGCTGAAAAAGCAGCTTGATGAGAGCGACGGAAAGAAGGTCTACGGTTACCTCAAGAAGCCAGTCAAAGATACAGTGGATGAAATCTTTCTTGAGCTGTCAAAGAACGAACACATAAAAGATCTGTATGATAAGTGGTGTGAATTTGAGAAGGCAAAGTATAGGTTCTATACCGCAAAGGAAATCGATTTACCGTCTTTAGTTGACAATAAGGCGTTCAAGCCTGTCAAGAATATGATAATCAAGACAGTAATGAATATGGAACTGCCTGATACTGAGATTGATATCCAAAAGGATGAAGGACAAGAAGATGCTTCAGAGGGAGAATACCAGAGCGAGGAAGAATCATCTGAACTTGAGTTGCCAACGATCCCTATGGAGAGTGATTCAACAGGAGATAATCAGTTGTCAAAGGAAGAACAGCGGCAGAAAGAAAATGAGGCTCTCGCAGCGACTGTGATGAGCCTCTTTATGAATCTGTGTAGTGTCATTCGTAATGACTACGCCCAAGAGCAAAAAAAGATGCGACCCAAAGCAGATAGAAAGCTACAGAGGATGATACGAAAGAAGGAAATATCACTAGGTCTAAAGTACGATGATATGGATATGAAGATGTAGTTTCGTTAGATAGAACATGCCCTGAAAAAACAGTTTTGGGTGCATAGCTCATACAGAAATCATGCTAAACAACTATTGGTCCAATTACAGGAGCATTAACGTTACCACAATGCAGAGATCACGCATCTGCGCCTGAACCATAGATGAAGAACAGCTTGACGTTGATTTTACATAAAACAAATGATCCTTCCTCCGTTTCCGGAAGAAGGATCAATCAAATATTCTATCTAATGAGGCTGCGGCATGGTGCCTATATTAAGTGAAAAACAGTTCGTGCAACAGCTCCGCTTTTTTCAGCGGCTGTTAAGCTGAGCAGCTTATAACGGCTTTATAAAGTCCTGGCTTTTTTATGTGCGTTTTTCGCTGCCTGCTGCTTGTGCACATTGATATTGATATCAAAATCATTCCTGAAGTACTCTCTGTTTGCCATAAAGGTCTTTGCACTGTTCCTGTTATACTGCTTGATCGTGTCCTTGAAGGGCTTTGAGTTGATGCGCTTTTCCGCACGGGTCGCAAGCTCCTGAACTGTTTTGGGCTGGGCATTGTGGTCTTTTCTGAGCCTAAAGATCTCATCGTCACAGACCGATGCCGCCGCAATGCCGTTGTTCAGACGTGTCTTTTCCTCGGCAGTGAGCGCCTTGTTCTTTGCATTCAGCGCAATATCATCAATTGCACGTTCTGCAATGAATTTCTGCTGCATAACGGTTTGGGCTCTGTCCTGGTACATATCTACGATCTTTGCCTCAAACATTTTCCGGCTCTTCTTTATCTCGGCCAGCGCTTTTCTCATCACATTGATGCGCTTCTGGGTCTTGGGAGAGGCTCCGCCGTCGAGCAGACCCTGGTCTCTCTTATGCTCAAGATACTTGTTTATCTTCTCCTCAGCGATACGAGCCTGCTCACGCATTATTTCGTATTCAGGCTTTTTCTGCTTGTTTGTCGTTATCTCATTTGAATCTCTCTTTTTCTGGTAATCGTTGAGCTGATTGCTGAGCGCTTTGACAGCCTTTTCGGCTTCGTTGTATTCGCTACTGCCAAATGAAACATCTATCTTGGCGTTTTCAATACTTTCACACAGCGACCTCATCATTCCGCGGCGTGTTACGCCGTATGCAGCTCCGGCGGCAAAGATCTCGTCCCGGCTGGGAAGCCCGGCAACAGCGATTCCTTTGTTAATAAAACTGCCCACTTCATAGTCAGTTTTTTTGAGCACATCGGAATTTATCAGATGATCCATTATTCCGAATCTCTGATCGGGAGTAAGATCATCGAACTGGTATTTATTATTGATGTAATTCTCGCTTAGTTTTTGCTCATAGTAGGGCAATTTAGCGAGATATTCGTCACTCGATCCCAGCCTGGAAACGGGTTTGTTCGGGTTGTCATGTCTCATCTGCAGGAAATCATACAACATATGATTGCAGGTGATGATACTTTTAAGATAGTTCTCAGGCTCGCGGTTGATCGTTACCGAGGGATCCATTATCTTCTCAGCTGTTTGAGCTGCATCTAGATATATCTGAGACATCTGTGCTAATATGCCTTTTTTATTAGCTCTTTCGGAGTATTCGTCCGGGTCTTCATGCCTTACATCACGGACATATTTCCTGTAGCCCTTGTCCTTGCATTTATCCATCTCCTGAGTAATATCGTGCCAGGTGTGAGCCAGAGTGATAAGGTCAACAAATTTCTTGTTGCTCAGGTTAGCCTCCTCAGGGGTGATCTCCTTGCCGACGGTATTAACGATCCCGATTATCTTGTCAACGCCCTCTACGAACACCTTGCCGAGCCACAGCTCGTCCTCATCTGAGCCTCTGTTCATACGCTCTGCGATCTCACGGAAGGCCTTGCGCTTTTCATCTGCAAGCTTGGTATGATCCAGTATATCCTCCGCATTAAAGCCCTGGCACAGCAGGTAGCCCACAGTAGCACTTGTTACAGCCGAGCGCCCCATATTGTATTTTGAAGGGCTATCTGTATTAAAAGGCTGTCCGCCTGTGAAGGTCAGCAAGTTTTCAGGTGAACTCGGAGACCGCATTCTGAGAAGGCCGTATCGTTTATTGGTTATCTTCTTAGCCTTGTCAGTATAGGGCTTCATTCTTTCTTTCGTAACATTTTCGACAGAGCTCATAACGCCATCGATATTTTCTATCACACTGTCCAGAGACTTCCTGAATATTGCATTTTGAGGTGTTTTTGCCGTCACCAGTTGAGTATAAAATTTGGCCTGCTTCAAAGAAACATTGTATTCTCTCAGACCGGCTACCGCTTTGAACGAAACAGTGTCCTTCATAGCAACAACATCATCAAGAGTTTCCTTTGCCGAAACGATATTATCCTTTGCCGTTTGATAAGTTTCCATCATAGGTCCTGTAACAAAAGTATTGTTCATCTCAGCTATAAGGGCATTGAGTGCAGTCCTGTGCGCCTTGAGATCAGCCTTGCTCATCGACTTTAATTCTAACTGTCCAACATTTATTGGCATAATTGATTCCTCCGATTCATTTTTGGTTTTTTGGTGCTTCCGATAGTAATACCCGGCTTACAGCTCTTTGGGTGCAGTGCCGGTAAAAAAATTCCGGTCTATCCGATCCGGCGATCTGCCTTTTGTGTATTATAGATCTCGCCTGCAAAAACTCAATGGGCTTGTAATCCACCCGGGTGAGACTTTTTTTCTGGCAGACCATCGGCAGAACAACAAAGAGCTATACTGACACAACAAAAGGCAAGTGCGGTTCATACGGTTGATGTTCAGATATGTTAAGACTGTTCGTACCTCTGCACCCTGACGATTATTTGACGCTTATCGGTTTTCAGTTCGGCTGAAAAACTGCAGAGACTGCAACAGGCAGGCAATCGGGAAAATTTGCAAACTCGCTGTTTTTACGCTATTTGAAGGGTTTTGAAATGCCCTCGGACGCTGTTTATTCTCGTTTGTTGACAATCAGTAAAAACTGTGATACATTATACTCGGGCATGTATGCAGGTTACAGCCCACGTTTGCAGCTTATAAAACGAAAACCGCCCGAGCATTAAAATCTGAACGGGCGCTTTGTTATATCTGTCCCCGGGGGACTTGGGACAATAAAAATGACTGCGAGGGTATCGCAGCCATTTTCCTTTATGGCGGATCATTTTAAACTGACCGTTTTTTGCCGTCCCTGAGTCAGATGCCCAGTCGCTGGGGCTGAGAAGGAGTCTTTTCGTTCTGCTTGTGCTGCTCCATTCTCACTATCTGGGTGCCCTCGTTTATTATCTCTTTGCCTGCCTGATGAAGCATATCCAGCAGCTCGTTCCCTTTCTTTGCACTGCTCACCAGAGCTTCCAGCTTATCCTTATCGGTGACACTATCTGCTATTATCCTAAAGTCATCTCTTGTCTTTATAAACTCCGCAGCATTTTCAAGGTAATCGTCACTCAGCAAAGCGGCGATCTCCTTATCAAACTCCTGCTGAGTCATGCCGTCGCCCTGACCGTTGTCAGCCAGATCCTGTGCACCCGCCTTCATGCTCTTAACAGTTTTGGCAGAAGTCTGGGCAGCGATTATCTTTGCAAGCTTGTCAAGAGTAAGCTCTTTTTGATTTTCAAAGAACGCCACTTCGTTCATATCCTCGGGACGCTGCATATTGCTTATCTCATCAAGCTCCTCTCTGTATCGGGCAAGCTTTCTGTCCTCTTCTTTGATCTTGATACGGTTTACTTTCTTTTCCGCTTTCTTGTTTTCAAGCTCACTGAGCATATCAAGTATCCCAGGCTGGCTGAGATGCTCTATTGCGCTCTCCTTGACCTTTACGGTAAAGGGATCCTTGGGGTGAAGGGAAGCCTCCTGTTCAAGCTCTTTGAGCTTCATCACATACATGGCAAACGAATATGCGATCTCGTCATTCTTTTTCTTCTTTTTCCTCTCACAGCTGTCCATGTAGCTTGCAAGCGCGCACCCGTCATATTCATTTGTGCAGAACTTTCTGTTTTTTTCTATTGCCGCATCACGCACCTGTTTTTTGAGCGGGTCGTCCGCAGGCATCAGAGCATACAGCTGCTCCGGCAGTGTAAACATTCTCAGCCGGGTGTCTGCCCGTTCCTTTTTTAACAACCTTGGCATAATTATCCTCTCTTTCTGTTTAAAGTATTACGTGCTGTCATTAGTAATACCATCGCCGTATCAGATAGGGTGCAAAAGAATAAAAAGCAGCACCCGTTTATTGCGTGAGTGCCGCTTTTGATTTTGTGTTTCAGCAGGTTATCTTTTCATACCTGCCGTGGGAGCTTTGGGCAGCTTTTCCCCGGACAGCTCCTTGTTTTTCTCCGGTTGGATCTGAGCTGCGGGTGTGCTGACTGCTGCACGCTTTTGTTTTGCGGCATTAAGCGCTCTGACCGTCTTTACCATTTCATCAACCGTTTTTTTCGGGGCTTTTGGAACGCTCTTTCCCAGAGCTCTCAAAGCTGCGTCTAACCTTACTTCGTTCATAAATCTGTACCACCTTTGTTTTTTCTGTTCAGTAATAATACCACAGATGTGGGAGCTTGGGTGCATCAGAACGAGATTTTTTTTAGCCGCAAAAGAGTTGCCGCTGTTTCTGCCACATCTTTGGTGTGTTATTTCTTAAACTTGTTCTCCAATTTCTTAGAATTATCCTTTGCAAGCTCCTTGTGGTTATCCACTCCTTTATCAACAGCCTTGACGGCGCTGTTGGTCTTGTGCTCTGCAAAGCCCGAATAGAGCATATCGCCGTTATTTAAAAGCGCCTTGTCTCTCAAAGCCTTGGTGTTTTCCCATGTGTCCTTGCCCTTTTCGAAATTGGTCAGATAGGTCTTTGCGGTTATCATGCCTGCGGTGAGGTCACGGATTTCCTCGGCTCTTCCTATTCCGGGCATATTGTTTTCCTCCTTTATCGTCTTTGGTTAAATTGCATCCTGTGCTTTCATATGTTATACCCTGTCGGAGGCGATCAGGTGCATGAGAAAAATCATTTTTGTCGTTTTATGTAAAATGTGTTTGTACCAGATTGGTAAATGACTTTTTTTATTATATAATGTATAATTAAGGTGTATAAGCTGGCAGTAAATAATACGATTTGCTGCACCCAAACTAAAAAAAGCAGGGTATTACTTATGAATGACGAAGAAATGGTCAAAACCTACAGCGATATGATCTACGGCGTAGCGATGCGCTATGTCCGCAACAGAACCGATGCAGACGATGTCTATTCCGATGTGTTCTACCGCTATTTCAGAAGGCAGCGCACCTTTGACAGCGAGGAACACAGAAAGGCGTGGCTTTTGCGTGTTACTGTGAATGCTTCCAAGGAGTTCCTTATGAAGCGAAAGTACACCGAGGAGATCAATGATGATATGTTCGGTGATGAAACACTTTCTGCTTCGTGGGATACCAGTGTAGAGGATATGATCGCAGTAAGAGGAGCTTTGAAAAAGCTGGATAGCGAGTACAGAGAGATAATAGAGCTTTATTATTTCAATGAACTATCCACTGCTGAGATAGCACAGATGCTGCAAAAGTCGGTAAACACCGTAAAATCGCAGCTTCTGCGTGCAAGAGAAAAGCTGAAGGTATCACTTGCGGGAGCAAGATGAGCACTGCGCTGACGTAGTTTCTGAAAGGTCATAATATCATGATCCTGACAGCCGTATATATGGCGCAGGAACAGGTAAGTAAACAATAACAATAGTATATGGAGGTCTTTAAAATGAAAAACAGCTTAAAGAAAAAAACAATGCTTATGTCCGCAAGAGTGATGGGAATTATGACATCCTGTTCAGCAGCAATGGTAACAGCCTTTGCCGCTAAGGATGATTCGTCAGAGGCTACGCTCAATGATGTTACCTCACCTATCATAGATCTGCTCAAGAATGTACTTAATGTACTTATCCCGCTTGTTGCAGCAGTCGGCGCAATTTTCTGCGTAAGCCTGGGACTGAAGTATTCAAAGGCTGAAGAGCCGCAGGAGCGTGAAAAGGCAAAGCAGCACCTCAAGAACGCTATCATCGGATTTGTTCTTATCTTTGTGCTTATCGTTGCATTGCGTATAGCAACTCCTATCTTCACCGACTGGATGAATAAGAATTCATCGAAAAAATGATCGTTGAATCAAAATCTGCTTTAGGATGGTTTGAATGAAACTGATCTCTTTTAGGAAAAAGAGGATAATGTGCTCGGTGCTTTGTGCTGCCATGGCTTTGCTAACGGCGGTGCAAAGCACTGCTGTGCCCTGTAATACCGTATATGCAGCCGAAAGCAGCTCAACTGCAGACGAGGGTTCAAACAACGTCAGCAGCGAGCTGCTTAAAGATGTTCTGGGTGAGATAGTTTTGTACCGCTGGGTGAAATACAACGGCAGCAATTATCCCAAGGACAAGGAATGGCACCCTCTGCTCACGCTTTGGGGCGCAAGCAAATCAAAGGTTATGAATCCCTCTGCGCCAGAGGATATCTATCTTCAGGATGCCCACGAGGTTATTGACGGCGCAAAGTGGTTCGGCAGAGACGGAAACGGCAGCTATCCGCTTTCCAACTATAACGACAGCCGTTTCGGCCCTAATAGCGGCGCTAATAACAATGTTGACCCTGTGGGTGCTGCTGCCCTCAGAGCTCACGACACCGCAAATTATAAGGAAATAGCCAACGGCTTGAACAAGGATGTTTTTTATACCACCAGCAGCTATAACTGCACCTTTGCACGCTATTCGGGCATTGAGGACGGAACAAAATGCCCGTATTTCACGCTGGCGCTGGCAAACGGTAAGAATATACAGACAAATTCCATAACCTCGATGAAGAGCGATTATGTCATCAACCTCCCCCACGGAAAGAAAGAAACCGGCCAGAAGAGCGGTCAGCTGAAGATCACCAAGGGCGATGCCAGGGTTCCCGGCTACGAGGATATTGTCTTTCAGCCTGACGGCTACGGTCAGTACCATATATTCGACTATAATTACAGCGAACCAAGTGTTTATCTCGTGCTGCAGGATAACTTCTTTATCGGCGAGTCCAAGTTCAATTTCGGCGGAGGCTATTTCAGCGACCAGTTCACCTCCGATGCCGATACCGCTGATATCTATTTCGGTGAGACCTTCCGCTATTCTGCGATCATTGAAGATACTACAATCAGCAGCGGGCAGATCCTTTCTATCTCAGCAAGCGATTATGTTGATTCAAATGGCAATATTCAGGCGCAAAACGGCGTAATGCTGCCAAACGGCAAAACGCTGACGATCGAAAAAGGCGGCGTTTTAAGCATTAGCGGCGATTTTATCAATAACGGCACTATCATAAACAAAGGCGGCACGATCCTTGTACAGAAGGGCGGCAATATATATCCGTTCCGTTCGGGCTCAACGCCATCCAAAAACGGCTGCGGCACTCTGAAATGCCTGGCAGGAGATATCATCATCGAGCAGGGCGGCGCAGTTTATGCGGGACTGAATGATGAAAGCGGAAATATCGTGCCTTTCTATATGGACGAAAATTCTACGCTCATCAATCAGGGGCTGCTTGTCTACGGTGCTTTGCGCCTTGGCGAAAGCGCAAGGATCGAGTGCTATGATAATTCGAAGACCTACGGCTCGTGGTTTATGGCAAAGATCAAAGAGGGTACTCTCGATCTGAGCGGTATGACGGCTGATGTGAAAAAAACGACCTTGCAGTCTCTTGAAGATCATGGCATAACATATAGCTATGATGAAAAAACTCAGAAAGTTAAAAGCTGGGAATGTTCCCCCGAAGAGCAGCTCGATATGCTATCTAAATATAACAGTTACTTTTTGCAGAATAATACCGCCTCGATACCGAGACAGCTGGTAAAGGCAAATGACAGCTCTGAACTTACACAGCAGGGGGCATATCTGCCGGAGAATATCTCCGATGCCGGAAAACCGCACCTGCTTGTCGGTGCTAATGCACTGCTCAGCGATAACCACATTGATAAAAGATTGAAAACGGAGACGCTTACGATATGAAGGAATTTTTCAGCAATATCCCAAAGAAAAAACTGATCCAGAATATCATAATAGCTGTGCTCATCCAGGGGCTCGGCGGCTTTGGCGTGCGTACCCTTATGGATTACATAAGCTCTCTCGGACCTGACAAGAGCTTTAAGATACACCCCGAGTATTTCCTGAGTGCTACCACATGGCTCATCGGCTTTGTGGCAGTTGTGGCTATCGGGGTGATATGGCTTTTTTCAAGCAATAATCTCGACCTTATGCTCGGTACGGGAAAAGGACTGCTGGGCAAGGACGGAAAGATAGATGTCGTTAAGGGAGGACTCGAAAACAGCCGCTTTCTTACCGATAAGGAGCGTGATACATATTTTCCGGAGTATGTCTACGATTCGCTTAAAGACTGCACCGAGGACGGTATACCTGTCAGAGCGGTGCTGGACAAGAATAAAAAGCTGCATGTCAACTTTCTTTCGGGCGCACACAGCCTGATAATAGGTGCCACAGGTTCAGGTAAAACTACCACCTTCATCAACCCGATGATACAGCTGCTTGGTGCTACCGCCTGCGGCAGCTCAATGATAATGACAGATCCTAAGGGAGAGCTGT
>OCTX012268881.1_pt1 | contig 10443 bp, 5 predicted proteins | sample 1539691 | NCBI WGS metagenome assembly OCTX01 (sample SAMN02144231, study PRJEB22623) | gut metagenome | biome: sheep rumen | host: Ovis aries | place: New Zealand | reverse complement strand
CTCGGGAACGATGTCGCTGTCGAGGTCGAGGCGTGGCGTGCTGCTCTCAAACGTGTGGATGCGCACATTGTAGCCGTAGGCCCGGGCCATGGCGCCTACGGTCAGGTAGCTGCCCTTGTCGCCTCCCACGTTGCGAGTGAAGCCCACCCCATGTCCGCGATAGGCCACCCAAAGGCCGACGTAGCGCGACGGCCGGGTCTTCAGATAGGGCTGGGCGCTGTAGTCGGTGCCCTCGATGCTGCCTTCGGTGTGCATGCTCACGATGCTCTGGTTCATGTTTCCCCGCAGGACTACCTGCCAGGGGCTTTCAGGAACTTCGATATAGCGGGGGTCTATACCTTTGACCGCCATCGAGTCGAAGAACTCAGTCACTTTCTTCGCCAGCTTCAGCACGTTGAATTGTGCCGAAGCAGTTGTACAGACGAGCAGCAACGCCAGCGTGGCCACCATCTGCTTCGTGAATAGCATGTTCAGTTTGTCTGCCATAGCCTTTTCAGGTGTAGAGGAAAACAGAGAATCTTGTTTCCGTGCAAAGTTACGAAGTTTTCGGCAAACAGCCAAACTTTAGTGGGATTTTCCTGTCACAACGACGTCCACGCTAAGCTACTTGACCTGCCGCCTGGCCACAAAAAAATCCCCTCCCAAGCTGGGGAGGGGATAGGGGTTGATGCATTGTGCAGCGCACCATTACTGCCAAATGCGCTTCAGCTGGCGGATATGAAGCAACTATTGCTGAAAGATGCGGAGGTCGCTGATGGTAATGCTTCCCCCATAATTATTGATGCTCCAGCAGTTCTTCTGGATGCCATAGATGCGCTGGGTGTAAGCACATACATCGTTGATGTAAAGAACGCAGACGGAGTTGTCGGTGAAAAGGTCTATCTTGTAGACATTGTCTTCCGGACGAGCGAAATTGTAGCCGTCGATGCCTTCGATGAAACCCTTGCCAGAGACTTTGACATCGTTGCCGTCGTTGTCTTTCTCCAAGCGGAAGCCTTCCTGCTCGAAATTTATCTTACGGGTGTTCTCACCCTCGGGGTTCACCACCATCGTATAATAGAATTCCGGATCAGTACTACGAACGAACGAGATACCGAACTTGTCCCAATTGTTGCTGGTGGTCACAGTGAAACTGATGTGGTTGGCAGTGCCGAGACGACTGTAAAGCACGTAGGCATCGTCGCCGCTCAAGACGCCATTGTTGTAACCGTTGCTGGCTACAATGGCAACCGTCTGAGCCTGATTGTACTTAGCAGCCATAGCAGGCACCTGACCGAGAGAGAGCGTACCATCACTATGCTGGATGAGCTTATGGCAGACCAGCGCTCCAGACCAGGCAGGCTCGCTGTCGGCACCAACGTTCAGGTTGCGGTCGTGGATAGTAGTGCCTACCCGGTAGGGACACCAGCCCCAGATGTAGCGGTCAACACCGTTAGAGGCTGTCTTTCCTGCATAGAAGGCACGGCTGTCGAGCACACCCTCGTGACCGTCGCGAGGCCAATTGGCGCCAGGGTCGTCGAAGCAGCGCTTCAGACCCTCGAAAGACGTGGCCATCATGTACTTCACTTTTCGGCTCCAGGGAGCACGGTAGCCCTCGCTGTAGACGAGGTACCAATAGTTGCCCATCTGGAAGATGTCGGGACACTCACACATGCGGTCCCACACCATATTGAACGAGCCGACGTGTTCCCAAGTCTTCAGGTCGGTAGACTTAAAGTCGGCAAACTTCAGGTTCGACGAGATGACCATGTGCCACAGCCCGTCGTCGGCCTTGAACACCTGCGGGTCGCGGAAGTCGGTGGCGGCATAGCCATAGTCGACGCCTTTCAGTGCCCATTGGTTGTCTTTCGTCCAGGTTTTGAAGTCGGGCGACGTAGCGCGCATCACCACTTCGCGGTTTGGAAGCAGCACGTTGTAGCCCGTGTAGTAGACGTAGTACAGGCCGTCGGCCTCATTGTAGACTGCACAGCCCGTGCCCAGCGAGGCGTCCTGCATAGCAGTGCTGGTGCCGGTGGGGATGATTTCGCCCAACGACTCATAGGTAGCGCCGTCTTTCGTCGACACAGCCCAGAAGGGATGGTAACAGGCGCCGTTGTTGTCGTACTCCTGCAGGTACATCACCTTGAAGTCCTGTGCCTTGGGATCATAGAAGGGCATGGGGTCGCCACAGCGGCCAATAGCTGGAGTATAGTAGGTTTGGAAGCCCCGATCGTCGGTAGAATTGAAGAACGTGGTGGTGCCTGCCCAGTCGCGAGGGGCATCGGGACCGAAGTCGTCGTCGCTACATCCGGTAGTTGCGGTGATACCGCAACATACCAGACAGACGGAAAGGATATTTATCATCTTTTTCATAAGCCGTTATTTCGTTAAATAATTGAATGCATTCTTAGTGATAGTCTCGATGTTCTTATGGAAGTTCTCTACGTAGCCAGGCTCATACATGTAGGAGTACCAGTCGTAGCAGCCGGAGCCGATGCAGACGATGCCGCCCTTGCCGTCGTGAGCAGGATACTCCCATGCCACGATGGCACCGTCGCCACCCACGCCGAGAATCGTGCCACTCGTTCTGGCCTGCCAGGCTGCGTAGTTGTCGTAGCCGCCCCAGTCGGTGCCAATGTGGTACTGAGCCGTAGAGTTGGTGATGTGATAGCCTGCATCGGTGCAGTACACCTTGTTAGGATCATCGCCGGCTATAAGATTCTGCCACAGCGGGTGACCCTTCTGCCCCTCGTAGATATTGAAGTCCCACGGACCGCCACAGAGTTCAGCCGACCCTTCTTCGCCGCCCCAGCAATTGTTGGGCGTGGTCCAATCGTCGTCGCCGGTAGCCCCAATGAATGAAGCCAGATTCGTGGCGTAGCGGGTGAGCAGCAGCGAACCGCCGTTCTCGTAATAAGCACGCAGTTCGTTCTTTGTCTCGAGCGCATCAGTGGCCTTGGACACGAACTGGTCGTGACCGTCAACGGCCGGCTGCATATGCCAGTGCCACCAGATGACCTTACATTCAGAGAGGTCAAGCGTTCCGGCACGCAGGTCGGCAAACGAGGCATAGAGCGAGCCGCTCACGTTGCCCAGCATCCACTGACAGGCAGCCTTGGCCTCATCGTCGAGGTCGTTCATCACGGCAGCCGAGCCGACGAACAGTGCCTTGGGCTTCTCGATGGCAATGACAGTGACGGTATAGGTGCTCTCGGCCGAGTTGTTGGTCACCTTATAGGTAACGGGCTGCGAAAAGTCTTGAGCCACGCCCGAGCCCGGTGTCACCGTAGCATTCTGGCTGTAGGTGATGGTAGGCACCAGAGCAGTGACGTCGACCGAGCTAGGCACGTAGACCGTAATGGTCTTAGCGGCCTGGTCGATGGCACCCTGGTAGATATCGTTGACAACGAACTGCGAGATGCGTGCCTCGTCGTGGAGCACACTGAGCGTCCAGTCGAGCGAGACGTCGCCATTCTGCACATGGAGCACTTTGGCAGCATCCATATTGAGTGTGCTGCCTTGGCTGACGTTACACGTTGCTCCGTCAGACAACTTGAGGTCTGTCACCTGCATAGCTGAGGTATTGTAGACCTCGGGCAGACGTACCACGATGCTGCGCGCAGTCAGGTTGACAGTACCTTCGTAGCTGTCGAGTTTGATGGACTCAATCATACAATCGCCGCTCAACTGCAGGTTGCTGATATTGTCATCATTGCAACTTGTGAGGGTTGATGTGATACAACAACCGACGAGACAAGCGAAGAGGTATTGAAATATCTTTGTTTTCATTGCTTTGTCTTTTATGATTAATTCTTTATTATTCTTCAGGCCATCCATTTACCAGTTGCCAATATTCTGGGTGTAGTGTCCATTCGAAGCAGAGAGCTGCTTGAAGGGGATGGGCAGATACTCGTCCTTGTTGGCAGTGAAATGGGCACCGCTGTATATAGCGCAGTGGCCGACCTCCTCGGCGTAGTACTTGTTCAGCACGGTGGCAGCATCGCCCCAGCGCACGAGGTCGAAGAAGCGCTCGCACTCCATACCCATCTCCAGACGACGCTCCATCTTCACAATCTTGACGGCTTCGTCCTTAGAGTAGTTGCCCTTGTAGTTGGCCACATACATCTTCACACCATAGGCACCCTGATAGCTGGCTATCATCTGCGTGCTGGAGGCGGCACGGCTGCGCAGCTGGTTCACCAACTGGATAGCCTCACTCGTCTGGCCCAGCTGAGCATAAGCCTCGGCACGGTTCAACAGCACCTCAGCATACCGGAATACGATGCGGTTCATGCTGGAAGCCCAGTAGCTGCCTTTAATCAGATATTGGTCGATAAGTGCAGGGTCTACATTCTGCTTCAGCGAGACGTTGTAGCCATAGAGACCGTTGCTTCGGCTCCAGATGCTAGTCTCTTCCATCATGTAGTTCTTATTGAACATGTAGGGCAGTCCGGGAATACCGACGGTGAGGAACAGCCGCGGGTCGGCATTGTCCTCTGCTTTGTTGTAGTCCTTCTGATTGAACGTATCGAGCAAGGGCAGACCATCGGCACCGGTGCGATAGGCATTGACAAGGTTCTGCGAGGGCTTGTAGAAGTCGCAGCCACCGTCGGTAGCACCGGGAATGTTGGGCGGAATCAGTCCGTAGCTCCAGTTCAGGTTGCCATAGGTACTGCCGTCATTACGCGAGTACTGGATAGCCCAGAGGCTCTCAATACCATTCTCGTACTGCTCTTCCGGACGGAAGTTGTTGTGAAAGTCGCTCTCCAGACCGTAGTTGCTATAGAGGGTGGGATTGGTATACTCTATGACCTTCTGCAGGTCGTCCTCGTTAATGCTGGTCACCTGATTGCTTTTGGCATCATCCTGACGATAAGCCTTATATAGGTAGACCTTAGCCAGGAAAGCAGCGGCAGCAGCCTTCGTAGGGCGGCCCTTGTCGGCCTGCTTAGCAGGCAGCGTGTTGTAGGCATCGGTCAAGTCGTCGATGATGAGTTGCCACCCTTCGTCGTTCGAGTACTGCGTATTCGACAGCATATTATATTCGTCATACGTCAGGTTCTCGTTCATCACGAAGGGAATGTTCTTGTATAGGCGTTTCAAAAGGAAGTGCCCATAGGCGCGCAGGAACTTCATCTCAGCCAGGCGCTGAGCCTTCATCTGGTAGCTGTCGTCGGTGGTGTTAAGCAGAGCAATGGCACTGTTCACACGCGACAGGCTATTGTACAGTCGCTCCCACATATCGTTGATGTTCCAGTTGGTAGTCAGCACACCCTGCTGCACTTCAAGCTGATGGAATACATCGCCGTCACTCGTACCGCTTCCGCCTTTATAGGCATCGTCTGAGCGCACGTCGAAGTTCCACATGGAGAACGATGAGTTAATATCCTCGGCAGTGGTGAAGATGGCGTAGGCCGACACCACCATAGCCTCAGCGTTAGTAGGCGATTTTACCTGCTCGTCGCTGAGCGTACCCTGCGGCACATGCTCGTCGAGAAAGTCAGAACACGAGATGAAAGTCGTGCTGGCAGCGCAGCTTAAGAAACCGACGCAGAAAAGCTTATATATCTTTGTTTTCATAATATGATGCCGTTATTTAAAATGAAACATTAAGTCCGAAGGTGATGTTCAGAGGAATAGGATAACCAAAGTTGGCGTTCTCGGGGTCAACGCCCGTGAAGGTCTTGCTTTTGATGGTTAGCAGGTTCTGAGCCGATACATACATACGCAGACGCTCCATGTAGAGCTTCTCGCTGATGCTCTTCGGGAAGTTGTAGCCCAGTTGGATGGTACGCAGCTTAGCAAACGAACCGTTCTCTACGAAATAGGTCGAGACGCGCTTCTCGTTGTTGTTGTCCATCGTGCTGACGGCTGGAATGTTCGAGCCGTTGTTCTGCGGCGTCCAGGCATCGAGCAGACGCTGGCCTTTGTTAAGATTCGATATGTTCAGGCCACTCCACAAGTCGGTCTCCTTCTTCAGGTCGCTGATGACGTCGACACCCTGTACACCCTGCCAGAACATGGTGAAGTCTACATTCTTATATTGCAAGTAGATGTTCAGACCCCAGGTGAAGTCGGGGGTCGGGTCGTAAATCCACTTCTGGTCTTTCTCGTTGATGACATTGTCGCCATTGAGGTCTTTCCAGCGGATGCGCCCCAGACCAGCACCGTTCTGTGTGGCGTGGTTGTCTATCTCGTCCTGACTCTTGAAGATGCCGTCGTAGACATAGCCCACCTGCGAGTACATAGGATGGCCGATGACGCTCTCCACGCCATTACCGCCAAAAGTGCCATTGGCAGCGATGGTCTCTGGCAACTTCGTCACCTTATTGCGATAGGTGCCCAAGTTTCCGGAGATGTCGTAGCTCAGCTTACCTCCGATTTCGCCACGGTAGCCCACATTCAGTTCAATACCTTTATTCTCTACCTCACCGGCATTAATCCACTGGCTACTACCCTCACCCATCACACCGATGCCGGGCATGTAGACCAGAATGTCCTTGGTCTTCTTGAAGTACCATTCGAACGAACCATAGAGGGCGCTGCGGAAGAGTCCGAAGTCAACACCAATATTGGTCTGCGTAGTAGTCTCCCACTTCAGGTCGTCATTGCCAAGCTGATTGCGTTTGAAACCACTGGGCAACGTCTGACCGCCGTTGGTACCGGCAATGTCGTAACTGGTACCGTAGCTCTGACCACCGAAGCCAGCCTCACCATAGTTGCTCTCGTACATGGTGTAGCGGGCGATATTCGAGATTTCCTGATTACCCGTCTGTCCCCAAGAAACACGCAGCTTCAGGTTGTCGAGCCACTTGATGTCACTCATAAACTTCTCCTCATTGACACGCCAGCCTGCAGAGACTGAGGGGAACGTACCATAGCGATTGTTCTTACCGAAGCGGCTGGAACCATCGTAACGCATGGTTAGGCTCAGCAGGTAGCGGTCGGCAAAGTTGTAGTTCAGTTTGCCAAAGTACGACACCAACGTGTAGCCTTCGCCTGAACCATAAGCCTCAGCCTCTCCAACACCGGCATTGGGCCACATATAGTCGGGGTTCAACACCTGAAAGTCGAACTTCTTGCCACTGAACCATGCGTCGTCCTCGCGGTTGATCTCAGTACCCACCATGATGTCGGCACGATGTTGCCCTTTCTCCAGATTATAAGTGACAATAGCATTCCACATCCATTTCGTCCAGTGCTCCTGCTTACCCTCAACACTATTGGTCGAGTTGGCCACTGTGCCCTCGGTGATGGGGTACTGGAAGATGCGCTGCTGCTTTTGTGCGTAGTCGAGGCCAAAGGTCGACTTGATGTTCAAGTCTTTCAGCGGGTTGATATTGATATATGCATCGCCGAACATACGCCAGTAGCTGTAGCGGTTATCGCTATTGCGCTCCAGACGAGCCAGCGGGTTTTCACGGTCGGGATAGCCGCCCACGGGGCCGGCAAACTCGCCATCACGGGTGTAGACGGGCAGAGAGGGATTGAACTGCAACACGTTCTCCAAGAACCCGCCAGGAGCCTGTACTTCACTGGTGCGGTTTAGGGTGAAATGCTCACCCACGGTGACGATACTCTTATCCTTGATTTTCAGCAGTTTGTACTCGCCATTCATACGAGCCGAGAAACGCTCAAAGTCGCTGTACTTGATGATACCTTTGTTCTTGTAATAGCCTAACGAGAAGAACGATGTACCTTTGTCTGAACCATTGCTCAACGACACGTTGTACTGTTGGATAAGACCTGAACGCGTGGTTTGGTCAAACCAATCAGTATCGGCAGCAGGCGTCGTGCCGGCAGCATCTAAATACTTGTTCATGGTAATACTGTTCAACACAGGCTGTCCCTGAGCATTGTAAGTCCAGCCGTAACGGTAGCCCAAGCCATTTTGGTTGGGGTCCAGCCCGTCGTTAACATAACCCTGCCACATTATCTGACCAAATTCCTTGGCATTGAGCACTTCCATCTTGTGAGCATAGGTCTGAACGGCAATGCTGCCATCGAAGTCTATACGCACCTTGCCGTCCTTGCCTTTCTTGGTGGTTATGATAATCACACCGTTGGCAGCTCGCGAACCATAGATGCTGGCCGATGCAGCATCCTTCAGTACCTGAATCGACTCGATGTCGTTGCCGTTAAGTTCGTGCATACCTGCCTTCGTGGGCACACCATCAATGATGTAGAGCGGGTCGTTGTTGTTCAGCGTACCCACACCACGAATGCGCACAGTGGCCGAACCCGAAGGTGCACCATCGGCAGAAATGTTCATACCTGGCACACGGCCCTGCATGGCCTTGATAGGGTTGTTCTCGTTCTGCTTTGCCAGATCGCTGGGCGTCACCGTTGAGATAGCACCTGTCAGGTCGGCTTTACGCTGGGTGGTGTAACCTGTGACTACCACCTCGTTCAGCAACTGGGCGTCTTCCTTCAACTGAATTTTCATGCCGGGAGCGGCAATCGCTTCCATGGGGGTGTAGCCAATGTAGGTCACAACGAGGGTAGCCCCAGCCTTGACCTTCAATTTGAAATTGCCGTCGAAGTCGGTCACAGCACCGACCGACGTGCCCTTCTCCTTCACGGTAGCACCGATGACACCATCGCCGAACTCATCGACCACGGTGCCGGTGATTTCCGTCTGCGCGTACAATAATGTACCCACAAACAAGAGCATAAGGCTCAGTAGAAATCTTTTTGTTTGTTTCATGCTTTTTGCTTTTTGGGTTAGTACTTAGTTGAAAAACTGCCGCAAAAGTACGTATAACAACGATTTCAGCCTGCAACAATTCGTTCGCAGGCTGAAAGATTTGTTTCAATGAAACATTTTTAGGTGGGAATGAACGATTTTTATTACTGCGTGCGCACGTCGCCCGGCAGCATGCCAAATTCGTCCTTGAAACATTTGGTGAAGTAGCTGGGGGCGGTGAAGCCTACGGCATAGGCTACTTCTGAGATGGTCTTATCGGTGGTGAGCAGTAGCTGGTAGCCTCGGTTCAGACGCGCTGTGCGCAACAGTTCAACGGGCGACGAGCCGGTGATGTTCTTCACCTTTCTGTAGAGTTGCACGCGACTCAGGCTCATGTCGGCTGCCAGCTCTTCGATGCTCAGGTCGCTGTCGGCCAAACGTGCTTCGACAGCTTCCTTAAAGCGGCTGATGAAGAGCGACGATGTCACTGAGTCGACGGTAGCATCCTCGGCAGGTTCGTCCTGCTGTGCTGCAGGCTGCTGGGCAGGTTCTTCGCTCGAAGGCTGCGGCAGCGATGAAGCATCATCAGCGGCTGCGGGCTCTTCGGTAGCCGGCTCCAGGTTCCAAAGGTTGTTTACCACACGCTCGTGCTGAATGGATATCTTCTTCAGGTGATAGAGATAGAAAAGCGTGATGAGCAGCAACAGCAGCAGGATGATGCCGCCAGCCAGCCAGTTGATGGTGCGCTGCGTGCTCAGCTGCTGCAGGTAGTTGTCGGCCATGAGGTGCAACTGGTTCACCTGTTGTGTCTGTCTTACCAGCTCGCCGTTCTCCATCTGCAGCACCCAGGCATTGTCGGGGGTGACGAGTGCCGTGTTGAGCATGATTTCCTTGTCGTAAGGCCGGCCCTCCAGTATGTCGATGGCCAGCTGCAACACTTCGTCGCCACGGGTGGGATAGATGCACGATGCAGCCAGCGTACCGTCGACGACGCACTCTATGCCGCCGCCTTTGCCCGGCAACCCGTCGATGCCGCAGAACTGCGGAACGCTGGCCGACGCATGCTGGCCGTTGCGAGCGGCTAAAGCCTTGCGGGCACCCACAGCCATGCGGTCGTTCTGACCGAAGACGAAGTCGATGTCTGACAGCACACCGTCGTATTTATTGATAGCCTCCACGGCGCTCTCTTCTGTCCAGTCGCCTTGCAGCGAGGCCACCAAATGGATGTCGGGATAGTGGCTCAGCGCTTCGACAAAGCCCTCGTGGCGTTCGATGGCAGGCGAAGAACCCCTGAGACCCATGATTTCGAGCACACGTCCGTGTTCTTTCAGCTGACTGGCAATATAATCGCCCATCATGCGCCCCATCTCGCGGTTGTCGGCACCGATGTAGGCCGTATACTTGTTTGAGCTGGTCTTGCGGTCGAACACGATTACGGGAATGCCCCGGTCGTAGGCGCGGTCGATGGCCGGCGTGATGGTGGCCACCTGATTGGGAGCCACGATAAGCAAGTCGATACCCGCATTCAGCAGACTGTCTATTTGCTGTACCTGACGCGCGTCGCTGTCGTAGGCGGCAGCAAACTTCAGTTCCACGTTCTCGTGGGCATAGGTACCCATGATGAGTTCGGCGTTCTGCTTGTGGCGCCAAATGTCTTCGGAACACTGCGACACGCCTATCACATGTCGCGGTGCCTTGTGCGAGCAGCTCATGCAAAGCAGAGCACCTACAACACCTATTATAATATAACTGAGTCTCTTCATCCTTCTCCTGCAAAA
>OCTX011398468.1_pt1 | contig 10443 bp, 10 predicted proteins | sample 1539691 | NCBI WGS metagenome assembly OCTX01 (sample SAMN02144231, study PRJEB22623) | gut metagenome | biome: sheep rumen | host: Ovis aries | place: New Zealand | reverse complement strand
TTTTTAATTAAAAATTCTTGCATATAATCACCTATATAATTATATTCACATATTTATAAATAATTAATAAACTTTATGGGAGGTAATATTATGTTTAATATTAAGTGCTTTTTTCGATTGAGGTGTTTTTTTTGAAAAAAAAGTATAGATTTAAAAAAAGAAATAGTGAAATTGATAAGAAGAATCAAATAGAAAAAAGATATAAAGTTTTAATTGTTTTAATATTAATATTGTTGAGTATTTTGATAGGTTATTTGTTTTATGTACAGATTATGAGAAGGAGTTATTTTAAGGAAAAGGTTGAGGTTGCAACTATTAAGGTTGTAGAGGGTGATAGTGCTCCTCGTGGTAGAATTTATGATAGAAATGGCAAGTTAGTTGTTGATAATATTGCCGTTAGAACTATTGTTTATAAGAAGAATGGTTTGAGTACTAATGATGAAATTGATCTTGCATATAAGGTTGGTTCTATGATTGATGTTAATTTTTCTAGATTGACTGATGATGATAAAAGGTTGTTTTGGCTTAAAAATAATTATGATGAGGCTAGTAAGTTTATTACTGAGTCTGAGTATAATGATTTAAAGGAACGTAAGATTGATAGTGATACAATTGAAAAATACAAGTTGGAAAGAATTCCTAATGAGTATTTAAATCGTTATAGTGATAATGATTTAGAGGCTGCTTATATTTTTAAGTTAATGAATACTGGTTATAATTATGCTGAAAAGGTTATTAAGAAGGATAATGTTAGTGCTGAGGAATATGCTATTATTGCTGAAAATTTAAATGATTTGCCTGGTTTAAATGTTAAGTTGGATTGGGATCGTGAATATTTATATGGTAATGTGTTTAAAACTATTTTAGGGAATGTTTCTACTAGTGAAAGTGGTATTCCATATGAACTTAAGAGTTATTATTTGAATAAGGGTTATGAATTAAATGATCGTGTTGGTACTAGTTATTTGGAGTATCAGTACGAGGATGTTTTAAGAGGTATTAAGAATAAGTATCAGGTTATAAATGGTAAGTATATATTGTTAGAAGAGGGTAAACGTGGTAATGATATTCAACTTACTATTGATATTGAATTACAAAAAGAGATTGAAAAAATATTGGAAGAGGAATTGATTGCTACTAAGAGTGAGCCTAATACTAAATATTATAATAAGTCATTTGTTATTATTAGTGATCCTAATACTGGTGAGATACTCGCAATGGCTGGTAAGCAAATAGTTCCTTCTGGTAATTCATATAAGTTTTATGATTATACTCCAGGGGTTACTACAACTCCGGTTGTTGTTGGTTCTGTTGTTAAGGGAGCTAGTCATATTGTTGGTTATAATACTGGTAGTTTGTCTATAGGTGAGGTTAGGGATGATTCTTGTTTGAAGATTGCTGCTACTCCTTTAAAGTGTTCTTGGAAGTATTTAGGTGTTCTTGATGATATTAGTGCTTTACAGAATTCTTCTAATACTTATCAGTATAATACAGCAATTCGTGTTGGTGGTGGTACTTATGTCCCTGATGATGCATTAGTGATTAATCCTGAAGCTTTTAATATTTATCGTAATACTTTTGCTGAATTTGGATTGGGTGTTAATACTGGTATTGATTTACCTGTTGAAAGTTTAGGCTATAAGGGTAATAGTGAATTGCCTGGACATTTGCTTGACTTTTCTATTGGACAGTATGATACTTATACACCTATTCAGTTGTCTCAATATATTAATACTATTGCGAATGGTGGTAGTAGAATTAAACCTTATTTAGTTAAGTCTATTTATAGTCCTACTAAGGATGGTTTAAGTAATAAGATAAGTGATACGGAAGTTGTTGTACTTAATAAGGTTAATACGGAAAGTAAGTATATGGATCGTGTTAAGTTGGGTTTTAGAAGAGTATTGGATTCAGGTACTGGTTATGGTTATATTGATCTAGCTTATAAGCCTGCTGGTAAGACTGGAACAAGTGAAAGTTTTATAGATACTGACAATGATGGTGTTGTTGATACTGAAACTTTAACTAATACTTTTGTTGCGTATGCCCCTTATGATAGTCCTCGTGTTAGTTTTACTGTTATATCTCCTGATATTTATTATGATCAAGATGGTTCAACTTATCAAAGTAATGTAAATAAAAGAATTGTTACTAGAGTTTCAAAAAAATACTTTGATTTTTATAAATAATCTGTTATAATATGGTAGATGTTTCAAAAAGGAGGGATTATTGTGGCAAAAAAAGGAGAAGCAAGAGAAAGAATTACTTTAGCTTGTACTGAGTGTAAAGAGAAAAATTATCGTACTGAAAAGAATAAAAAAAATACTACTGATCGTTTAGAGTTAAATAAATATTGTAGTAAATGTGGAAAAACTACTAAGCATAAAGAAGAAAAATAATTTAGGAGGACATTATGTTTAACATTAATGACATTAAAAATGGTATTACTTTCTTATTTGAAGGTAATATATATACTGTTATTGAGTTCCAACATGTTAAACCAGGAAAAGGAGCTGCTTTTGTTAAGGCTAAAATCAGAAACTTAAGAACTGGTTCTATTGTTGAAAAAACTTTTAATACAAGTATTAAATTAGAAAAAGCCATGATTACTAAACAAAATATGCAGTATCTTTATAATACTGGTGATATTTATTATTTTATGAACATGGAAACTTATGAACAAATTGAGTTAAGTCGTGATCAAATTGGTGAAGACGCTAATTACTTGATTGAAAATTTAAGTGTTAATATTACTTTCTATGAAGGTGAAATGTTAGGTATGGAATTACCTGAAAAGATTACATATACTGTAACTCATACTGAACCTGCTGTAAAGGGTAATACAACTAATAATGCTTTAAAAGAAGCTGTTATGGAAAATGGTTTAATGGTTAAAGTTCCATTATTTATTGAACAAGGGGAACAAATTGTTGTTTCTACTAAAGATGGAAAATATGATTCAAGAGCTTAATTTTTAGTTCTTATCTATAAAATATTGACAAATTGATTATTTATATGTATAATCATTAAGAAACCGAAAAAAAGGAAAGAAGATATTCATCTCACCCGATTGCTTAAGGCGATGGGTTAAAGGCCAATAATTATGTTTTTATAATTTTTTGCGTGCTTTAAGTGGATATCTTTATATTCACTTTTTTAGTGGTTAATGTGCTAAAATTTTGGAGGTGTTTAGTATAAGCAAGGAAAGAGATTTGTTTGTTAATGAACAAATACGTGCAAAGGAAGTAATGGTAATTGGTCCAAATGGTGAGCAATTGGGTGTTAAACCTATTAAGGATGCTTTGACTTTGGCTAATTATGCTGGTTTTGATTTGGTTTTAATTAATCCAAATGCTAATCCACAAGTTTGTAAAATAATGGACTATAATAAGTTTAAGTATGAAAATAAGAAGAGACAAAAGGAAAATTTAAAGAAGCAAAGAGAAGCTAATTTAGATATGAAAGAGTATCGTTTGTCTGTTACTATTGATGTTCATGATTTTAATACTCGTGTTAACAATTCACGTAAGTATTTAGAGAAAGGACATAAAATTAAGGTTTCTATACGTTTTAAGGGTAGAGAAATGGCTCATACTGATTTAGGTAGGGACGTTTTACTTCGTTTTGCGGATGCTTTAGGTGAGGTTTCTATTGTTGAGTCTCAACCAACATTAGATGGCCGTGTGATGGTTATGATACTAGCACCTAAGAAAGAAAAATAGGAGGATATTTATGGCAAAGAAAACACAAAGAACTCATAAAGGTACTGCTAAGGTTTGTAATGTTAGACCTGGTGGAACTGTTAAAATAGGACATCCTGGTACAAGACATAATACAGGTAAGAAGAATGCTGCTTCTAATAGAACTGGAAGAAGTGCTTCATTATTGAGTAAAGCTGATTACAACAGATTAAAAGATGTTATTAAATAATTAAGGAGGATTTAAAATGGCAAGAGTTAAAGGCGGAACAATTCATCGTGCTCGTCGTAAAAAAATAATGGATAGAGCTAAAGGATATTTTGGAAGTAAACACAGATTATATAAGAGTGCTAAAGAGCAAGTAATGCATTCTGGTAAATATGCATATAGAGATAGAAGACAAAAGAAAAGAGATTTCAGAAAATTATGGATTACTAGAATTAATGCTGCATGTCGTATGAATGATATCAGTTATTCTAAATTTATTAATGGTTTAAATAAGGCTGGTGTTGTTATCAACCGTAAAATGTTAGCTGAAATAGCAATCGATAATGCTGAAACTTTCGCAAGTTTAGTTAAATTAGCTAAAGAAGCTTTAGATGGTAAAGTTGAAAAAGAAACTGCTAAAAAAGAAACAGTAAAAAAAGAAACTGTTAAGAAAGAAACTAAAAAGGAAGAAAAGAAAGATATCTCTAGTATGACTGTTGCTGAATTAAAAGCAATGGCTAAAGATAAAGGTGTTGAAGGATATTCTACAATGAAAAAAGCTGAGTTAATTGATGCTTTAAAATAGTACTTGAATAAAGTACTTTTTTTATATAAAAAAATCTGAATTTAATTTTCAGATTTTTGTCTTTCTATGATATCTCTTGCAGCTACTAATCCGTTTGCTGCTGCTATTACTATGTTTCCTGCTTTTCCTGCACCGTCTCCAATGAAATAAATATTTTTGTCTTCTAATTTGAATTTATTGTTTGTTGTTATTTCATTTGAGAAGAATTTTATTTCTGGACCGTATAGTAATGTTTCATCATTATTTATTCCTGGTATTATTTTATCTAGTGTTTCTAGTCCTTCTATTATGTTTGTTATTATTCTATGTGGTAATACAAGGGATAAATCTCCTGCAACGCAATCTTTTAGTGTTGGTTCTATGAATCCTTTATTGATTCTATCCCATGTTGAACGTCTTCCTTTTTTTAAGTCTTTTAATGATTGGATTATAGGTTTTCCATCTCCTAGTACGTTTGCGATTCTTGCGATTGATTCTCCGTATTCTCTTGTGTTTGTAACTGGATCTGTTAGATTTATTTTATTTATGAATGCAAAGTTTGAGTTGTTTGATTTTATTTCTTTTAGTGAGTGTCCATTTACACATATGTATCCATAATAGTTTTCTTTTGCGACGAATCCTCCTGGGTTTGTACAGAATGTTCTTATTTCGTCTCCATATGTTTTTGTTTTTATGAATATTGTTGGATCATATATTATGTTTGTAATATTTTCTAGTATTTCTTTTCTTGTTTCAACTCTTACTCCAATTTCTATGCTTCTTGATGTATAGTCTATATTGTATTTATCCGCAATTTCTTGTATCCATTTTGCACCTGTTCTTCCTGGCGCTACTACTATGTTTTTTGCTTGTAGTTTTACATATTCGCTTTTTTCTTTATATGTTATTGTATTTATATTATTTTCGTCTGTATTAATATCTAGTACATTTGTATTTTCTTTTATTTCAACGTTGTTTTTTTCTAGATAATCTGTTAGGTTTTGAATGTATTCTGGTAGTTTATCGCTTCCTAAGTGTTTTTGTTTTATTAATAGTAGTTTTGCTCCTTGTATTGCGACTTGTTTTTTTATTTTTTCTGCTTCTTCAATATTTGTTGGATATATTTTACTGTCCATTCCAAATTTATTAAATATTTTTTCTGTGTCGTTTATTAGTTCATTTGCTTCTGACTCACTCATATATTTAAATAGGTCTGATTTTCCTAGTTTTGGTATGAAGTTTAGTTTTCCATCTGAAAATGTTCCTGCTCCTCCATATCCAGACATTATTTGGCAAGGATTGCAGTTTTGACAAGGAATTCTATTTTTATTCATTGGGCATATTCTATTTTTAGCGAGTTTTCCTTTGTCTAATAAAAGTATTTTTAAATTTTTGTTTTTTTCACTAAGCTCATAGGCTGTGAATAGTCCTGCTGGGCCTGCGCCTATTATTATTACATCGTACATATTATCACCAATTTAATTTTATCATTTTTATTTAAAGTTTATCAATGATATTTGAATAATTATTGAAATTTGACTTTTTTTAAATTTGGTGTATAATATTATTACTTTTTTAAAGGGGGATAATTATGAATAAAAATATTAAAAAATATAGTGGTTTATCTATGGTTATGGGTACTGTTTTAGTTTTATCTGGATGTGGTCATGTTAAATCTATGAAGGAAGATAATTTATCTAATAAAGTTGAAGTAGCTGAAGTTGTTGATGTTGTTGATGTTGTTGATAAAAAAGTTAATTCTACAACAACAGTTTTAACTACGTCTGTTGTTACTACAACTACATCTACTTCTACAACTGTTGAATTTGAAAATAATATTGAGTCTGCAAGTGAGGTAACTGAAGAGGTTGAACCATTTGCTTACGCAGGTTCTAGATATGAAGATAATGTTGAGTCTGAAAATGTAACTCGTGAACAAACTACTGAAGTTGCTACTTCTAGTTGTACTTGTGAAAAAGATATGAATGGTCAATATGCTTATTTGAGATATAACGATGATTATACTATTACTAATGAGGATTCATTAATGGATTTATGTGATAGATTTAATATTACAATTAATGAGTTTTATGATCTTAATAAGGATGTTAAATCATTTGCTCCAGGAGTAGTAGTTAAGCACCCAGTAATGGATGAATTATATATTGCTAAAAAGGGTGATAGTGTAACTGCTGTTTCTATTGAAACTGGTGTTGATGAGGATATTATTTTCAATAATAATAAATTATCTAATGATATTATTGAGAGTGATACATATTTGTTATTACATAAGTTTAATGGTGATGAAAATAGTTATGTTACTAATAAGGGTGTTGTTAATATTATTAATAATAACAGAATTTATGGTAATAAGATTATTCAAGCTAGTGGTTTTGCAGGGGCATCTAAAAAGATGTTAGTATTGAATGATTCTGTTTATAGTTATGGTGTTAATGATGTTGTTTTTTATACATTTGATGATGATAATAACTATACTTCTAGTATCATTTGTAATAATGCTAAGGATATTATTTCAGTTGATGGAATGCCTACTGCTTTATTAAGAAATGAAAGTGATATTGAGGCATTAGCAGCTAGTGTTGGTGTTTCAGTTGACGCTATGGCTTATATGCAATGGGAATCTACTGTTTCAGATAATTGTTCAGTATGTACTAGTGGAGATGCTAGTTATGTTGTAATGAATGGTGCTGAAATAAATAATCTTGATATTAATAATAGTTATGTAAAAACTAAATAAATATATGTAATTTTACATATATTTTTTTTGAAATAACTTGTAAAAATGTTTGTTTTATTATATACTATATTGGTACAAATGGAGGAATTTATGGAAAATATTAAAGAAATAAAAATTAAAGTTGAAGGAAAAAAATGGGAAGAAGCTTTAGAGAAGGCTTATAAGAAAGCTAGCAGTAATTTTCAAATTGATGGGTTTAGAAAAGGTAAAGCACCTAAAAGTGTATTTTTAAAGAAATATACTCAAGAAAGATTGAATTTTGATGCAGCTGATATTTGCTTAGATGATGCATATTCTGATATGTTTAAGAAAGCTAAAGATTTAGAAATAGTTGCTCAACCAGAAATTACTTTAAGCAGTATTTCTGAAAAAGGTGTTGAATATTTATTTACTTTAACATTAAAGCCTGAAGTTAAATTAGGTAAGTATAAAGGTTTAAGTGTTAAGAAGGATAAAGTAAGTGTTTCTAAGGAAGAGATAGAACATGAAATTGAACATTTAAGAAGTCATTATACTGAAAATGTTGTTAAAGAATCTGGAAATGTTGAAAATGGTGATATTGCTGTTATTGATTTTGAAGGATTTAAAGATGGTGTAGCTTTTGCTGGTGGTAAAGGTGAAAATTATTCTTTAGAGATTGGTTCTAATACTTTTATTCCAGGTTTTGAAGATCAAGTTATCGGAATGAAAGTTGGAGAAGAAAAGGATATTAATGTTACTTTCCCTAAGGATTATCATGCTGAAGATTTAAAAGGTGCTAAAGTAGTATTTAAGGTTAAAGTTAATGAAATTAAAGTAAAACGTGTTCCTGAATTAGATGCTGATTTCTTTGAAGATTTAGGTATGGAAGGTATTGATTCTAAGGAAAGTTTAGAAAAACAAGTTAAAGAAAATATTAAGGTTAGAAAAGATAGTGAAGCAGAGAATAAGTACATTGATGAATTATTGGATGCTGCTGGAAAGAATGTTAAGGTTGAAATTCCTGATGTTATGATTCAAGAAGAGTTAAATCGTATGGTTAAACAATATGAAGAAACTTTAAGAATGCAAGGATTAAGTTTGGAACAATTCTATCAATTTACTAATTCTGATGAATCTAAATTAAGAGATCAAATGAAGGAAGAAGCTACTAAGAGAATTACTTATAGATTGATGCTTGAAGAAATTGCTAAAGTTGAAAATATTGAAATTAGTGATGCTGATGCTAAGAAAGAGGCTAAAGAGATGGCTTCTAAATATCAAATGAAAGAGGACGAATTCTTAAATGCTTTTGGTGGTCTTGATATGATGAAATATGATATGAAAATGAGAAGAGCAATTGAGGTTTTAAAAGGTGAGTAATCGCCTTTTTTTGTTGTTGATAAATTTTTTTTTATATAGTATAATTATAGTAGGTGATTTATAATGAAGAAGTTTTTAAAGAAGTTAAAGAATTTTATTTTGAAAAATAAGTTATTGTCTATTTTATTATTTTTATTAATTTTGATAATTATTTTGGGATTAGTTGCTATTAAGGTTTTGATTTTTCCAAGTTATAAGGTATCAAAATATGGTAATAGATTAGATGGTATTGAAAATATTAAATTAACTGAGTCTAGGGTTAATGAGGTTAAGGACAAGTTTGAGACTGTTGAAGGTTTTACAATTGATAAATTTAGATTATCTGGTAAGATAGTTAATATTTATGTTAAGGCTGATGATAAAATTTCTACTGATAAGGTTAAATCAAGTTGTATGAAGTTAGTTTCAAGTTTTAGTGAAGATGAATTGAAATTTTATGATTTTCAGGTTTTTGTAACAGGTTCAAGTGAAAAATATCCTATGATAGGTTATAAAAACAAAAATTCAGAGGGTATGGACTGGAATTATGAAGGTGGAAATTAATGAAAAATAAGAAGAGTATTATAATTATTATTTCTGTTGTTTTTGCTTTAGTTTTAGGAATTGTATATTTATTTACTAAGCAGGATAAAAATACTTCTTTTACTTTATTGGAAAAGCAATGGTTAGAGAATAATAAAAGTAAGGTAATTGATATTTCTATTTTGAAGGATATTCCTGTTATTAATTATAATGGAAATGGTTTATTGTTTGATTTTATAAATGATTTTGAGGAAGTTACAGGGTTGGATTTTAATCCTATAGCTTCAAGTAGTGATAATGATATTAAAACTGATTATTCTTTTCAAGTTGTTACTCAAAAGAATGATAATGATATTTTAGTATATAGTGATAATTATGCATTATTGACTAAAAATAATATTAAGTATAATAAATTATCTGAGATAAGTAATTTGAAAATTGGTGTTTTAGAGTCTGATTTGGATAAGATTTCTAATGTTATGGAGAAAAATAATGTTACTTTTAAGTCTTTTGCTTCTGTTGATGAGATGGTTAATTTTTTAACTCCAAATGATGCAGGAGAATATGTTGACGCAATTGTTTTACCAAAGTTAAGTTATTTTTCATTAATTATTTCTAATGATAATTTAAATATTTCTTATAATATTAATGAAATTAAGCAGGATTATGTTATTCGTTTAGGAAATGATGAAAAGCTTAATGAGGTTATTACTAAGTATTTTAATAAGTGGAAAGAATTAAAATATGATGATTCTTTTGGAAAGCATTTTTCTTCTAATTATTTTACTTTTTCTAATACTGATGATAAGGGTAAAGCTCTTTTTAAGAGTAAGAGATATGTTTATGGGTATGTTGATAATAAACCATATGATTCATTAGTTAATGATAATTTGTATGGTATTAATAAGTCATTTTTACAAAGTTTTGCTGATATGGCTGATATAGATATAGATTATAAGAATTTTTCTTCTATTGATTCTTTAATTGAAGAATTTAATAATGGTAATGTTGATTTGTTTTTTGATAATTTGAGTCATAGTGAATATAATGTTTCTAATGTTAATTTGATTTCTAATTATGATGAGCAAATTACTGTGTTAGCTTTACCTTCTAATAAGGTTACAGTTAGTTCTGTTAAGTCTTTGATAGGTTATGAGGTTGCTACTTTATCTAATACAAAGTTAGCTAGTTATTTAGAGGAATCTGGTGTTAGTGTTAAAACTTATGATTCTTTATCTAATTTACTTGATAAAGTTAAGGATGATGTAATTATTGTTTTAGATACTGAAATGTATAATTTTTATAGTTCAAGTAGTTTGAATGATTATAAGTCAATTTATACTTTTAATAT
>OCTX012257793.1_pt1 | contig 10444 bp, 8 predicted proteins | sample 1539691 | NCBI WGS metagenome assembly OCTX01 (sample SAMN02144231, study PRJEB22623) | gut metagenome | biome: sheep rumen | host: Ovis aries | place: New Zealand | reverse complement strand
CCGCCTGTGAGCACGATTTTCGTGATGTCGTTTTTGTTCATGTAGCTGGTTGCATGTAATCGGACTGCAAAGTTACGAATATTAATTAACATTTGAAAATTAATTCAAATGATAATGCAGTTTTTTGATTATGAAAGCCTTGGCTTCAGCCTGTCTGGGGCGTTTCTGCCTGTCTAAGTCATCCTATCTCAGGCGTTGCTTGAAATCGGATAGTGCGGCCGACTTCTGCTCTTCTGTGACGTTTGGGAAATGTGTTTCCAGGATGTCTTTGAATGCTTGCTCAGCCTTTGCGCGCATCTGTGCCTTGCCGGCTCTCAGCCCTGCCGAGAGTTCGTTCTTGGGCAGCAGTGCACGGTTGAAGTTTCCGTCGCTCATGGGGGAGTTTTTTTTTATAGATGCTTTAGATGTTCTAGATATTCTAGATATTCTAGATTCTCTAGATATTCTAGATACTCTAGAAATAAACCTCAATTCTCGTGCAAGCGAGAGCAGAATGAAGCTCGCTTCAATTATGCCGAGCGCAGCCGAGAATCATGTCAATAAATTTCAAACCTCAAATCTCAAACCTCAAATTATATTATTCTTGTATGTAGACTCGCTGCACGCGTGTGGAGATGCCGGTGAGCACTTCGTATGGGATGGTGCCAAGCACGTCGCTGAGCACGGTGACAGGCAGGTCGTCGCCGAAGATGACGGCCTTGTCGCCTTCCTTGCAGTCGATGTCGGTCACGTCAATCATGCACACGTCCATGCAGATGTTGCCGAGGTAGGGTGCTTTCTTGCCGTTGACGAGACAGTAGCAGTTGCGGTTGCCCAGTTTCCGGTTTAGTCCGTCGGCATAGCCGATAGGTATGGCTGCCACGCGGCTGGGACGGTCGACGAAGGTCTTGCGGCTGTAGCCGATGGAGTCGCCTGCGGGCACGTCGCGGATCTGCAGTATCGTGGTTTTGAGCGTGCATACGTTGTGTATCACCTCGTTGTTGCGGGGGTTGATGCCGTAGAGACCCAGCCCGAGTCGCACCATGTCGAGATGGTACTGAGGGAAATGTTCGATGCCGGCGGAATTGCAGATATGCCGTATGATCTTATGCCCGTAGGCGTTTTGCAGCTTGGTGGACGCCTCGTCGTAGAGTGCGAACTGCTGGCGTGAGAAATCGTCGAATCCGTCGGCGTCGCTACCCACAAAATGGGAGAATACAGAGGCGGGCACAAGTGCGCTTTGCCGCGTAAGACGGTCGATGAGGCGCTCCATGTCGGTCTTTGCGTTGAAACCGAGGCGGTGCATGCCGGTGTCGATTTTGATGTGTATGGGGAAGTTGGTGATGCCTTCTTTCTCTGCGGCTCTGATGAGCGCCTCGAGGATGTCGAAATTGAACACCTCCGGCTCGAGCCTGTAGTCGAAGAGCATACGGAAAGAGGTCATCTCCGGGTTCATCACCATGATGTTGGCGGTGATGCCGGCATTGCGCAGCTCGGCGCCTTCGTCGGCCACGGCTACGGCCAGATAGTCCACTCCGTGGTCCTGCAGTGTCTTGGAGGCTTCCACCGACCCGATTCCGTAGGCCGATGCCTTCACCATGCACACCATCTTGGTCTCCGGCTTCTTGAATTTACGGTAGTAGTTGAGGTTGGCCACCATCGCGTTGAGGTTGATTTCCAGGATGGTCTGGTGGACTTTCTGCGTGAGCAGGTCGCTGAGCTTGTCGAACCGGAACTGGCGGGCGCCTTTCAGCAGGATGAACTCGTTTTTCAGCTCTTTGAACACGTCGCTGTTGATCAGGGCCTCGGTGGTGCGGAAGAAGTGCTTGTCGGGAAGCGGGAAATAGTCAGCACATTGACTGATTTGGTCGCCCACGCCGATGATTTTCTCGATGCCGCGGTTCATCGCCATCTGTGCCACCTGGCTGTAGAGCGACCGCGGCTCCTCTCCGCTTTGGAGGATGTCGCTGAGGATGAGTGTCCGCTTCTGCTCCTTGGTGTCGGGGCGGCGCGACATGAAGTCGAGGGCGATGTCGAGCGAGTGGATGTCGGAGTTGTAGGTGTCGTTGATGATGGTGCAGCCGTTGGTGCCGTCGCGCACTTCCAGGCGCATGGCCACGGGCTCGAGCCTGCCCATCCGCTGGCAAATTGTGTCGACGGGCATGCGCAGGCTGACGCATGTGGCGAAGCAGGTGACGGAGTTCTCGATGGCCGCGTCGTCGATGAAGGGTATGGTGTATTGTCCGATTTCGTTGTTGTAGGCGAATTTCACGGTGGCATGGTTGCCTTCTTTCATGATGTCACGGATGACAATGTCGGTGTCGTCGATGCCGGCTGCGTTGGCTGTGTTCCATGCCAGCCGCCTGATGCTCTCGGGCAGCGTTGACGCACATTGCGAGATGGTGCTGTTGCTCAGGTTGAGAACGGCGGTCTGGCAGCCGTTGAAGAGCTGCATCTTCTCCGTGCATTTGATTTGCATGGATAGGAAGTTCTCCTGGTGGGCCTGCCCGATGTTGGTGATGACGCCGATGGTGGGTTTCACGATTTTGTTGAGCCGGTCCATCTCGCCGCTCTTGGATATGCCAGCCTCGATGAGGGCGATGTCGGTGTGCTTGTCGATAAGCCAGAGGGACAGGGGAACGCCCACTTGTGAGTTGTAGCTTCTGGGCGACCGGCACACGTTGTAGTCGGGGCTGAGCAGCTGGTAGAGCCATTCCTTCACCGTGGTCTTGCCGTTCGATCCGGTGATGGCCACCACGGGGATGTCGAACCGGCTGCGGTGGTGGCCTGCGATTGTCTGCAGGGCGTTCAGCGTGTTGCCCACTTTCAGGAAGCAGGCGCCGCTCAGGCTGTCTGTTCCTTCTGTGGAGGTCACGACAAAGTTTCTGACTCCTCGCTGGTAGAGCTCTCCTATATATCTGTGTCCGTCGTTGCGTTGTGTCTTCAGGGCGAAGAAGAGAGTCTGCTCTGGAAAGCAGAGCGACCGGCTGTCGGTCAGCAGCCAGTTGATTTTCCGTGCGGCGGTGTCGTTGTTCTCGCCGCCACATACGATGGTTGCGCCAATGATGTTGGCTATTTCTCCAATAGTGTATTGCATTTTTCTATTTCTTTGTCCATCCGGATGTATGGATGGTTGTTTACTGTCGTTTGAATCTGCCTGAGTGTGTTTTCGATGAATGCCTTGTATGCGGGGCTGTCGGGATGGCTCGGGCGGTGGCTGAGTGCCTTGGCGATTTTTTCGCATTGGTCGATGAGGCCGAGTGTATCACGGCTGAAATGGGTCTGCGTGAACCGTTCCCATATATGGCCGATGGCAGTGGGGGAGGGGTGTAGCATATCGTCGGCATAGAAGCGGTAGTCGCGCAGTTCGTCCATCATGATTTCGTAAGAGGGAAAGTACGCAGTGGCGGGCATCGACGCGTCGTCCTTGCATTTCTGTATGATCTGGTCGGCTGCGAGCAGCAGTGTGCTTTTGCTCAGCTGGTTGATGTGAAATCCGTCGCGCATGTGGCGGATAGGGCTGACGGTGAGGATCACGCGCAGGCCGGGATTTGCTTGTCTCAGTTGTCTGAGCAGTGCCGTCCATCTGTCTGTGATTTCTTCTGTGCCCAGCCGTCTTCTGTCGAACAGGCTGTCTTTTTGTTTGTGGCAGTTGGCCACGAGCCGTCCGTCTGCTTTCAGCGTGTAGATGATGGCGGTTCCTAAGGTGACGATGAGTGTTCCGGCGTGGCGGAGTGCCTCGGCTGCCTGTCTTCCGGCTTTGTTCATGTTCTGGCAGAGTTCCTCTGCCGTCTGCGCAGAGAAGTCTGTGTGGTGCATCCAGCTGTGCCATGTGCCTTCTCCGTCCTTGAACAGTTCTTCGGACTGTGGCGTGAACGGGTCTTCTTCGAGTGTCCTTTCGAGAATCCATGCAATGGACAGGGGATTGTAGAGCGTGCCGAACGGATTGACCAGCACATTGAACTTTGCTTCCTGCATGCATCGTCCGATATTGTCGGCAAAGCACGATCCGAGCAGCACCACTTCCTTTGTGTGGTCTATCTGGATGGGGCTCTTTGGTATGTCGACGGGCGTGACGAATTGCATGAAATTGAAATTTTCTGCAAAGTTACAACAAAAAAATGAAGATTGTGCATCGTTTTCGAATTATGATTGATGTTTTTGTTTTTGATGTTTGTCTCATTCGGGCGAAAACAGGGTCAGAAATGATGCTTTTCGCCCGAATGACGACATGTTTTGCGTTGAAAATTGCTTTTATTCGGGCGAAAATGGGGCCAAATATGATGGTTTTCGCCCGAATGAGCGATATAGGTCTGCCTTACATGTCATCCATAGAGAGTCCTGGTGGTGCATATGCGGCTGGAATCGGTGGTGGCAATAACGGCGCGGGTGGTTCCATCAATATCTACGGCGGCACCATCTCGGCTACAGCGGGACTGGACGCGGCTGGTATCGGTGGCGGCCAAAATGGCGACTGAATTCCTGCCGTGCCTATTTCCATCTGAAGGAGGCTGCTGGCGAAGGGGAAGCCGGAACGAAAGCGGTCATACGCGATTTCTTGATGAATTTCGATGGCGGGCATGCCACTGCCATTGACGCAGTCACGCCTGCTATCCAGCATTCCGGAAATGAGGTGTGGTACAGCATCGACGGACGGCGTGTCAACGGAATACCGATAACAAGAGGCGTATATGTGGTCAACGGAAAGAAAGTTGTGATTAAGTAAGGAAAAACATGTGGCCTGTCAGTCATGAACAGACTGGCAGGCCACCGTGTTTCATTATTGCACGGCACGTACTGGCAACCCGAATCCTCTGGCCTGATGGATTTGAACAAAGTCTGTGTTGGCATTGTCGGGATTCGGCCCGTCGGTGGGGTCATACCAATAATTATGATTCATTGCCGCTGCGTTGGGTTCAAGACAGAATCCCTGAAATGCAGTGACGGACGTTGCTGTCCAGTACTGCATTGGCTGATATTTGTCGTAATGGAATTCGGCCTCAGTTTTCGCTCCGCAGTAAGGCAGGAAAATGCGGTTGCCGTTGGAGGCTGTGACCTTGAGTCCCGGAGTTCCGTTAAGTAGGGTGCCTTCTTTGCTGATGCCTGTGCCGTTTAGCTTTTCGTAACGGCTCATGGTAGGCATGTGCCATGATCCGCCCCAAAGTTTTCGTGCAACGTCATATTCAGCCTTCAGCACACCGTCCTCATTCCACATGTCCCATTTGTATCCCCACCAGACGGTGCCTTGTCCATCAACATCCTCTGACCATATGCAAGCCGTCTCATTCTCTGGTGTGGCTCCGTAGAAGCTCAGTTCCTTCGTTCCTCCCCAGCAGTAATAGCCACCTGTCTCCCAGGGTGCTTTCGCTCCCACGTTGCAGCATGCCCATTTGCCGGCAGCACCCATGTCGATAGCATGCGGGTGGTTGTTGTCGGGGCAATAATGCTCTTTTGCAGCCTCGTCGGGCTCTATATCCTCCGGGTCGTCCTTGTCCAGCCCCCTCACCGGGCGTATCGGGTGCCCTAAGTATCTGTGGCTTGCGTTTGCCACATCCTGGCCGTCCTGCCACATCGTTGTCACCCATTCCCCGCTGTTGAAATAGATGCATTTGGCGCATGTGTTGTCATTTTTCTGGAGAGATGCCGACCAGTACCATCCGCTGTTCGAATCCGACTTGGACGGAAGGAAGATGCAATTACCGTTCGAGGACGTGATTTTCACTCCTTCAGTACCATTGACCGATATCCATTCCCTTTGCAATTCGCCAAGTCCTTTCATCTGCCGGAACGACGGCATCGACCATTCTCCTTGCCATTCTGATGCCGCCACATCGTATTCCGTTCCCGCTATGTTTCGAAGAAGATAATGGACCGTGGCCATGCTTCCGTCGGCATGTGCGTAATTGCTCCAATCGTAATACTCCTTTGTCGTCGTCTCTCCCCATGCATAAAGTCCTCCGATGTCCCAGGGGCCCTCGGCGCCGACATTGCAACATGACCATCTGCCTGCATTGCCCATGTCGATCACATGTGGATGATAGGAGTTGGGGCAGATTCCCGCAACTACAGCCGGGTCGTCGGGGTTGTTGGGCGGATAGATGCTGTCTCCAATGATGGCACGTATGGAATAACCGTCACAACGGTTAGGAATTGTAATCATGTTCGCCGTATTATTGCCAGTGCGCGAATGCCACATATATGCAGCATGATTTCCGTAGCAATTCTTATATGGCACGAGAGTCGATGTCCAGTAATGCAGGTTTCCTATGTCCCAATAGTTCTCGTCCGGTTTACGCCCTCCTCCAGGCAGGAAAATCTTTTTCCCGTTACTTCCAGTGACCTGCACACCCAGCACGCCGTTCAGCTCAGTCCACTGTGGAGTGCCGTTGGGTGAACAAATCTTACGTATCTGATCGTAAGAAGGCATACACCACCTGCCTCCCATCACCGCCTGTGCCGCGTCGAACGAGGTGCCGGCAATATCGTCTCCCAGGTCGAAACAGGAATTGTAACTCCCCCTGGATTGGCTGTAATTGCTCCAACTGTAGAATTCCTTCTCTTCGGTCTCTCCCCAGGCATAATATCCGCCAAACTCCCATGGGGCAGATGCACCTACGTTGCAGCAAGCCCATTCTCCCTTGTCTCCGAGATTGATGACGTGTGGGTGATGGATGTCGGGGCAGAACCCTTGTAGAACGGCCTCGTCCACCATTCCTGCAATGATGTTGATGACCATGACGATGTCTGAGATGTCGGTCTTCCCGTCATTGTTCACATCCGCCAGATTCTGCTCATCCGAGGCGGTTCCTGCTATCACGTTGATGATGGCGACTATATCGCTGATGTCCACTTGCCCATCGAGGTTCACGTCCCCTTTTTTCTTCTCGGGATTGTCGGAGGTGCTGAGCACTACCGTGTTGAATATACAATCTGGCTGGGTGTGGCAAATTGAGCTAACTTCCTCTTTGCCAAATATTGACGTCGCTTTCAGGCAGAGGAAAAAGAACAAAATAGAATATCTCATAATTCATTAGTATTGGTTGTTTCGGCAAAGATAATTAATAATCTGAAAACAGTAGTGCCTACTACGTAAAATAACAAGTCATTATGTAAAATATAAAACCTTAAAGCACAGATTTTTCTGTGAAATGTTTCTTAAATCCCTTTTTTTGTCTAAATTTGTACTATGTAACCGTTAAAAACAAGTTGCCTCGTCTGCATGAAGACAAGAAGATTGTCTGTCATGGTCTACATTCGATAAGATTCGTTCAGATTCGTGTTCGCAAAAAACTACGATATAAGTCGTTTGGATTCGATAAGATTGTGTCCGAAGAATATTCGATAAAATTGGTTCGATTCAAAAAGATTCGTGTTTGCAAACAATATAATATAGTAAAATGAGAATAATCAAAGTTGTTGTCAGTGAGGAACTACGTGCGGCCTGCCCGGACTTCCGGGGGTGCATGGTTCGTGCAAAGATTGAAAATTCTGCCTACAATGCAGAGCTGTGGCGGGAGATAGAGGCTGAGATCCAAAACCTCTGCGGGAAGTACGACACGGAGAGCATCAAGCACATCAGCGGCATAGCCGCCACACGCACGGCCTATAAGCGTTGCGGGAAAGATCCCACACGCTACCGCCCTTCGTGCGAGCAGCTGATGCGGCGCGTCATCCAGGGCAAGGGACTTTACCAGATCGACACGGTCGTCGACCTCGTCAATCTCGCCTCCATCCGTTATGCCTACAGCATCGGAGGCTTCGACCTCGACAAGGTGGAGGGGGAGGAGGTCACACTCGGCATCGGACGGGAAGGGGAACCTTATGAGGGCATCGGACGGGGTGTCCTGAACATCGCTGGCATGCCTGTCTACCGTGATGCGGCGGGCGGTATCGGCACTCCCACGAGTGACCACGAACGGACCAAACTCAGCCTTTCCACAGTGCATTTCCTCGCGTTCGTCAACGGATATGACGGCAATGAGCAGCACACCCATGCGTGCGGGCTCTTCATCGCCGAATTGCTGGGCAAATATGCCAATGCAAGCGATATAACCGTAGAGGACTACAAGTAGCACAACACCACACTCCATAAGAATCCCCGGCCTGCTGAACGCTATGTACGAGCTCAGCAGGCCGGGGAAAGTTTATAGCAACAGAACTGTTATTTTTTTGGCGCTTCCACGACGATGATTTTCTTGCCATCGGAAACTTTGTTAACGGCTGGACGGCGGTCGGCTGCCCCCTGACTCTGCATATAGGTGGAGGGATCGACCAGATGCTTCGTTGACACCTTCTCGGAGATGTATGACATGTATTTGCCGGTCACTCCCTTGCTCTTGTTGCCTTTTTTCACGATATGGCCCACTACGGTGTCTGTCCCTTTCTCCTTGAGCGTGATGAGGCGCTTGCCCTGCTCGTCGAGCAGCACCACTTTCCCATTGTCGGGAATGGACATGACCCATTCGGCCATCAGCAAGTTGCCGGGGCTCACCTTGCCTTTCTCGCAGGTGACGTTTCCTTTCACTGTATATACCTTGAACAACGTCTGTGCGTCGGCGCTGGACGCACACAGCATGGCCAGAAATGCTAAGATAATGGTTCTCATTGTTATTGCTATTTGAATATGGAGTTTTGGATAAATGAGTTTTTTGTTTTTGTGCTAATGGCGGCGATGAAGCCGGCATAGTAGAATCGTGCGATCACCACGAGAGCCAGCAGACTGAGAATCAGCGTGGAGTCAAGGTAGAGATGACAGTGCTTGAACACGAGGTAGCCAATCCAGTTGGCTATGGTCAGCCCAATGGCGAGGATGATGGTGGTGAGTAAGGACGACTTGTGGAGGAATGTGAGCAGCATGTTCTTCTTGTGGCTTGTCACGTAGTTGATGATGGCCTGGAAGAAAAGCTCAAACAAGATGCAGAGGATCACGGCAACTGTCCAGCTCAGCCATGCCGGAGCGTCGTGGATGTCCTTGCGCTGAAGGATGGTCTCGAGGCTGTATGCCTGGATTTCCACGCCCGACATCTTTCCGGTAGGGGCACGGTGGGTGTCCTTGTTCTCATGGGCTGCTCCCACGATGACGATATGTCCGGCGATGTCGTCCTCATGTTCGTCCAGCTCGTCGGGGCTGACGATGCGGAAGACGTAGTTGCCGTAGTCGATATAGGGGTTGCCCGACGGATCGGACACGCTGCTGTCGAAGACCTTGGCGATGGCATAAGGGAAGGACTCTGCCTGGGTGTCGTTCAGTTGTTGGGTGGTGGTGTAGTTGCGGATGGTGCTGCGCTCCATGTTGTCGGTCAGATTCACGTAGCCTTCCCTGACGGGGATGCTGTCGAGGAAGAACGAGCGGACGGAGTGGGTGAAGCGGCCGGTCTCAAGGTCGTAGTCTGTGAGTTTGTTGGCGAAGACGGTGTTGGACTGCATATTGCCCACGGTCTCCTTGAGGAGGTCGTTGCCCAGGGAGTCGTCTTTCACTCCTTCGAACATGATGTCCACACCAATGGCGGCAGGCTCCATGTCGTCGATGTTGGTAAGCAGTTCTGCCAAGTCCCCACGCCTGTACAACTCAGTCATGTCCACGATGGTGACAATGTCTGAGGTGTCGGGCTCAACGTTGTGTCGCATAATCTGGAAGTACATATCGGAGAACGACAGGTTGCTGTAGGCTCTCGATATGGGGTTGAGGAACGACACATTCACGGTGAGCACAGCCACGATGCCCATGAGGATGAAGGCGAGCGCGACGACAATGGCATGTTCGAGTGCTGCTGAGTGCTTCTTGCTCATTGTAAAGTCTTTGATAGCTACGTTTTTTCTGATTGCCCGTCAGATGATGGCAGAGTTGAAAAAACGTCAAGGATGTGCAGGGGAAATGCACTATCCTTGACGTTGTCCTTGTTGCACATTAATGGAATGGCACTCCGTCAATCTTACGGTTGGGGTCGCGGAACGGCACCTTGATCTTCATCTCGCAAGGCACGTAGGTTCCGTCCGTGGCAAGACATGGATCCCATTTCGGCATGCTGTTCACGATGCGCACAGCTTCCTTGTCCAGGCCTGGGCTGACGGACTGAGTCACGCGTGCGTCGCGGAGGCTGCCGTCGGGCATCACGGTGAAGGTCACTTCCACGTCGCCCTCTATCTTGGCTTTCAGCTCGCTCTCAGGGTAGCGTGTGTTGTTGGAGATGAACTTCTGCATCTCCACGCCGCCGCCGGGATATTGCGGGTTGCGCTCAATCTTGGTCGTGATGATGGTGGGGTTGCCGCTCTGGCCTACCTGGGCGGAGCTCACGTTGGTGTCGTGTAGCTCGGCCTGCTGGGGAGCCTCCACGTCCACGCGGATGATGTGGCGGGTCTCGTAAGGCTTGCCGTTGGCCTTGGCGGGAATCCATTTCTTCACCTGGCTCACCATGCGTACTGCCTCGGCGTCAAGCTCGGGGTAGGCGGAAGGAGATGAGATCTG
>OCTX012184600.1_pt1 | contig 10445 bp, 10 predicted proteins | sample 1539691 | NCBI WGS metagenome assembly OCTX01 (sample SAMN02144231, study PRJEB22623) | gut metagenome | biome: sheep rumen | host: Ovis aries | place: New Zealand | reverse complement strand
CTGCGTCGAACTAAAGTGACCGCACCGACAGGCACCGCACCGCGTTCAGGACGCAGAGCACCATCACCCCGACGTCCGCGAAGATCGCCAGCCACATGTTCGCGATCCCGAGCGCGCCGAGCACAAGGCAGGCCAGCTTCACCCCGATCGCGAAATAAATATTCTCGTACACGATCCGGATGCACTTCTTCGCGATCCGGATCGCCTTCGCGATCTTCTTCGGGTCGTCGTCCATCAGGACCACGTCCGCCGCCTCGATCGCCGCATCGCTCCCGAGCGCGCCCATCGCGATGCCGATGTCCGCCCGCGCGAGCACCGGCGCGTCGTTGATGCCGTCGCCGACAAACGCGACCTTATCTTTCCCGGAGCAGCCCTCGATCAGCTTCTCCACCGCCGCGACCTTGTCCGCCGGCAGCAGCTCCGCCCGGAACTCATCGATCCCGACCTGCTCCGCGACCGCGCTCGCGACCGACTCCTTGTCGCCGGTCAGCATCACCGTCTTTCTGACACCCGCGGCCTTGAGGGCCCGGACGGCGTCGGCGGCATTTTTCTTGATCTCATCAGCGATCACGATATGGCCGGCATAGGTCCCGTCCACCGCAACGTGGACGATCGTCCCCGTGGAATGGCACTCCTCGGCCGTAACGCCGACCTCGTTCATCAGCCTGAGGTTGCCCGCAGCCACCTCGTGCCCGTCGACTGTCGCGACGACGCCTGCGCCGGATATTTCCCGTACGCCCGAAACCCTGGCAGCGTCCGGCTCCTTCCCGTAAGCTGCCAGGATGCTCCTGCTGATCGGGTGGCTTGAGTGCGATTCCGCCAGCGCTGCGAGCTCGAGGAGCTTTTCATTTTCCATGACCGCGTGATGGACGCCCGTCACCGCAAAGTTTCCCTTCGTGATCGTTCCGGTCTTGTCAAATGCAGCCACCGCCACCTCCGACAGCGTCTCCATAAAGTTCGAGCCCTTGATCAGGATGCCGTTCGCGGACGCGCCGCCGATGCCGCCGAAAAATGACAGCGGAATCGAGACCACGATCGCGCACGGGCAGCTGATGACCAGGAATGTGAGCGCCCGGTAGATCCAGTCCGGGAAATTCGGGGCCAGCCCGATGATGAGCCGCACGACCGGCGGGATCACTGCCAGCGCGAGCGCGGCATAGCAGACCGCAGGCGTGTAAACTTTCGCAAATTTCGTGATAAACTGCTCGGATCTGGATTTGCGGGAGCCTGCATTTTCCACCAGGTCGAGGATCTTCGAGGCGGTGGATTCATCGAATTCGCGGGTCGTCTCTATCCTGAGCAGACCGGACATGTTGACGCAGCCCGAGATCACCTCGTCGCCGGCTTTAACGTCCCGCGGCAGGCTCTCGCCGGTCAGCGCCGCGGTGTTCAGCGTCGAGCTTCCGAACGTCACGACGCCGTCGATCGGGATCTTCTCGCCCGGGTTCACCACGATGGTGCTGCCGACCTCGACGTCGTCCGGGTCGACCCGCTCCGTGCTGCCGTCCTCCGCGAGCAGGTTCGCGTAATCCGGCCGGATATCCATGAGTTCCGAGATATTCCGGCGGCTCTTCCCGACCGCGTAGCTCTGAAAGAGCTCCCCGATCTGGTAGAACCACATGACGGCGACGCCCTCCGTGTACTCGCCGAGCGCCATCGCGCCGATGGTCGCGACCCCCATCAGGAAATGTTCATCGAACACCTGCCTGTTCAGGATCCCCTTGAACGCTTTCCTTAAGATATCGTACCCCACCGTGAGGTAGGGGACAAGAAACAGCAGAAAGCGCAGGACCGGGTAATTCTCAAGCGGCAGTACAGCCAGGACAGCCATCAGGATCCCTGCGATGATGACTCTGGCCAGCAGGTTTTTCTGTTTTTTGGTCATGATCGTTTACCTCATTTTCCGGAAAATGAAAACCAGCCGGCATCTCCCGCGGCTGGTCCTCTCTCTTTATCTCATCAAAGGAAGATCTCGCAGTCGTCCTCGACGACCTTGCAGTTCTTCACGACCTCCTGCATCACCGCGTCCACGTCCGCTCCGTCCTCGAACTCCACCTTCATCTTGAGCGCCATGAAGTTCACGGAAGCGTCCTTGACGCCGGCCGTCTTCTTAGTGGCCTCCTCCATCTTGTTCGCGCAGTTGGCGCAGTCGACATCGATCTTGTATGTTTTTTTCATGATCAGGTCCTCCGAAATGTTCATTATCGTTCATATGAATGATTGTTCATGTGTTTGTTTTGATTATACCCCCGTGACGCACATTGTCAAGGGGGTATTTGCATTTTCATGAACTTATTCTTCGATATGCTCGAGACCCATATTGATGATGGTCGCGACGTGCTCGTCATCGAGCGAGTAAAAGACGGATTTCCCGTCGCGGCGGCTCTTCACGAGCTTCGCCTGTTTCAGGATCCGCAGCTGGTGGGACACCGCCGACTGCGTCATGTTCAGGCTCTCGGCGATATCGCAGACGCAGATCTCCGCCTCAAAGAGGGCGAACAGGATCTTGATGCGGGTCGAATCCCCGAACACCTTAAAGAGCTCCGCGAGGTCGTAGAGCAGGTCCTCCGAGGGCATTTTTTCATTGACTCTGCGGATCAGGTCCTCATGGATCTCCGTGACTTCGCAGTGGTCGACTTCTCCGATTGCCATTTTTTATTCCTCCTGCTTAAGCAGCCTGTCAGTGATTCTCAGGACGATGACCCGGTAGACGTCGTCCGCAAACTTCTCCACATTGAGATCGGGTTCTCCGCACCGCTCATAGAGCATTCCGCCCAGCCCGAACGCGAAGAAAGAGGCCTCCAGGTCCAGATCCTCAGAATCGAGGACCTTCTCTCCCGAGTTCTTCACGATCTGGTCCCGGATGCCGCTGAAAAGGACTTCAAAATAATAGCGCATGATATTCGGCTGAAGCCGCGACTGCATGAGATGCTTCAGCAGACAGTACTGGCTTCTGTAGTTCCGGATAATGATGCGCAGCACCTCTTTCGGATCATCCTCATGCATGCATGTTTCTCTCAGCTGCTCAAGCGCCTTATCGACCGAGTACGCGGCGACCGACTCTATATTTTCAAAATAATAGTAAAATGCCTGTCTCGATATCCCGCAGGCTTCCGCGATATCCCGCACGGTGATCTCATCCACACAGCGCGTCCGAAGCAGCTCGGCACATGCTCTCGCAATCCTGTCCTTCATACGATCATTCCTCTCAAAAATCCCGTATTCGGTTTTATTTTACAGGAAAATTCATGAAAATTCAACCGTTTCCCGAACACTCAGCGGCTGAACCGCTTTCTGTATTTCTGGGGGCTCATGCCTTTTCGGGCGGAGAACATCTTTGAATAATAATTCGGGTCCGAGAAGCCGGACGCGAGTGCGATCTCGGTGACGGACAGCTCCGTCCCGGCCAGGCGCTCAATGCTGCGGTCGATCCGGTAATTGTTCAGGTATTCGATGATCGTCATGTTCATGTAGCGCTTGAAAAGCCGGCAGCACTCGCTCTCGCATAGAAGGACTTCCTCCGCGATGCTCTTGAGGCGCACATTTTCAGCGTAGTGCAGCTCGATGTAGTCGAGCATTTTCTTCACGCGCTCGTATTCGAGGCGGCCGCGCGGCGCATTTTTCGAATCGGCCGGCATCCGCCTGAAAAGGTACTCCCACAGCTCCGTGAGAAGCTCCCGCACCTTCAGCTCGTAAAAAAGCGGCCGTTCGGCGTCGAGCTTCATGAGGTTCTCCACGATTGCCCGCACGGCGGGCAGATCCGGGTCATTTTCCGAAAAATGAAGTGCCTGAAACGCGAAATTCATCAGCACCGGCTCCGCATAGCGCCGGTAAGCCACGCTCTCCTGGCTCCCGTACACGAGCCTCGGATGGAAAGTCACCGAGGTGTACGCGCAGTCCTCCTCGCCGTCCGTCGTCCCGGAGTGCAGGACGTTGGTGTTGGCGACGATCACCTCGCCTTTCTGAAATGAAAATACCTCCCGGTTCACCTTGTACAGCATCCTGCCTTCCGTCGCGAGCGTGACCTCGATCTCCGGGTGCCAGTGCGTATAAAATGACCCCGCCACATAATTCCCCAGCCGCTCGTAGGACACCAGAAACGGGAAATCCTCGCTCCCGTGCTCCTTCAGCTCCTTGTTGTCGCGGCCGACCTCGATCTGCTTCAGCACCTTCTGTTCCATAAGCGCTCCTTAGCCACAGGATTTTACCAGAATTATCCGCCTTTTTCGCGGTAAAATCAAGCATTCCGCGCAAAATATTCCTTATTTTCCGCGTGAAACTCAAGGATTTTCCCGCATATCCTGCTATAATAACAGTCATGAAACGGCATTCATTTTCAAATGCAAAGGAGGCACATCTCTTATGAATATTCCGTCAAATGAAACCCTTTCCCGCGTCTACGGCGAATCTGAGCAGTCATCCGCGCGCTATGCGGATCTCGCGAAAAAATTTGAAGAACTCTACGGCCACACCGAGGCGGCTTTCTTCACCGCTCCGGGCCGCACCGAGATCATCGGCAACCACACCGACCACAACGGCGGCCTCGTCCTCGCCGGCAGCATTACGCTCGACACGATCGGCGCTGCCGCCAAAACCGGCACGAACGTCATCCGCATCCTCTCCGAGGGCTACCGCGAGCTCAAAATCGACATCGACAATCTCTCCGAGATCAAGAAGGGCAAGGGCACGACCGCTCTCGTCGCCGGCATGATCGAGTACGTCCTTAAGACCGGCCACAAGATCGGCGGCTTCGACTGCTACGCGAAAACCAACGTCATCCCCGCGGCTGGCGTGAGCTCCTCCGCCTCCTTCGAGATGCTCGTGATGGCGATCATCAACGATTTCTTCAACGACGGCGAACTGCCCTGCACCGAGTACGCCAAGGCCGGCCAGTACGCCGAAAATGTCTGGTGGTTCAAATCCTCCGGCCTCATGGACCAGATGGCCTGCGCGGTCGGCGGCCCGATCATGCTCTCCTTCAAGGATCCGGATCCGGTTTACGAGAAGGTCAGCTTCTCCTTCGCTGACGGCGGCTACTCCTACGTCATCACCAACACCGGCAAGGGCCACGCAGATCTCTCCGCGGAGTACTCCGAGATCCCGGATGAGATGAAAATGGTCGCCCGGACCCTCGGCGGCGAGCGCCTCTGCGACGTGACCCTCGAGGACCTGCTTGCCAACATCGACAAATTCGACAATGACCGTGCCGTTCTCCGCGCGATTCATTTCTTCGAGGAGAACCGCCGCGTCCGCGAGGTCGGCGAGGCGGTCGCCGCCGGCGACATCGAGAAGGTTCTTGTCCTGCTTAAAGAGTCCGGGGATTCCTCCTACAAGCTGCTCCAGAACGTCTACACGAACGTGAACCCGACCGAGCAGAAGATCGCGCTCGCGCTGGCTCTGACCGAGCTCTACTTAAAGAAGATCGGCCGTGGGATCTGCCGCATCCACGGCGGCGGCTTCGCGGGCGTCATCGCCGCGGTCGTCCCGACCGAGAATGAGCAGGAGTACGTCGACTACATGGCCCGCTACTTCGGCCGCGAGAACGTCTACCCGATGAACATCCGCGCGACGGGCGCGGTGAGGCTGTAAGGGTTTTTATCCCGGGTAAACCTGGGGACGGTTCCAGGCGCAAAAAAGATTCTCTTTTACGAGAATCTTTTTTGCACTTAGAACCGTCCCTGTATTATGCATTCTCTCCTCATATCTCCTTGCAATTTTCACAATTTGTGAGTATGATGGTTAAAGCGTCTACAAGGAGGTATATATTATATGAAGAAAAAGATCGCTGCGCTGGTCATCGCCGGCGCGATGTTTGCATTTTCCGGATGCGGGAGCACCGCTTCCGAATCCGCCCCGGCCGAATCGACGGTCTCCGAGGTCACAGACGGCGAGTCCGCGGCAGCCGAGTCGTCCGGGACCGCTGAATCCGCTCCAGCCGAGTCCACAGAGGCCGGCGATGAGAGCGCCGAGGCCTCAAACAGCGTCGGCGACATCATTCTCGACGATGCGCCCGTCTCCGATATGGACTTCACCGCCGAAAAGGTCGACGACTTCATCACGCTCGCGTCCTACAACGGCTTCAGCCCCTACGCGCCGGAAGGTACCGAGGTAAAAATGGGCGACACCGTCAACATCGACTACACGGGCTACGCGGATCTCGACGGCGACGGCGAAGTTGAGCCCTTCGACGGCGGCTCGACCCAGGGGCTTGGCACCAATCTCGAGATCGGCTCCCAGAGCTACGTCGACGACTTCGAGGAGCAGCTCATCGGCTCAAAGAAGGGCGACCAGGTCGAAGTCAACGTGACATTCCCTGAGAACTACGGCAACACCGACCTTGCCGGCAAGGACGCCCGCTTCGACGTCACGGTCAACGAGATCGTGGTCGAGACGGCCGACAGCTATTTCTCGGAAGTCTGCAACGCGTCCGAAGTCAAGGCTTACCCGAAGAACATTTGGGATGAGATCGTCGCCTACTTTGACCATTATGCCGAGACAAACAGCATGACCACCGAAGAGCTTTTCGAGCAGGTCGGCGTCAGCCAGGATGATTACATCCGCTCGCGAGCCAAGATCCTGCTGACCGCCCACGCGATCCTCGCAAAGGAAGGCTGCGACACGGGTTCCGAAGAGTACAACAGTATGCAGAACGACTTCCTCAGCTACTACGGGTTCCAGGACATTGAGGATGCCCAGAACCAGGGCATGACTGATCTTGAGCTCGACTACACGGTCACCTACAACCTCGCGCTCAGCAACCTTGAGGAGATGGCGATCAAATGAAGCTGCGTCTTCCCGAATATCTCGTCGATTTCGCCTGCATAGGCGGAAAATGCACCGACTCCTGCTGCATCGGCTGGGAGCTCGACATCGACGAGGACACTTATGAATATTACCGCACTGTGCCGGGGCCGTTCGGAGAACGGCTCCGTCTTTCCATGTCCGAAGAAAATGCAGCCCGCGGCAGCGGCGATGAGAGCGGCGTCTTCGGCTCCGAGGGCGACCACACCTTCCGCCTCCGCGTCGACGGGCGCTGTCCCTTCCTGAACCGGGACAATCTCTGTGATATTGTCCTGAACCTCGGTCCCGAAGCCCTGTGCACGGTCTGCTCCGAGTATCCGCGCTACACCTTCCAGCTGGGAAATATGATCGACAAGAGCCTCACCCTCTCCTGCCCGGAAGTCGGCCGCCTCATCTTCACGATGATCCGCCCGATGGGCTTCACCGTGACCGAGCTCGGCGACGAGAGCATCGGCGATCCCGACGAGCTGCCGGAGAGCGACGAGGAGGAGACCTTCTGCGAGTCCGTCGGGGCTGTCCGGGACCGCGCCATCGCCCTCCTCTCCGAGCGCCCGCGCCCGCTTCAGGAGCGGATCGGCCGCTTCTACAGCTTCTGCGGGTCCGTTCAGAAGTTTCTCAACGAACATGAAGACCCCCTCATCCCTATAGACGCGCTCCCCTTTGACGAGGCGGCTTCTGTCGGGACGGATTTTCTGCCGGAGGGCTTCCCGAATTTCCCGCGCAGGCTCGAGATCCTTGAGGAGCTGGAAGTCCTGGATGAGCGCTGGTCGCATGCGCTCGCCGGCCTTGAGGTGATGGAGGAGGACGGAACCTATGATGAGCGGATCCGCTCTTACCTTGCGTCCCGGGCAGGCGACCCTCTCGACGATTACGAGTTTCTTCTCTGCTATTTTGTGAACCGCTATTTTCCGCGGGCGGCCTACGACTCCGACGTGCTCGGGAAAGCCGGCCTCGCGCTCTTCGGGCTCCTCACAGTCCGGGACCTCGACGCGGCGGTGTATTTTGAGAACGGCGGGAGGTTTTCATTTTCCGACCGGATCCGGACGGCGGGGATCTACTCGAAGGAAGTCGAACATTCTGACGAAAATCTTGACCTCATCGCGGAAGAAATTCTTTTTTCTTAAAAATTCTGTTGTAATTTTCTGACAATCAGGTTATACTAAACTTAATATCGCTTATGCATTTTGCTTAAAACAGCCGCGTATTAAGGAGGTGTAACATGGGTAAATTCACAGTCAAGGCAACCAAAAACGGGGGCTATAAATTCGACCTGCGGGCCACGAACGGCCAGGTCATCGCGAGCTCCCAGATCTACAAATCGCTGATCACCTGCAATCAGGGCATCGCTTCCGTCACGAAAAATGCCCCCGCCGCCAACGTCGAAGACCAGACCGTGGAAGGCTTCGAAAAGCAGAAGCACCCGAAGTTCGAGATCTACACCGACAAGGCCGGCGAGTTCCGCTTCCGCCTCAAGGCGACCAACGGCCAGATCGTCGCGACGAGCGAAGGCTACAAGACCATGAAGAGCTGCATGAACGGCATCGCTTCCGTGAAGAAAAATGTCGTCGACGCCCCGACGGAGATGGTCGAATAATCCAGAAAACGATTTGCGACACGCGGTTCTGCCGGTCAGGGCAGGACCGCATTTTTGTATACGTTTTCGGAAATATTGACAAACTGACCTGCATACCTTATAGTTATATTAGCAAAAACACTGCAAAAGCAGTCAGAAATAAAGACCGCAAAACGGTCTTTGGAATGGAGGAGAATGTATGTATAAAGATGAATACAAACGCTGGCTCGCCGCTGATCTTGAGGATCCGGACCTGAAGCCGGAACTGCTTCGGATCGCCGATGATGAGGAGGCTATCAAGGAGCGCTTCGCCATCGCGCTCAAGTTCGGCACCGCCGGCCTTCGCGGAACGCTCGGCGCAGGCACGAACCGCATGAACATCTGGGTCGTCCGCCAGGCCACTCAGGGCGTCGCCAACTGGGCCAAGACCCAGGGTGGAACGCAGACCGTCGCGATCAGCTATGACAGCCGCTTAAAGAGCGACGTCTTCGCCAAGGAATCCGCCGGCGTCCTCGCCGCCAACGGCATCAAGGTCGTCATGTACGATGCGCTCATGCCGGTTCCGGCCCTCAGCTTCGCGACCCGCTACTACAAGTGCAACGCGGGCATCATGATCACCGCTTCCCACAACCCGTCCAAGTACAACGGCTTCAAGGCCTACGGTCCGGACGGCTGCCAGATGACGGATGACGCCGCCGCGATCGTCTACGACGAGATCCAGAAGACCGATATCCTGACCGGCATCAAGAAGATGTCCTTCGCCAAGGCCGTCAACGAAGGTCTCGTGAAGTATGTCGACGACGAGTGCAAGGAAGCTTTCTATGAAGCGATCGAAGCCCGCCAGGTCCGCCCGGGTCTCGCTAAGACCGCCGGCCTCAAGCTCGTCTACTCCCCGCTGAACGGCACCGGCCTCATCCCGGTCACCCACGTCCTGAACGACATGGGCATCACCGACATCACGATCGTTCCGGAGCAGGAGTATCCGAACGGCTACTTCTCGACCGCTCCGTATCCGAACCCGGAAATCTACGAGGCAATGAAGTACGGCGTCGAGCTCGCAATCAAGGAAGGCGCTGATCTCATGCTCGCGACTGACCCGGACGCTGACCGTGTCGGTATCGCCATGAAGTGCCCGGACGGCTCCTACGAGCTGGTCTCCGGAAATGAAATGGGCGCTCTCCTCCTCGACTACATCTGCGCCGGCCGCATCGAGAAGGGCACTATGCCGAAGAACCCGGTGGCCGTCATGTCCATCGTCTCCACTCCGCTCGCTGACGCGATCGCCAAGCACTACGGTGTCGAGCTCCGCCATGTTCTCACCGGCTTCAAGTGGATCGGCGACCAGATCGCCCAGCTCGAGGCTGCAGGCGAAGTCGACCGCTTCATCTTCGGATTCGAGGAGAGCTACGGCTACCTGGCCGGCCCGTATGTCCGCGACAAGGACGCTGTCATCGGCGCAATGCTGATCTGCGAGATGGCTGCTTACTACAGAAGCATCGGCTCCTCCATCAAGCAGCGCCTCGAGGAGATCTACGCCCAGTACGGCCGCTACCTCAATAAGGTCGACAGCTACGAGTTCCCGGGTCTGTCCGGCATGGACAAGATGAACAGCATCATGAGCGGCCTCAGAAATGACCCGCCGAAGGCATTCGCCGGCAAGGCTGTCGTCAAGGTCACCGACTACACGAAGCCTGAGGAGACCGGTCTTCCGAAGGCCAACGTCCTGATCTACGCGCTGGAGGATGGCGCCTCCGTCATCGTCCGCCCGTCCGGCACCGAGCCGAAGATCAAGACCTACTTCACAACACTCGGCAAGGACCTCGCTGAGGCCCAGGCGGAGAAGGACGCTCTCGCCGCCGACTGCAAGAAGATCCTCGCATAACCCCGGGGACGGTTCCAGGCACAAAAAAGGTTCTCGCATTTTTGCGAGGACCTTTTTTGTACAAGAACCGTCCCTGAACGGTTGAGGGACGGTTCTTCAACGGGTGAGGGACGGTTCTTCGACGGGTGAGGGACGGTTCTTCGACGGTTGGGGGACGGTTCTTCGACGGTTGGGGGACGGTTCTTCGAC
>OCTX011611964.1_pt1 | contig 10445 bp, 9 predicted proteins | sample 1539691 | NCBI WGS metagenome assembly OCTX01 (sample SAMN02144231, study PRJEB22623) | gut metagenome | biome: sheep rumen | host: Ovis aries | place: New Zealand | reverse complement strand
TCCGCCTATGATAAATTGGTAGCTGCTGAGCAGTACAGGGTCTGCACTGCGTGAAAAACGCTTAGTTATTGAAGCTGAGAAAGCATAGGAGAGTGCTGAGAGAAACACCATGCCCTCACCCATGAAGCTCACACCGAGGTCGCTGCTGTTATTCAGATTTATGAGGACTACTCCTGAAAAACCGAGGATACATCCGGCAATTTTTCTTACTCCGAGTTTTTCCGTCCGGAATATAAGTGCGGACACAAGAATTGAAAGAAAAACGTTTGAAGCAGTGATTATAGAACTTTTCATGCCTGTAGTCCTTGCAAGTCCTATGTAGAAGAACGTGTACTGGAGTATTGTCTGGAAGACTGATAACAGGCAGATTTTTGGGAGCGTATTCTTGTCCGGCAGGAGAGGACGCTTAGCAATGATGCTGCCGGCGATAGCTGCGAGTACTCCGGCGAGCATGAATCTCATACCGGCAAATAGTATCTGTGAAGACGTACTGGACGTATCTATATCAAACATCCGGCAGCCTATTTTTATACAGGGAAAAGCACTTCCCCATAGAAAGCAGCATATGAGTGTCAGCGGTATGACTGCTTTTTTTCTGGTAAGTAGGTTTTTATTATTCAAAGTTAACTCCTTTAAAGTGGTATAATATGATTATATCACCAAACAAACATTAAATCAAGTTAACATGAATATTATTCCGGTTATTGATATGGACATAATAATGTGATATAATTAAGGGGAACTATCCACAGTAAAGGAGTGATATTGTTGAAGAAACTAAAAAAACGCTATATGATTCCACTTATAATCATCGGAGTTATGATACTGCTCAACGTAATAGCGAGACTGAGTCGGAAATTTGCTGATTTTTACGTGTTCAAGGTCTTTCCTCATATATCAGATGTACTCTCATTCATAAGCGGTGTGTTTCCATTTTCAGTTGGAGAGATACTTATAATAATATGTATATTGCTTATCGTTATTGGTATTCCGCTGACTATCGTACTGCTGATAATCAAAAAGGACTCACGCAGAAAGACAGCAAGTATCTTCCTTACTACATTTCTTTGTGTGCTCTGCTATATATGTACGACCGAAACTCTCAACTGCTTCATCATGTATCAGTGCACTCCGTTTTCCGAGCGTTACCTGAAACCGAAGGAGCATCCGAGAAGCGAGCTTGTGACGCTTTATGCAGCACTTATAGATGAAGCGAACAAACTTGCTCCGCAAATGCCGAGAGATAAAGACGACCGCTTCTATCTCACCGCTGACTATAACAAAGAAGCTAAAAAGGCGATGAAGTCGCTGGGAGATAAGTATCCCCAGCTTAAAGGTTACTATCCAGACGCAAAGCCTATACAGTTTTCATATTTTATGAGTCAGTCCGGATTGTCTGGTATATATTTTCCGTTTTCTATGGAGTCAAACTACAATGACGATATGGTAAAGACAAATCTTCCGGACACTATCTGCCATGAGTACTCGCATCTGCGAGGTATAATTCAGGAAGACGAGGCTAACTTTATAGCTTATCTTGCGACTATGAACAGTGATAACCTTGAATTCAGGTACTCCGGCTGTCTTGAAGGACTGGAGTATGTACATAATCAGATATACAAAAATGAGATAGAGGAGGGGTACTACCTAACGGACACTATCTCAGAGCAGGTCAGAAAAGACTGGTTCAGATTCTTGCCTGATAATTACTGGGAGGAGAACAAAAAGAAGGAAATAATCCCTACTGAAACTGTAGATACAGTATCGGAAACTGCTCTTGATACTAATATCAAGATGAACGGCAGAGAGGACGGTATAGAGGCATATTCAGCTATGGTCACGCTCTTGCTTGACTATTATTTCCCTGATGAAGATGAATAAAAAGTGCCCTGAGAGCAGTTAAACAGAGCTGCTTTCAGGGCATATCTTTTATCAGTAATTTGTTTTGTCTTTGATTTCCTGATATTCACGGAAGACTTCAAGACACTCGGAGCGGTCTAATTCCTGAGAAATATCGTCTTTCTCTGAGTAAAATTTTTTGTCCCTAAAGCCTATTGCGTCTGTATCGGAGATATTGCAGCCGTAGTAGACTTTTTTGATATTTGCCCATAGTATCGCACCTGCACACATCGGACATGGCTGAGCTGTAGTGTATAATTCGCAGTCGGACAGGTCGAAAGTGTCTAATGTCCGGCAGGCATTGCGAATAGCCATTATTTCACCGTGACAAGTAGGGTCTTTCATTTTAATGACCTCATTGTGTCCTCTGCCGACTATGACATTATCCTTTACAATAACGCATCCGAATGGACCTCCGTGACCGGAGCTTATGCCGGACCTTGCTTCCTCGATAGCTATTTTCATGTATTTGTTCATTTTAAACCTCCAGCATTTTGCACATCATCCCAATATTATGCAGCCTTGTCTGTAGTTGTGACAGAAGATGTTTCAGTTACAGCCGCTTGGTCTGTAGTAACAGGCTGTGTAGTATCCGCAGTTTCTCCGTTTATGACAGTAAGTTCAGTGAAAGTCATTTTGAGGCTGTTATTAGGCATTTCAAAACCACTGAGTTTACCTTCTTTGTCTATTATAAGAATGTATTCTCCGCCTTCGAGCTTGCCTGACACTTCAAGGAGGTCGTCTTTTTCATCGCCTTTAAGCTCCTCATTTGCGGCATTTTCGTCCACAGCTTTCATCAGATTCAGTAGCATTGCCTTGACCGGCACAGCGGACTGGGGCACAGAGAAGCTGAGTCCCTTATAAGAAGCCTTAGTATTGCCCTCACTGAATTCGAGCTTGACTCCGCTGAGGGAGTCCGGAGCTGAGAATTCTATTTCCCAGACACCAGTACCGAGCCTTTTTACAGTACCCTCTGCCTGAAGCTTATCGAGCGTGATGTTTGCTTTTGCCTGAAAAGCACAGTTAAGTCCGTTTTTTCGGGAAGTAACGCTTTTAAGCGGCATAGAGCAAGCCGTCAGACAAAGCAAAGTGAGCATAGTCAGCGTGAATGTCAAAAGTCTTTTCATAGTATCTTCTCCTAACTTAAATTATAAGACTTTGAACATCCTTCAGCTCAGAATGAAGCTTGTATTTCCGGCTTATTTGCCGACTGCCGGTATTTTTCCGTGTTTTTCCTTTAATAATCTGAACGAATCGGACAGACAGTCCACAATATCTCTCGGCAGCATAGACTCCATGCCGTATTTCTGAGCCGCAGCATCTCCTGCAAGTCCATGAATGTACACACCTGCACAGGCACTGTCGTATATAGAGCAGCCCTGAGCTATGATAGAGCCTATGATTCCGGCGAGTATATCGCCGCTGCCGCCAACTGCCATTCCGGGATTTCCCGTGTGGTTTGCAGCGGTTATCCTGCTGTTTGCAACGAGAGTGCCTGCACCTTTGAGTACTACGGTTATGCCATATTTCTCGGCATATTTTTCGGCTACGACGATACGGTTATCACGTATCTGAGTATTCTCGCAATTGAGCAGTCTTGCCATTTCTCCCATATGAGGGGTGATGACTATGTCCGATTTCTTCCCCAGTAAAATATCTATGTCCGATGCAATGCAATTTATTCCATCTGCGTCGATAACAACAGGGCATTTTGCATTTTTTACAACGAATCTTGTTATCTCCATAGTATCCGGAGTAACTCCCATGCCGCAGCCTATGACAATAGATGAAGCTTTCTCCATAGCATCGAGAAGCAGCTGCTGACTGCTGTCAAACAGCATAAAGCCGTAGTCATCGGATTCAAGCTCGATATAGGTAGCCTCCGGAGCAAGCACTGATACTGTGTCTATGCACTTTTCGACAGATGCCACTCTGACAAGACCGGCACCGCTCCTCAGAGCTCCGAGAGCTGCAAAAGCGGCAGCTCCACGCATTGTTGAGCTTCCGGCAATAATCAGTACGTCGCCGAAATTTCCCTTATACGCATCTCTTTCACGTTTCGGAGGGAAGCTTGCAAGGTGATTACGCTCTATCCTGTGGTACTGTCTGTCGCCTTCAAGCACTTCAAGAGCTTTCGGAGGTATACCAATGTCGGCAATGGTTATCTTGCCGCAGTAGCTCTTCAGCGGAAACTGTGACATACCGGTTTTCAGATAGCCGAAAGCTACAGTCTCATCAGCTTCAAAAGCACCAAAAGCGACTGTGCCGGCATAGCTGTTTCCGCCGCTCGGCACATCAACTGCTATGCGGTATGCACTTGAACCAATAGCGAAAATACCGGCAATATTCTTGTCGAGCTGACCGTGAAATCCAGTCCCGAAAACACCGTCAACGATAACATTTGCACAGAGCATAGCACTTTTCACGAGACTCATTCTGCGTTTTTCCTGCAAGAGCAGTTTTTCGAGCGGATTGCGGTCCTTATTCTTAGCGAGATCGTCTATCTCTTTTGTCTGAGGGACGGTCATGTAATCGAGTTCAGCGGCTTCCATAGCAGCTTCGACACTTTCGCTGCGGTAGCCGTCGATGAATTCTATACGCTCCTTAGGCAGTCTGAGGTACATTTCCTGAGCCAGCTCGGTAGAGGGCTGACCGTCGACGTTTATAATAGTTATCCTGTAGCCACGGTATACGAGGATATTTGCCGCCGCAAAGCAGTCTCCGCCGTTATTGCCTTTACCTGCGAGAAAAACAATAGACTTTTCCTCAGTCGGCACAGATGTATCCTCACGGCAGTGTTCGTCAATAACTCCGGCGAGAGCCTTTCCGGCATTTTCCATAAGCTGTTTTTTGGAAACTCCGAGCTTCTCAGAGCGTTCTTCAAGACGTGCCATTTGTTTAGGTGAAACGATAAGCATATTGGTTGACCTCCCTTATTTGCAATTGTATTTAAGGTAGCACCGTACAAATCCCGCCTGTCGGCTTTGCACTGGATCTACTGGCATATTTCCAGTCATCTTGCACAGAAATCCCTTGACATACATCAGTATGCCGGCGGAATTTCTATACAATCTGACGAAAAATATGACTGCGTATCTTCAGCACAAGCTTTGTGCGGTGTTGCCTTAAGACTTCTCAGTCATCAAAGAGCATTTCTGAGCTTTGCCGGAAGAAATTTTTTTATATTGTCGAGCATTTTTTCGTCCGGTACGAAAACGAGTCTGCATTTTCCGTATTCAGTGTGCTCAAAATCAGCGTAATATTCTTTGGATTCAATATTATCAGTAGCCATAACGACTGTCATATCATCAGATTCTTCCAGATCGTCGCTGTATTTTCCGAAAGCGGTGAATGTACGTACCTCAACGCTGAGGAGAGAAGTACGTTTTTTCATGGCGATTATTTTATCAACATCGAGTTCACCGTTGGTGAAAGTGTACTCGTACTCCACATAAGCTGACTGAACAAGAAAATATGTCGCATAGCCTGCACCGACTGCAAGAACAAAACCAAAAAATGCAAGCAATGGTCTGTTTAGCTGCAATATAGCGATAAGTACGAGGCAAAGCGTAAACAAGCTTCCGGTTATCATAGTTGTTATCCTTCTTGCCTTGTCGTTAGCGGTCTCATTTCTTTTTACGAGCTGTTCTGCAAAATTGTCCATAAAGATCTCCATTCTTTTTCTGATAAATATTTATAATTATGTACACAAACTATAGTTAAAAGCTGTACATATAATATAATATCATATTTTTTGAAATTTTTCAATAAAAAAGACTTGATTTTTTTTATTTTACCTATTATAATAAAAATATAACCCGATGACTGAGAGAGTAGAGCTGTTCAAAGTCTTCAGAGAGGAGCGTATCGGTGAAAGCGTTCCGGCGGAAAACAGCTTGAAGTTCACTCACGAGGGGCAGAGCGGAAATTTATGCGGTGGCATTATATGCAGTCATGTGCATAACAGAGTAGGTCCTGACGTAGGTCTGCGTTAAAGGCAAGAGAGTGTCGGCTCTCCTGACAATGGGTGGTATAAAAGCAAGGTAAGTCTTGTCCTGTTGGACAGGACTTTTTATTATTTCGGCACAAATAACAACGCTGCGGCGATAATTATGAGGTGAAAAAATGAAAGAACAGCTTGAAAAAATCGAAGTGCTTGCTAAACAGGAGCTCTCCTCCTGCAAAGAGATAAAAGCACTGGACGACCTGAGGATAAAGTACCTCGGTAAAAAAGGTGAGCTTACTGCTATACTCAAGCAAATGGGCAAGCTCTCAGCAGAAGAAAGACCTGTCATCGGTCAGCTTGCAAACAAGGTAAGAGCAGATATTGAAGAAGCTCTCAACACAAAGCTTACTGCACTTAAATCAGAAGCTCAGGCAGCTAAACTTGCAGAGGAAAAGATCGATATAACTCTTCCCGGCAAGCACGCTCCGTTCGGAAAGCTTCATCCGCTTACAAAGGTAGAGAACGAGATAAGAGAAATATTCATGGGTATGGGATTCGAGATCGCTGACGGTCCTGAAATAGACGATGATTACCATGTATTTGAGGCTCTCAATCTTCCTCCGGATCATCCTGCAAGAGATACTCAGGATACTTTCTATATCGAAAATACTAACGAGACTATACTCCTCCGTACACAGACTTCTTCCGTACAGGTTCACGTTATGGAGAATCAGAAGCCTCCGATAAGAATAATTTCTCCGGGACGTGTTTTCCGTTCAGATGCAGTTGATGCAACTCACTCTCCTTTATTCCACCAGATAGAGGGACTTGTTATCGACGAAGGCATTACAATGTCCGACCTCAAGGGTACTCTTGAAATGCTCATGAAGAAGCTCTACGGCAAGGACTGCAAGCTCCGTTTCCGTCCGCACCACTTCCCGTTCACAGAGCCAAGCTGCGAAGTTGATATAAGCTGCTTCAACTGCGGAGGCAAGGGATGCTCTATGTGTAAGGACGAGGGATATATCGAGCTTCTCGGAGCAGGTATGGTACATCCTAAGGTGCTTGAAAACTGCGGAATAGACCCTGAAAAGTACTCCGGATTCGCATTCGGACTCGGTCTTGAGCGTATGGTAATGGGACGCTATGACATCAACGATCTCCGTCTGCTCTATGAGAACGATGTAAGATTCTTAGAGCAGTTTTAAGATAAACGACCTGATTAAAGGAGATAACTTAATGGCTGAAAAAACATCTGACATAATCAGGAAATTAAAAAAAGCTCAAAAAATGACAGCAATATTGATACCGTTATCATTTAGTCCATTGTTTCTCTGTTTAGGTGTATTACTGTCTGGAAATGAAAATCACATGACAATACTGTTAGCACTGTTGTTTATCATATTCTTTGCAGCGTTTTTGCTTTTTTTATGTATGATAAAAAACAAGCATTATGAAAAAATGAAGCAGGACTTAGGCTTAAGCAACGATGATGAGCTGAATTATTATCTCGAAAACAGCCGCAGGATCAATGAGTATAAGTTTATAAACGATGATTATTTAATAGATCTTCCTCCTGCCAGATTATATCGGCTTGCTGACATCAAAAATGCAGAGCGTTATAATAAGAAAGGTCCGAAACCCAAGCACCGATCGACTGGTTCTCACCGTTACTTCATAAAAATAGAGCTTTCAAACGGAAAAAAAGGTAAGCTTAATTTCGGGTTTAAAGAATTAGAGCGAGAGTTTGCTTATAGACTTATCTTAAAAGCAGCAGATGGAAATAAAGATGATAATTATACAAGTATAGTTTCCTGATGCACAAAAAGCAGTGTGTATTGCAATGAAATAAACGAAAGGAATTAAAGCTGTGAATTTATATATGAAGTGGCTAAGCGGCTATGTAAAAGCCGATGTGCCGATAAATGATTTTCGTCATGCTCTTACAATGAAATGTGTGTAAATTATGAGATTAAAACAGATATATGCTTTAGCAATAATATTTATGGCTGTTACACTGCTTGTATTTGCTCCTATATTTAAGTTGTGTACTCATGACTCAATAATACAATATTATCTTACAGCAGCAACACTTTTCATGTTCGCTATGATAATCGTTGGTATATTCATGAAAACATCAAAAATGATGAAAAAACTTGGTGTATCTTCAACTGACGAATTTGAAGAACTGAAAAATAATTGCGATTATAATTATAAAAACAGACTGTATCTGTCGGATGAATGGGTAATAAACACGTATACTCTGAGAGTTTACCGAACAGAAGATATTGTGAAGGTGACAACAAAGGATGGTCATTATCGAAATGGAGTAGCATATACACATTACATAAATGTTCAGCTTCGATACAGTTATGATGATAAGTTTGTTATCTCAAATGAACGTGAAAGAGATAATCTTGCTGTAATTATAAATGGATTTGCAAAGGCAGGAAAAAATGCATATTATGCAAAGAAATATTCTGAATATCATAAAAAAGAAGATTCAGATGAAACCGAAACTGCCAATAACTTTTCGGATACGGATACAAAAAATTGATCGGACAGATATTACCTGTCTCTATAAAAAAACAGGAAAGGAATTAAAGATATGAATTTATCTATGAAATGGCTCAGCGACTATGTAAAAGCCGATGTGCCGATAAAGGATTTTTGTCACGCTCTTACAATGAGCGGTTCAAAGGTAGAGTGCTATGAGGAAGAGGGAAAGAAAATCTCCAAGGTAGTTGTTGGTAAGATACTTTCAAAAGGACCTCACGAAAATGCTGATGCTCTTTTTGTATGTAAGGTCGACATCGGAGCTGATGAACCTATACAGATAGTTACAAACGCTAAAAACGTTAAAGAGGGAGACCTCGTTCCTGTTGCTCTTGACGGTGCTGTTCTTCCAGAGGGCAAGATAAAGAAGTGCAAGATGCGTGGAGTTGAGAGCTTCGGTATGTTCTGCGGACTTGATACTCTCGGCCTTACAGCTCACGATTTCCCATATGCTGATCCTGAGGGAGTTTTCGTTATCGAGGAAGAGTGTTCTCTCGGACAGGATATCCACTCTGCTATCGGTCTTGACGATACATCTGTTGAGTTCGAGATAACTTCTAACAGACCTGACTGTCTCAGTGTTATCGGTCTTGCAAGAGAGACAGCTGCTACATATGACCTCCCGCTCACAGTAAAAGCTCCTGAATTCAAGGGAGTTGAGGGCGATGTAAACAGCTTCCTCAAAGTTGACATCCATAACGAAAAGGCTTGTCCAAGATACTGTGCAGGTATCGTAAAGAACGTTAAAATTGGTCCTTCACCACGTTGGATGAGAGAGAGACTTCGTGCAAGCGGTGTTCGTCCGATAAACAATTTTGTTGATATTACAAACTATGTAATGCTTGAATATGGTCAGCCTATGCACGCTTTTGACCTCCGCTATGTTGAGGGAGCACATATAAATGTCCGCAATGCAGTTGACGGCGAGAAAATCATGACTCTTGACGGTGTTGAGCGTGAGCTTACTTCTGATATGCTCGTTATTGCTGACGAGAAAAAGCCTGTAGCCGTTGCTGGTATCATGGGCGGAGAGTACAGCGGTATCATGGACGATACTACAACAGTTGTATTCGAGTCCGCTTACTTTGAGCCTTCTCAGGTAAGACAGACATCTAAAAAATTACGACTCAAATCTGATGCATCTTCACGTTATGAAAAGGGAGTTGATCCATGCATCTCAATGACTTGCCTTAAAAGAGCTTTTGAACTTGTTGAGCTTCTTGGTGCAGGCGAAGTTGTAAACACTGTAATAGACTGCGACCATTCAGCATTCAAGCCTTCTGAGGTCGTATTTGACCCTGAGTGGATAAACAATTTCCTCGGCACTGATATTTCTGAGGACAAAATGAAAGAGTACCTCGGACGTCTTGAATTCACTTTTGCTGACGGCAAGGTAATAGCTCCTTCATTCAGAATAGACATCGGATGCAAGGCTGATATTGCAGAGGAAGTTGCACGTATCTACGGTTACAACAACATTCCTTCCACTGATTTCAGAGGAGTTGCAAAGGCAGAGTTCACTGAGGAGCAGAAATTCGTCCGCACACTCAGAAATGCAGCAGTATCTCTCGGCGGTTACGAGATAGCAACATACTCCTTTGTATCACCTAAGTACTTCGATAAGATAAAGCTCCCACAGGACAGCAAGCTCCGCAATGTGGTACGTATAGTTAATCCTCTCGGTGAGGATACCAGCGTTATGAGAACTACAACTATCCCTTCGATGCTTGATGTTCTTTCATTCAACTACAACAACAGAAACGAAAAAGCTTGTCTCTTTGAGATATCCAAGGAGTATATACCGGCTGCTGAGGAAAAGCCTTTCATCAATGGCAATATCCTCGCAAACAGCGGAAATGAGAAGCACAAGTATCAGTACTCACTTCCGGATGAGCCTCAGAGACTTACTATAGGTATGTACGGCGGAGAAGCTGATTTCTACACATTAAAGGGCATGGTCGAGCAGATACTCAGCGAGATGAATATCTATGACGTTGAGTACGTGAGAGCAGGGGACTGCGATGTATTTGATGAGAAATATGCA
>OCTX012263016.1_pt1 | contig 10446 bp, 6 predicted proteins | sample 1539691 | NCBI WGS metagenome assembly OCTX01 (sample SAMN02144231, study PRJEB22623) | gut metagenome | biome: sheep rumen | host: Ovis aries | place: New Zealand | reverse complement strand
CGTACCTACGGCGGGGGCAAAGGATCTGTGCCTAAGTTGTACGCCCACGGCGGCCGTCTGGGAGTCGGCGGTCTTGAGGCTCAGCGTCTTGGTGCCGGTGGAGTAGGCGCGGTAATAGTATTTCCCTTCGGACGTGATGATATTGGCGTCATCGGGCACGAGGTTGGTCAGGCCGAGTTCGATGTCGATGTAGCCCACGGCCGGCATCTCGAAGTCGTTCGGGATGGTGAAGCTGAACGTGGTGGGCCAGCCTCGGCCATAGTAGACCGTACCGAATGAAAGTCCGGTGAACTCGTTGGTTGCGTTTACAAGTTCGTGGTCTTCATAATACTGTGCCTTAAGTTCTACTGCGTACGACTCCGTCACTCCGGAAGATAGCAGGTGCAGCGTTTGCGTACCGGTGCCGGGAGACGGCACTGTATAGACATAATGGTTTCCGCTCACCCTCTGGAGTTCGTCGGGGTACTCATCCAAATCAGGAACAAGTCCGGTGAGATACACATGAACGTCTTCCGGAATCAGTTTCTCAGAGGGCTCATGTTCGGCATCCATCACAAAGAAGAAGTTCACAGGATCATCCTCATTTACAGCTGCAGAAGTACTGAACCGCGTGGATGAGAAATACCTCTTTTCATAGGTGGTGAAAGAAGTGCTCCCAAGCGCAAAGTACGGGTTGTACACGTAAATGTAACTGTCACTCTCCGGAATAATGCTCTTGAATTCGCATGTGAATACGGAATTGTTTTCCATGTATCCCGCGATGTAGTCATTATAGGAAACTGTCTTGATAAACTGGTAGGAGCGTCCGCTCTGTCCGCTAACGATGGTATTACCGGGCTCTACGGGAAGGTCTCCGGCGTTGGGCGTAAGGGACTTTGCCGCCACCTCAACCTTGAACTGCAGCGGGAAAATAGACTGTGGAAGGTCCTTAGGGATGGATACGGTAACGGTTTGCGGCGTTCCTTCGGCCTGCTCAATTTCCGGAATGCAGGTTACGGTCATCTGCTGCTGTGGAAGCAGGCGTATGGTGATGTCACGGTATAGCCGTGATGTTTCGGATTTGCCGATTACACGTATTACCTGAGACTTCATCTTGGTGGGATCGACATCCGTAGTGGTGTATGAGAGGGTCCCGGTAGAAGCATCGTAGCTTATATCGGATACATCGGCTATAACTGCACCATTAGCCTCAGGGGCTCTGAGCTCATATGTAACCAAGGTGTTGTCTACGGTGCCGTTGATAACGTCGGAGGTGAAGGTGATACCAAGAGTGTATGTTCCTCCAATAGCCAGTGTCTTTTCCGTATACTCCACGGAAATGGCCGACTGACCGTCGGAGATATTCACCTGCGAAGCAGTGCTGATGTCGGCGGAGATATCGGCCGAACCTGCACCGTTGATGGCGCCAGCGACGGTGGTATTACCCTTGCGGTGCACTTTATTGATGTTGATTTCGTAGCGGAAATTGCGGAGGATGGGCAGGTATTTTCCGCCCTCCATCATGTCTATCTTGTAGTAGCCCACGTGGTCCGTTCCGGTGTCAGGGTCCGTGTAGGTGCCCTTGACCACCAGAATAGTGGCATCCTGGGTGGGTACCGGCCGCTCGTACATATAGACGGCTCCGGAGGCCGCCACTACACCGTTTGTGAGGTTGTCGAAATCCGTCTCGGACGGATAGCTTTTGATGATGGTGGTGGCGCTGGGCATGTTGCCCGGATACACGGCCGAAATGTCCGGCAGGGTGGGATACTCCTCGTAGTTCATGATGAACTCGCCGTTGAGGGGGTTGTAAGGGGCGATGGAGCCCCGGTCGGGCACATTCACCACGGCGAAGGAGTTGACCACAAAGTTGGATTCGGCCTTGGGCTTGGCCACAACAGTGATTTTGGCAAAGTTTCGGATGAGCGGAATCAGCGCCATCTTGTGGGTGGTGCCATCGGTGTCAAGGTCAAAATCCGGGTCAATGACAAGCTGAGGAGGGATTGCATAGTATCCTTCGGCCTCAGTGTCGGCATAGATGCCGTTATCCAGGAGAATACGCTGCCAGTAAGCGTCTTCTCCGCCCATGCTGGAGAGTTTGGACATTACGTTGGATTCGTAGTCAAATTCCAGGGACGAAGGACCGTTTGCTATAAGGTGTACGCGTATGCGGGACGATGTGATTGAAAGGGGAACTTTGTAGCCTTTTTTGTTGGCCACGCCTTCTGCCGACACATATCCGTCTACGGGCGTTGCGAGTTTGTATTCTTTAAGGTAACCGGAGCTGCCGAATACAGCCACGTGGAGGGATTCGATATCAGGATTCTCTCCCATGGCCTTTGTTGCAGGTTCCGGCGTTTCTACGCCGAAGTATACCATGACTTCCCGGCCTTCGTAGTCCACGGCGGGTTTTTCTTCGCTCACTTGAAGCTCAGCCTCCTTTGTACAGGACAAAGGAAGAAGTACTGCAATAAGCGTCAGAATATGTAGGAATTGTCTTCTCATGGCATTTTCTGGTTATTGTGTGGTCTGGTATCCGCCCCAGGTGGTCATGTGATCGGAGTCTTTAGATTCTCCCCAGAACCAGGTGTCATATACGCAGCGGGTGTAGACCGAGTGGTAATTTGTTGTGTCACCGCTTCGATTATAAGAGAAATAATAACTTTGGTTATTGAATTGGTCGGTCTGGGTTTTATCTGAAAAATCAATTACTTCATATGGACCATATCCAAAGTTGCCACCAGCCCAGTAGTATGAAATATAGTACCACCTATAGTAATCAAAATAACTTCGATCAACAGTAAACAAAGAGGGGATTTTCCCTTTTTCGGAAAGAGAAACAAGAAACTCTATTTCAGCTTTTGTGGGTAATCTCCATCTTCCGGCAGGATATCCGTTTTCCTGATATGCGGCACACCTGGTTTTTGCATTATCATACCATAAAGCTGATGTTTTACCATATGATGAAGCAATTTTAAAAACTGGAGAGATCACGTTCTGCGTATTTTCTGCCGTTGGCTTATAGTTGTTGGATAGGCCGTTTAGCGTGGTTACATTAGAAACAGTCCCAATTCTGGGGTCCCCAATGACATATGGGCTGTCAGAAGGGAGAGTAGTAACATAAACGGTATACTGATTGGTGTTGTTGTTATCACCAGTACCGTTTTTAACACCACTGGGGTCTACCACGACACCGATTGAGTTATTATTACTGTCCTTAATCTGATTGACCGAGTCTTGGCTATTGTTAACAAAAACGTAACCATTTGATTCTTCAGCCTTAATGTACATTGCCGGATACTGTGTAACAACAATATCTCCTGTAGTGTAATTATGGTCATCAACATGGCGTATTTCAAAAGTAAATACGTAAGGAGAAGTATCGAAGGCACTGTCGGTGATATCGTTGTTCAGCGCATGGTTGATTGAGAACGTACGGGAAACGTCGTCGTAGTTAATCCAGTTGTTATTGCGGGCCGTGGTGGTGTAATCCGTATTACGCCCGTTCTTGAAGTCGTAATAGGTTACCGACTTCAGGTTAATTTCGGCGTCGTGGGAGGATGTGATAAGGACGTCAAGGTCTTCAACATTATACATGTTGTATACGTTGGAAGGGGAGCTGATGTAGCGGGCGTCCTTGATTTCGGCGTCGGCTCTCACTATGGTCTGGGTGTTCCAAGGGAGGACGTAGTATTCGCCCTCTACATCCAGCGTGGCTTCAAAGTCGTCGCCGCCAAGGATTGCAACATCCAATTTGATGTGATACCAGGTATTGGAGTCCATCTTAAGGCCGGGGCAGGGGACCTTGTAGTAGAACTGCTTCTGCCCTGCCTGCTCTCCTTCGGAGTTAAGATATCCCCACGGCACCACCAGTTTGATGAAGGGCTCGTTTTCGTCTCCGCTGTGCCATTCCTGAGGATAGGTATAGAACGGGTTACAGGTGTACCAGCCGTCATTGTCGGCGTCGGTAAGAGAACGCTGGCTGTAACGGTAATATGAACCAGAATCCATGTCTCCACGTGTGCCGCCCACATTTCCGTCGGCATATCCGTTCACAAGATATGCGCCCATCTGTTCCAGAAGCGGAACCCACGTTGTCGTTGTAGTTCCTACAATCTCACCGTCGGAGTAAATGGTGTTTGTGATATCCACATGGTCAACCACATGGCACTCAAAAGTAACTTTGGATGCAGCCCTGTTCAATCGCACGGTACCTTCGGCGGCCTTTGTCTTGTTTTTGTTGATAACGGTAACCTGCGAGTGACCGGACATCACGAAGTTTGTCTGGACATCAGCCGAATTGAAGTGGTTGCTTATGGCCAGGTTGTGAAGCGTAGTGGTGTCGGAGGCAGCATTGAAATCTGTTGTGGCTCCGGGATAGTTTGCAATGGCGTAAACGTCGCACTTGGCACCTGCCGCAGCACCGTTGAAAAGTTGGGAAAGCTGGCTGGTGTTTACAAGGACATTGAAAGAAGTTCGGCCATCCATGGTTACGCGCCCCTTGAGATATGCGTCTTCGCCGGTTTGGCCTTCCGGATAAAGGAAGTAGTCTATTGTTGTGAGGGTGTTCTCATTGAACTCATCTTCTCCAGGCATGGTGGCAACCTTTGTCTCCTGGCCGTTGCATAGGAAAGTAAGGGAAATGCCGCCATCCTCAAGTTCAGGAGAACCTGTATAGGGCGTCTCCCTCTGGCAGGACAGTGCCGCAGAGAGTGCTGTAAGCAGAATTAATATGCCGACTATCTTTCTCATACGCTCTAAATCTTAGGAAGTACAACGGTCCAGTTGTCGCGGTTGATTTCCGAGTTGGCATCGTGGACGGTGCCGTCGGTGAACTGCACATAGAAATTGAATTTCAGTTTCTTGTCCGTGCTGCGGTCAAGGCTTGGATCCAGGTTGGGTGTAACGTAGAATTCGTATTCCGGATGTTCGTGGTCTACAGCACCCTGATGGGGGCTGATGGAGAAATATTCCACGTCTCCCACAGGCTCTATGAACCATGTGGCACCTGAGGGGTTTACGATACGGAATGTCCCTTTTACCGGGGTTCCGCCGATGATTGTGCAGGTCTTGTTGGGCTTGTCATAGCCTTCGTTGTCCTTGAAGTCCAGTTCTGTTACCTCGGAAATTGACTGCTTGTCATAGGACCATTCATTGAGGTCGTAGATCCAAGGATTGACCGCGAATTTTAGTTCTATGTGTTTCTGGGTAAACAGAAGGGTGAATGCATAGCGGACACCTGACTCAAGCCCGTTGTCAATGTCTTCCGGGAAACCGAGGGTTGCAGTGTGCTGGACATGCTCTTCGTCGGCCAGATACTCATAACTCACCGTAATTGTGGCGGCCGAAAGTTCGGCGGAAGTCTGTGGCCAGATAAGGCGGTATTCGGCCAGCGAGGAATTGCCTTTCACGCGTGTCAGGAGGTCGTAGGTGTCTCCGTTTGACAGGGTTTTCGTGGCATCTGGAAGTGCGTAGTAGAGGGCGTTGTCAAGGAATTCGCGGCTTGCCGCAAGTGTGGTGGTCTCCGGGGCGGTCACAAAGTTTATGACGGCGCTCTTCTTGTTCTTGAGCCCGGTAATGGTAACGTTTTTTACAAGAATCTGGTCCTGGGATTCGTTATAAAGTCTCAGGCTTATAGCACTGAAAAGATGCTGCATGGCAAGGGGAACGGGGTCCGTAGACGTCCGCGGCATCAAATAGTAGCCGGTGTTTGCATACAGGAGGTCAAACTGGTCGGAGTCTGCGGTCATCTCCTTAGCAGGGATGGAGAGGGTCCTGTCCGTGACTGAGAAACAGTTGGAGAGGGTTGTACCGAAGTAAGAATCGGCCGTAAGGTTTAATGCCGAATCATAACTGAGCCAGCCGAAGAACTGGTGGCCGCCGTCGGTGGTCCAGGGATAGACGTTGCCTGAGTTGTAGCCCCAGATGACGGAGCCGTTATATACGATATCGTCGTTGATATAGAGGCCACCGGTCACAAGGTTCCCTTCGGCCCAGGAGGCGCTGCCGGTAAAGCCGGAGAGGACATCCAGCACATGGATGCGGTTCCCGTTAGTTTTAAGGGTGGCATTTGAGAGAAGGGCCTTGGACGTTACGCCTTCTTCGGCAAAGAAAACTATGCCGTCCTCCAAGGACTTGCTTCCCCCGGGCTGTTTCCCGCAGGAGGAGAGTACCGTCCCAAGAAGAAGGAAGTATGTGATTTTGCGTAATTTCATATCAGCTTTCCTCCACAATAATGTTGAAGCTCTCGTCGGACCAGCCAACTGCCGAAGCAGTGATGGTGATGAGGTTGTTCATGCCTATGTTCAGGGTATAGATATATTTCTTCCCGGGCTCCCACTCAGTGATGGCGCCACCGGCAAGGGAGATTTTAACCGGAGAGTTGTTGAGAGTCCTCCCTCCGCCGAAGTCAACGCTGTAACCAACGTTGATGGCCGCGTTGGGACCCAGTGTCTGGGGTACGAAAAGATAGGAGCATACGTCAGTTGTTACCGGCGTGGTGCCGTCGTATGTGAGAACTGTGCTTATGCCGTGAAGGGCATAATTGAATTCAGTATTTTGATTCTCCCATGCGCTTCCGGTAAAGTCTCCGACGGAACAAATCCCGTCCATGGAAAGGGAAGTCATTGAGAGAGATGTGTTTTCATAGTAAGATGCTGCTTTTACCCTGAATACCACCTGCGTAAGTGCATGAGAGAACTGAAGTGGTACGGATTCCGGGTGGGAAGCGCAGTCTGCAACGGTGTAACTGCCGTAGCAGAGGTCCGTTGTCATCTGGGCTGCCGTTTGAACGGTATAGCCTGTTGCGGTAATTCCGCTTTCTGTAATTGTGACGCCGCTTGCCGAAGAAGGGCTGTAGGCGTTGAAGGTGAGGGAACCTGCAAGGGGCCAGTATTCGGCCGTGGCGGTTTCCCAAAGGGTAAGTGTAGAGTTGTAGGAGGCGCTGAGATTTTCAAAATAGGCCGATGTCCCCTCATGGTAAGCGCTTACGGTGAAGGCTTCCGTGGTGGGATATGTGGCCCCCTGGATTATGGCCTTGGTTGCTTTTTCGGCAACGGGCGCAAAACAGATGGACCGGTCCTCGGGGCGGTCTATGCTATTTTTTGTGCATCCTGCAGCCATTGCCGCAATGAGCAGTATGAAGGCTATTTTTCTCATTCGTCGCCTATGATTATTTCCTTAGTCTCTGTCCAGTCGGTGACGGCGGTGGTGATTTCCGTGGGGTCCATGCCGACTGCGATTCGGAAGGTGTACTTTATGTCGGTTTCCCAAACAGGGCAATAACGCCTGAGGGAAAGTTCGTTGGTGTAGGGGAAGTCGGTAGTATAGTCGGATACTATCTGCCCCGTAGTTGTGTCCGTAATGCTTGAACGGACTTTAATATGGTGCCACTCCTTCAGATAAGCTCCTTCCTGGAGTGTCTGGGGGATAAGGAGTATGTTGCAAAGTTTCTTAAGGATGGGGTTGTCGTAGCGGTCGCAGTTAAGCTCCAGTCCTTCGAAGTTCCTGTAGATGAGATATTCGGCAGTTTGGGATTCGTCCAGCATCCATCCCTTGGGCTTTTGGGTGAATACGCCTTTGGAAATGATACCTCCTATCTTCACTGAATCCAGAACAACGGTAATAATGTTTGCCTGGATGAGGTTGTTTTCCTGGCGGGAGTATGAGTAATGCTTCAGAGTTCTTGCCTTGAAGCAAATCTGGCTCAGCGCATGAGAGAAAACAATTGGTATAAGGGCCGAATGGGTTTCGCAGTTTTCCGTGACTTCGGCAAAGCAAAGGTCTGTCTGGGTGTCTGAATCACCGGGAATGGACCAGTCTGCCGTCACGCCATGTTCCTCCGAGAAACTGATTTCGGGGACTACCGGCGATCCTGCATAAAAAGTGACCGTGCCATCCGTAGGCCAGAAGTAGTCCTTTTCTGTTCTCCAAAAAACGTTTTCAAAACTGTACTCCGCCACTTGCCTGTCTATGAGGACTTTGGATTCGGCTCCGTTTGAAGGATGGTGTATGGCCTCAATCACAAACGGCTCGTCCAGCGGGTAATTTGTGGTTGTGATTATGCTCTTTGAAGAGTGCGATGCAGTGGCCGAAAACACCATTGGCTCGGTGTCTACGTGATGAATTACGTTCTTTGTGCACGAGCAAATGGAAATGATTGCAAGAATACATAATATCCCTCTTCCGGGGCAGGACATGGCCGTCCTGCCCGGAAGGAGATAATTATATAAACAATCAATTCTCACAGCGAAACTACAGGAGTGTTGCGTTGACAGCGTCGATGGTGATGCCGCGGATATCCTCGTTCTCCCAACCTTCGACCTTAGGCGAGAACATGATCTCGTTGTTTGCTCCGTCGAGGGAGATTCCAAGGTGGAAGACATAGCGCTTGCCGTTCTGGAACTTGTTAGCAGAAACCCTGCTGTAGATGGGAATCTCGATGGTCTGAGTGGGAGTTGCAGGATAGTCGAAGCCGTTGATGGTGTAGGCTGCGATGCTGTACTTGACCTCTATGACCTGGTCCTCGGCGGTGCCGGTGACGATGTTCTCAGGGATCACGACGAAAGCTGCGCTGTTGTCGATGGAAGCGACGAAGGAAGAACCGGAGAGGAAGCTCTCGGTAGGCTGGAGAACCTCGCTGCCCTGGAAGGACACGAAGTCGGCCTTGCTGTTGATGTTGCTCCATGCGCCCTTGCCGATGGTGGTGCTCCTTTCGTAGTCACCGCTGGTCTTCATGTTCTTGAAGACAACCTTCTCGATGCTGATCTTGCCCTTGAGAGACTCGGTGGTGGTAGCGTCGAAGGCGGTAACGGCAATCTGGCTGGTGATGTGCTTGAACACGAGGCTTACCTTGGGTTTCAAAGCTGCATCCTGAGCAAGAATGCAAGCGACGAGCGGGTCGATCTGGCTGCCGATGGCAGTGCCGAGGCTGACGCCGGCGATGTCGATTCCCTTAGGCTCCGAGTCGGAGACGAAAGTTGCGTTGAGGCTTGCGGGATAGTAGGCATAGAAGTCAACCTTACCGGTAGCAGGCCAGAGGTAAGTTCCGGTGGTAGCCTTCCAGTCACCGCCCTGGTTGGAGATGTTCACATCGTCCATGATAGGGGTGGTGTAGTTGTAGGTGCTGCCGTCAAGAGCTGCGAAACCCCAAACATTGAAGGATTCGGTCTCGGGGAAGGCCAGCTGCTCGGGGGAGTCGCTGTCCGGGAGGATCAGGGCCTTGGTGGTAAGTGCGTTGGGGGCAAAGCTGATGGCCTGGTTTTCAGGAATGCTTACTTCGTTCTTGGCGCAAGCTGCAATTGCAAGGGCTGCGGCGGCGATGATGATAACTTTTTTCATGGTATGTAACAAAATTTAAATTTTAATAATCGGATTACTGAACTGTGATGTCTGTAGGCTGAGGATCTGCATCCACCCAGTCAACCATAGTAGGATTGAAGTAAATTTTCTTGAGGTCGATTACAATATTGTAAGTGTACTTCTTGTTCTGTTCCCAAGCAGTAACGTCTGCGGTTCTGAGAGCAACGGTAACAGTTTTCTGACCAAGGTTAACGCCACTTTTCTCAAGTGAGTAAGTGATGTCAAACTTCTGGTCGTTTGCTACCAGAGGATTAGCAGCGGTCAGAGACTGAGGGACCATCATATTAGCATTACCAAAATCGGCAAATGCGGCACTGAAATTAGGAGCAACAACGTCTGTACCTTCGCTGTCGTAGTCTGCGCTGGTAGTGGCTGCGCCCCAAACCGGAGTGTCATCAGTAACTGTAAGGGTACCGGTGGACATAGCGTTGAATTCAATGCTGTTGACAGTGATGGTATAGTCATCGAGTCCTTCTGCCTTCTTAACTTTGAAGAGGACCTGTGAGAGAGCGTGATGGAAAACCATATTCACACCTGTGAGGGTACTTGTGGCGCTTTCAGAAGTATAGGTACTCTGGTTGTCGGAGAGATCTTTCTGGGTGTTTGCCCACATAAGGTCAGTCTGAGCAGCGGTGGTGGCTGCCGCAATATAGTTAGTTACGGTGAGAGCCTTGGTGGCTGGTGCATAAGCAACCTTTGACGCTTCGCTTATAGGCGAGAAACCAGTGAATGTAAGGGTACCGGAAAGGGGCCAGAAATAGGTGCTTGCAGGTTCCCAGATCTTGTCTGCATCAACGTAGGAAATCTCAACTTTGTTCATATAAAGCTGACCATCAGCGCTGTTTGCTGCCCAGGTCTTGCCATCTGTAAGTGCATAGCAGAAAACACCGAAATGAGGATCGGTTGTCTTGTAGATAGTTCCACTGAGGGGAGTCTTTGTGGTCTTACCGGCCACAGTGGAGAAGTTGATTACCCTACCCTTCTCAATGGAAGTGGTGCTGGGCTCATTCTTGGTGCAGGCGGCGAGTGCTACGACTGCGGCAACTGCGAGGAAGAATAACTTTTTCATGGTTGTATTGTTTTTATTCATTAGTCAAGGATGTTGAT
>OCTX011772856.1_pt1 | contig 10446 bp, 10 predicted proteins | sample 1539691 | NCBI WGS metagenome assembly OCTX01 (sample SAMN02144231, study PRJEB22623) | gut metagenome | biome: sheep rumen | host: Ovis aries | place: New Zealand | reverse complement strand
TGAACGGACGTCTAAAAGATGCATTTTCAAGCTTCAATTGTGCCTTGAAGCACCTCCGGAAACTGAACGGGTATGGGGCGGATTATGCAAATATCTGGATTCTTTAATAGATCTGCTAAACAATATCTTACCTGTATGTTTTCGAATAAGAAGTCAAGATGGTCATACTTCTTTAAGTCATCTTTTGTAAAACCATCTAATAATATGCCGTCTAACTTCTTGTCATTCGATATGGCTTTAGCTATTTCTCTTCTTACCCATTTAGACCTTGCAGAATTGTGTGATAACAATGCTAAACAGTGAGAGGATATTCTGAGTGCAGCGGGGATTACACAAGCATAATCTAAACCGGAGGGGATTCCTTCAGGTGCCATCCATACATTCTTTCCACGTTCTTCCAAAAGATTCCTAAGTTCCTCAGCCTGTGGACTATCAATTGAGGAATAACTTATAAAGTAGATTTCATCATGCGCTTTCCATTGCATACATTCAAGCAATCTGTTGTCCAGACGTATCAGCACATTAGAGGTATCATCGAATATACTGTTGGGAACAAAATCAAAATACAGATCCCGTATCTTCGATATCAGTGTCAATGAATTCTTATCTTTATCTCTTCTAATCAACTTGAAAACTGCCAAGAAGAACTTCTCAACTTGAGATTCATTACTTCTTTCAGAATCTCCCATTAGATCAAGATTGAACGAAACAACCTGATCGTAAACTATTTCTCCTTTACGCGTAGGCAGAACAACTAAATCCGTACGAGCGCAATACTCAAAATTTGGACAGTTCTCTTCCATATCCATCATGAAATCCGAAAAATCAACATCGTTGAAATAAACGTCACCGTGAGATGGAATATATGTATGATAGACAGGATCATTGCCATGATAATCTAAATTCTCATCCTTACGATTATATTTGGCAATATTATCCAAATTTTGATTAATTTCCTCTTCACTATCAGGTTCTTTTTTTTCAGTATCACGGAAACCTGGAAGAAATATCTTTATTTCACGGGAAAATCTATCAAGTCGTTTTATCAACTTGAAAATCGATATAGCCCCAACACTATCTAATAGTGGGTTAGCCGTTACAAGAAGGTAATATTTAATATCGTCTGTTGTCATTCTTGTCACTATTCATTGAACTTCCGTTTCGTTTTCCTTAATAGATTCTCCATCTTGCATTAGACAATCTTCCAAATCGTCAAATTTGGGTATTGATTCCATGTGACCAAAAGAAATGTCTTCGATTTCTTTCGAATCATCATCATTATCATCCGAGATTACATCCCCCATCTCTTTAAATGACGCAGAAGGGTCTACGCAAAAATCTCCAACACCCAATATCAAATCATTCAAATTGTCCATGTCCATAAGATTCTTACTCAAAATCGGTTGCTGTTATGACAACACCTTCTTCATTATCAGAATCATCGTCATAGTCACTTCTTATATCCCTTACTAGATTATGGAAATTATGTTCTGGCATAACATCATAATCATATCCATCATCGTGTTTATCACTGATGGCATCCTTGACAAGCCTGATTTCAGACTTTATTACATGAACAAATGCATCTAATACTCCCATGTCTTACATCTTTATTTATCTAATAATCATTTTAAAAATCATTTCACTCAAAGAGCCTTTTGAAGAATGAAGATATTGACTTTCCATCGCATGCATCTTTTTTATCCTCCTCTTTATCCGACTCTATCTTATCTTGCATATCATCATAACTTGATGTTGGATCGATAATCGAATCCGGCTCATCGAAAATGTCAAATATACCCATAACTTATGTATTAAAACAGAATTGCAATGATTGAAATCCATCCTATTGAGAAGTTATGAACGCTGTCATTCTCATTGAATATGGCAGTTTCCTGATTCCCATAATGCCAGCCTCCTATACCGGATTCTTCAATTCCTCCGCGTAGTCCCATACATTCCACAAAGAGTTCAGTCCTTGTAGTTTCAATCCACCTTGAATCAATCTTTGTGCCACATTGAGGACATTTCTCTATATACTTAATCGTATCCATAATTATGCATCAATGTTTAGAAATTCCGCCTATTCTTTCATCTCTCTATTGGATAAATTTACTCGTTCAGCTGATTCATCTTATCTCGGATTGTCTCATAAGTCTGTTGGTTCACATTCCAGTCAACAAATCTAAATCCCAATTTGCCTTTGGGAAGATTCACGCTTATTATATCACCAACTTGCAGTAAATTGGGGCCGTCTAATGCTATTGGCAAAAGAACAAGTCGTTTTTCACTGTCTTTAATTAGAGGGATTATTTCTGTCAATTTTTTAGTTTCGTCATAGAAACTCCAATCCATTAGCTTCAAAAGGACAAATGTCCCCTTCAATCCATGCTTTTTTGCTAGCCCACCCAACTCCTGGCGAACAAGGATTACAGAATTAGTCGCACCAATCTGACGCTCATTAAATGCGAATTGTGATGCAGAATTCTTTGTACTCCTTTCTTTAATAAATCGTTTCAATTCAAGAGTGTATGCCTTCTTAGACTTACGAGGGACAACTTGATTCCCAGAATTGTCATACCAAATCAAGAGTTCCCTACCTGCATAATCTGTTGTTTTAATAGAGCATGCAAAACCGTACAAATTATTGTGCTGGACAGAGTTTTTATCTAAACTGATTTCTTTTCGTAACAAGCCATCATCTAAAATTTCTACAGCAGTTGCGTAATCTCCATAGTCATCCATAACTGGGTTAAAATCCTTATCCAAATTACGGAAAATTATAGTTCCTCCCTCCATTGTAACTACACCACGAGCCATATATCCTTTTTTGTTAATATGAGGACTACCAGAAGAATCTAAACTTATAATAAAATAGCCGTCTTCTGTTTGTATTTTACGTTTGCCATAATCACCCAAATCATCAGAGAATGGAATGACACAATGCAGGTTAACATCATAATAATATTCTTCCGAACCCTCTGCCGAAATCAATTCTTCTTTGTATGCATATCCGTCGTCATTGTTATGTACATTCCCAGACTCATCCAAGAAAGCAGTAATCTTCGCCCCATTCGGTAGATAATCATAAATAAACCCGAAACTTTCATTTCCTATCATACATGGCTTATTTTCGATAGTGAAAAATAATTCTTTTGTTACTCTTTCCTGTTCGTCAGTCCATCGCTTTAGAACAGAGTATCCATGCTTGTTGTTATGAGGCATGCCGTTTTTATCAAGAAACGTATAAACCCTTAAATAAATATCGTTATCATCATAGGAAATGAGTTCACCATAATTATCATCGTTATCACAAACAGGTTCCATTTTCTTGCCGAAATAAGAACGTTTCACTACACGTCCAAAGGCATCTTCTTCCTGATACCTATAATAACACGCTCCATCTGGAGACAATTCTTGGTTTGAGTCTAACCAGTGTAAAAAATAGGCACAATTCCTATTCTCTGTATTTACAAATTCTCTAACAATATTCCCATTATCACCGACTAATTCTCCCTCCGCATTTATCTTGCGTTGAGAAAGAAGCCGGCCTTTGTTGTCATAAGATTCGTACAAGAAAGCCACGCCTTCGTTATTATTAGCAGGATTCCCGTCCCGTCCTAAGAATATTGTTTCCTTTCTTCCTCCTTCTTCATATACATATTCTTTCCCAAAACTTCCATCGTTTAATTCAAGAGGAGATCCATTGACATCGTATGCAAAGAAATTTACAATTCGGTCTTTGGTGTCATGAATTTCTTTTATCTTACAAAAACCATTATTACCATTACAGGGTATACCATTTATATCAAGAATTGTTGTTACGACGCTAAGCCCATCTGAAGAATAAGTTTTTTGAACGATATAGTCACCATCCTCATCAGGTATTATTTCATTATTTATATTTTTATTACAGCTTTTCACCAACCGATTTTGCAAGTCAAATGTCTCTTCTTTATAGGAATCATTAATAATGTTATTCGATGCATTAAGTAGTTTTGTTATTTTTAAGATTGAATCTTCTAAATGAAAAGTTTCAATTGAATATCCAAAATAGCCCTTGCCAATAGCAGGATGCCCATCCTTGTCAAAATTGAATTGACTTTCATAGTCCTTTTTTTGTGTTGAAATGACATAGCATACACCATCTTTATCTTCAATAGGGGATTCACAACTGTCAATGTTTATTATCTTGGTCTCGCTATCATTTATATATTCGAATATGTGTCCAAACACACCTTGCTTATCGCACATCAAAGAATCGTCTGCATCGTAAAAAAATTCTTTTTTTACACGTTCTTTATTATCCTCCCATCGCTTTACGCCCAAATATCCATCACAACAAGGAATTAATTGATTATTTTTATTTGTAAACCTCATCATTGATGCCAACTGAGAATCATCGCTTTCTTCTATTTCTACTGCATAAACTGGATAATTATCATCTCCATAATCCGAATTTATAATAATCTCTCCATTCGCATCTATGTTCCACATTCTTACAACACGAAATCCTTCTTTATTAAAGTCTAATACATATCCTTTTACAAAGCTTGCATAAGGATTATAAAACTTAATCTGATTCAATCTATTTAATTTGTCGTAATCATAATGGTGTTCAGAAATTCCATCCGAATCTGAAACAGCATTGCCATTTTTATCCAAATTTCTAAGTAATACAAATTGTTGTTTTGTATTAAATGATAAGGATATACAGCATATACCTTCTTTATCATTTATGAACTCACCAACTTTGTCACAATTATACTGTTTAGCAGACAAATCATCCTGATTATAAATGGTTATAATCTCATGTACATTATTGGTGGAGTTCCACGGTTTTCCCTCTCTATCAAAATATGATTCGCTATTTTGTCTTCCATCTTTATCGTATTTGTACCTTACGGTTACATATCCATCCAAATCTTCAATCAACCTCCTATTTTCATCAAGATTACTCAATTCTATCAACAAAAATGATTCTGAATCATATTTCATACGTTTTCCATAAACGCCAGAAACAATTTTAGTAGGTTTCCCCTCTTTATTTACGAATATTCTTTCAATTTCATTGCCAGCAGAATCGTATAATGAATCAAAACCATAATTACCATGAATATGTGAACAGGGAATACAACTATCCCCTTCCATTTTATAATATCTAGTTTGGACAGGATTACCATCTGCATCCAAGCTCTTTTCAATAATTGAATACCCGTCCATACAAACAACTGGCCTTCCATCATCTCCTAAAAACATTCGCCTTACTTCTCGATTATTCTCATCGTAATCTATGTGGATTCCACAGAATCCCCCATAAATATATACTGGCTTTTTATAATTGATAGAACCATCCATATTCTTTTCATAAAACCAGATATCCGAAACCTTGCTTTTTGAATATCTTATTGAAACTGCATATATTCCATCTGTCGTACAGATTCTCTCATTGTGTTTCATAAACGACATTCTAAATGTCGCATCGTCTAACAAAGGGTCATCAAACAAGGTGTAAATATCCCCTTCTGCTTTATAGTCTTTAAACAAATCATCTGCGACATGTACCCAAATACCCTGAAGGAATAACATCCTATCGATAGAATTCCTTCCAAGACATTTCTTCAGTGTTTGGTACTCTCCAAAATCTAATGCATTGTCTAATAATCGTCGCCCTTTTTGTGTTAATACATTTAAATCTTTTAATCGTTTTTGATGATTGAAAATTCGATTCCTGGCCAATCTTTGCTCTTCCTTTTCTGCTTCAAGCCTTATTCGTTCTTTTTCATATGCCCTTAAAGTTTCTTCCGTCTTCTTCCTTTCTGAAATCTCTTCCTTTATAGCTAGTACTATTACAGAAAACCTATCATGAATTATTTCAACTTGCTTCTCTTTATTTGTAGATATTTTAAAAGTATGTAGTAGTCTGGTTTTTTCGTCAAGTAAAAACATTCCACTTGGAACATCTTGGGAAAAAGTCGAAATATCTATTATTTTTCTTCGACCATCTTCTGTTATAAGATGTTTAGTGAATAAGTCAAACTCATTGTCTGGTAGCAGTGATAATTGTTGGCGACAGAATTCTTCAAGAGTCTCAGAGCCACATTCCTCAACTTGCTGTAATGTTATAACACCGCCTGTATCTTGAACTTGAGCAAAAAGTCGATTACACAAAAAAGATATCATTAGAGAACTAATCGTTCCATCATCGTCTTGAGCCTCATTTACAATCCTATCTACAATAGCATCTTCATCCTTTTCATCGATGCATCCATATCCAGGAATTTTAACAACATCTTTTGCCCCTTCCAGAGTAATCTCTTTGAGACGATACCTATTCTTTTTCATTGCCTGAAGGTAATTGTTGTCTATAACATCCTCTAACATGAATAAGTTGTCTTCACGAATTGAAATAATGAAACGAAAATTGGTATTATAACTATATATAATTCCATCATCTTCAAAAGGTGGCAAATTATTATTATCGTTCATCATATATAACATTTGCTGCAATAACAACAAAGCATCATTAGAACGAGAATATAGTATTTCTTCAAATTGATCAAATGCTAAAACTATTGTCAAATCATTGCCTTTAGAGTCAATAAACTTATGACTGGCGAAATAAGCCCAAAGATAGTCTGAAGACAAAGTTTCCGTATATACAAGGTCGTATTCTTTTATAACGGCGCTTAGTTCAATGATTTCTCCGCCTCTATTTTTAAGATTCGACTCTATTGCTTCTCTAATTGTATCTTGTAACGATTTCTTTTCAGGTACTATTCCCAAACGAATATTTATTGGAAAGTATTGGCTCTCCCTCAGCAACGGAAAAACGCCTGCATTAAGAAGAGATGTTTTACCAAGTCCACTCTTACCATATAATGTCACAAGAATATTACTATTAACGAGATTGTATAAATCTCTTTTTTCCTTGTCACGTCCACAAAAAGCAAATGGAACCTTTGTAATTGTAGCAGGGTCTTTATATGATGAAAGTCCTGGCCATGGATTAATCCTATTTGCAATTTGATTAGTATTATCTGTACACATATTTTCTTCTTTTGTTTAATGGTTATAAATACTCTCAATATCCTTTAATAATTTATTCCATGCACCTATCTGAGTTAGATCTGTTCCACTAACATAACTCTCATCTTCATTTTCTTTTTCAATGCCAAAGAACTTCTTATTTAAAAGATTAAATCCTTGTTTTCCTGCACCATTAATGCCGATTGGCATAATACATATGCCTCCGCCTCTTTGTCGTGCCCATCCCCATTCTCTGCAATAGAAATTATCGTCTTCATTAACTAAGTCTTGCCCTAGATCATCTTGTATTTGGGGCGATATAACTGGCATAAAGATCCGACAATCTGCTATCGCTTCTTGGATGTCTCTCGTGTAGGTGTCGCCAGTATGTATTTTTTCGTTATCAATCCATACTGCATAGCCATGACTAACCAACATCTGAAAAACATTATAAACAAATGGAAAATCTGGGGTGTTATATGAAAGAAATATACCTCTTCTCTTTCTGCTATTAATAATGATATCTCGAAATGGACTATCTGTTTCAAGTGAAACAAGCTTATTCGTCATGTCATTCATAAATAATCTTGCATCAGGAAGTATAGACACATTATTTGTATTGTCTAAATAACGTTTCAAATTAATATCTGGTTCTGTATCTTGCCATGTCACAGCCACTTCCCCTTCATCTAATTTTCCTAGAGAATCCTTTCCTTGTAGTCCACCTTTTAAACAATACCAGAAGAAGCGGAAATACCAGTCTTCAAATTTGCAGCCCAAAGCTAGGAGCCGTTTATTCGTAATATAATCCTTTATAAGCCTAATATCAACACCCTCCCTAGTTATCCAATTATTTGCTATCAATTTAATAGCATCATTGTCTGTCATAACGAACTTTGCTTTCCTTGTATTTTTGTCAGAATGACCAAACAAATAAAAGAGTGTCGGCTTGCTAATACTATTATTTTCTATTTGCTTTTGTAATTTCACAAGAGATTCATCATCAAACATATTACATTCCTGCCATCCTTCAACTCCCCAAATATTATCCATTATTACTTTCATATAATGGTCTACTGTAGTGGTAATTAAAAACTTGAATAATTTCGTTGACAAGAAATTAAGCAACTGCGGAGAAACATCATTTATACTGCACTCCATTTTTTCTATTTTATCATTCAATTGCTTTTCTGTTATCTGCCCGTCTGTAAACATTTGAGAAATTGTATCATATGCATAGTCTGTATGGTTCAAAAGAGAAACAATATATTTGTTTACATCACCGCTACAAGATTTAAATCTTTCATCATCTCTATTTAGAATGACCTCACTTCCTACAACCAAAATATACCTATCATTATATACACTTCTGACAAAATCTTTTTCGTCGAACTCTGCTGTTAGTTCTAAGTTCCTATTATTTAGCATAAAATACTTATTATTAATTTACAAATCTCAAACATAACTTAAAATTATTTACTATGCCCAGCATGCACATTGCTAGCCTGCTTGAACACTCTTCTTGTCATTTTCAAGCCAAAGCCACCATAAGAACACCAAAGGAGCTTCAAAGGAAGAGTATAGGAGCATCTCCGACACACCACAGACATACTGCAGCCATACTCTAGGCTGTTTCTTACCAGCTTCGAGGCTGCTTCTAGCCTTATTCAAACAGCAGGGTAGAGTATAGATAGAGACTGCCATCTCTTTGTCTGCACTATGACTGATGCCTGTCAAATATGATTTCAAATCTTTCTGGGTCATATTCCTACTTTTATATTGTAAAGTTCAGACCGAATCCTAAAATATGTTGTGGATCTTTGTCACTGAAAGTGAGCATGTAGAAGGCCTCGGCTTGTATATAGTTAGTGACATCGTAGGTACAGGCAACATAGTGACGTGATTTACGCCAAGTGTTGCCCCAGGTGAATATCTCAGTAGCCACGTAGGGCATGAGCTTTAGGTCGGGAATCTTATATGATACCAGCAACCGGGTGCGAAGTTCGTTGTCTTGAGTATGCAGCTCAGGCTTCCATGTATGGAGATAACGGAAACGCAAAGAGACTGAGAGTCGTCCTTCCTTGAGGGTGCCTGTCACTTCAGGAACGATGCGATGGCCGTATGTATCAGGCACCTTCAAATAGTCGTAGCTCAAGCCTAGTTTCAGCCAAGGTAATACACTATATCGTATTCCTGGACGGAGATACCAGCAATCCAGCCGTTTATACTGGTAGTTTTCGTGCTCGAAATAAAGCATACCCGTCACTTTGGAGTTGCCAAATTTGTGGTCGATTTCCACAAAATGCCAACCTCCAAAACTGTTATCATCCTCTTGCTGGGCATAACCTAGAAGAGGTAGCAACATCATCATGGCGAGTAAAAGAACTTTCCACGGCATAGGCTCAGGTCAAACGATAAAATCGCCGTCAAACTCAATTTGTTCGTTGAAATGCTTACGTACCGCTTGATATACTTCACTCTCCACAATCAGTTTATGAACCAGCTGCTTCTGATCTTCGGTGAAAGTGTCCTCTATCTGACGGAAAATAGACTTGATATTCTGATACTGCTGTCCCATCTCATCTAATGTTACATACTGGTCATCCATAATACGCTTGTAGGATGGATGCAACTTGGCTGACTGACTAACATTCAAGCTACCATCTTCATTGAAAAATACTTGTTTCATAATGCTATTATTTTTATTGTTATTGTTATTCATTTACTTTAGCTAGGATATTGGGGATTGCTAACATCAAAAAACTATCATATTTCATGTCATCAGGGTTGACGCGACGAAGATCTGAATACGAACAAAGGTCAATGTGAGCAAGGTTACCTATTTCTTTCTTTAAACTGTCGCGGTATTCTTTCCTCTTTTTCTTATTGACGGAAAGTTTTTCATCGTCTAACCGTTCTTTATTATCCAATGGTCTGAATCCCATAATGAGTTTTTCTACAACCCAGCGAGAATGTTCACTCTTAGATAGAGCTTCATTGTACTTAGCCCACAGTTCAGTGTCTTTTTGCTTATTATCCTCTCGATATAATTCAATGGATGAAGCTCGTGACTCAAAACAGTCAGCACAAAAGACATTTGACAGCCCATTCTTCACCTTGATTTGATCATCCTTCCATTTGGAATCGTTAACAAGTGTATCCAGCGGTTCATGCAGCCGTTCAAACTGGAAAACATCTAGAGCCAAGGCATATCGATTGGCATCATGGATGTTCTCAGCTGGAAGATTATCAATAAGCGTACCAAGGTTGTACATTCTGCCTGCATACACGGCCTTGCGAGTATCAATACTACAAATATCGTCTTCTAACTTGGAGTTGCAGAAAGAAATAATATCAGACTCTTCTATTACTTTGACATTCTCACTTTCTTTATCATTGCAGTTGCTCACAATGTTA
>OCTX012163828.1_pt1 | contig 10447 bp, 15 predicted proteins | sample 1539691 | NCBI WGS metagenome assembly OCTX01 (sample SAMN02144231, study PRJEB22623) | gut metagenome | biome: sheep rumen | host: Ovis aries | place: New Zealand | reverse complement strand
TTTATATCTTTTTCTATGTTAGGATTGATTTCAAGCTGGCCCTGCTTGTTAAAACTAAGGTTTGCAAATATGCCGCCGTCTAAGCGTCTGATATAGGCTGTATCATTGCGCCGCAAAGTAAGGGCATACTGGTATTCTGGATGTGTTATGGAAAATTGCCGTCCATTACTTGTCGAAAGTAAATCAAGTTTCTTATCATGTCGTGGCTTTTTCTTCTGGTTACAGGCATTGTAGAAAGCAGCTTCAAAGTCAGCCCCCAGCAAATAAGGCGATAATTCGCCTGATGCTTGTTCTATGAAAGCCCATTTTGCCGTGTGGATTGCCTTTTTTACTGTTTCAGTAAAGGCCGCATCATTTGCAGTTATTTCTGTAAACCATGAAAATTCATTTGTACCAATAGGGAAAATACGTAAAAGAAATCCTTTAAGTGCTTCAATGTCTATACTATCTGCCATTTTCTGCAATTCTGGCGGCATATCTGCGTATAACACGCGCGGTTCTTCTGCTACTGCGCCAGCTTCCATAGCTTTCTTTAGGCCCAATTTTTTTATCGCTTCATTGCTGGCTGTTTTCTTCCCTTGCGCTATGTTCCACCATTGCACTAGTTCTTCAAGCGTCATGCTGCGCGCCCCCTGAATTATTCTTCAGAATCATCTACCAGCGCTTTAGCAGCCTTGTATTTTTCGCCGTTGCGCGCTCTTTCGTTGTCCAGGACAGAGTTAACAAAAACCGTCATGGTCTGCCCGCGAATAGCTGCCATTACCTTGATGAAATCATAATTGGAAGGTGTGAAAGCCATATTTATTCTTTCCAGTTTCACGCCCGCGCGGCCCTGTGTCTGTAGTGCTTCTTTTGCTTCATATGCCTTTTGTGCTTTTTGTGCGTCCTGTGTTTCCAGCATATCCCCGTAAACTGCTTGCATTTGCTTTGCTGCTTTCTTCAAATCTTTTGCCATTGTGTTATACCTTCCTTTACTTAATGTTAATAGCGTCAAGTAATGCGCTATAATCAGCTGTAACTTTTGCCTTGGGCGCATAATCAAATAGGTTCTGCTGTAAAAGCTGCGCTTCTTTAACAGCCACTGCTTCCCTTACAGGAGTATCTATGAAGGGAAAGCGCAAGGCTTTACATCTTTCCTTTACTGTGTCGACTATATCCCGCGCTAATACACTGCGCGCATTGTGACGGGCCAGAAAAACGCCAGTTACTGCCAAATCAGGGTTTGCCTGATCTATGCTAGTTCTGATCTGGTAAAGGCCCTGTATTCCCAGTGCGTCCGCTGTGGTTGGTATTATGATTTCTGTAGCGGCCCTTAAAGCTGCTAGAAGCGGCTTGCTTAATGCTGCTGGGCAATCTATCACAAGAAGGTCATAAACGCCATTTAAAGGCATTACAGCGCGTTTTAGCGCGTCTACATCCGGTAAAGATGCTATGTTTATTCCTGCTGGGATAATGTCGCCGGCTGCTGTGTGCTGAATGGCCTTTTTTACAGGTTTTCCCTGCATTATATCGCCCGTTGTAAGGCCCGTGCTGTCAGCGCCAACTATAAAAGATAAACTGCCCTGCGTGTCCATATCTAAGGCCAGCGCGCGCCATTTGCGGGCTGTTGCGCCGCCCAGGATGGCCCAGGCTGTTGTAGTCTTACCAGGGCCACCTTTTTGATTACACACACATATTACCCGCACTTTGTAAATCCCCCTTTTTCTAATACTAATAATAGCGCTTCCGGTTTTGCTTTCGTTGCTAAATACTGGCCGCTGCTATCATAAACAATTTCAAGGCCGTGCCGGCTTGCTTCTTTTTGAAATGCTGGCCCGTGTTCTGCAGTATCCTTTCCGAATGTAATAACGTGTATAAGTTCATGGATAAGGGTATCAGCAAGGCAGATAATGCTATCAACTGTGCCGGCAGATTCTGGCGCGGGTTTTATTTTTATGATATGCCGCAGCTGCGTTGTTGGCTGGCCGCTGCTTTCTACTTCCTGCAGCCTAGCAGCAATACTGCTGATATCTATTCCCGCTTCCCCTAATAGGCCGGCTTCTAGGTTTACATCCAGTAATACTAAAAGGTTTTCCGGTAAGTTGTCTTTGCTGAAAAGCGTATTTTTAGCCGCATTGTAAAGTCGCTGCAGTATGGCCTTTTGCTTTTCTGTCTGCATTACTGCTGTCCTTCCTTTCTGTGCATGGTTTCCCATTGCCTTTCAAGTTCACTATAGACGGCTATAAGCATATCTATAGCAAATTGATCATTGCTGTATTTACTGCTTGTTTCTCCGAAGTCATGTGCAGCCGCTTCCCACTGTTCCATTGTAACAGGGCAAGGCATATAGCGCTTGTGCAAGTCATATACTGCCCTGTAAATGCCATTGTAAGCGCTCGTTTTTATTCCCCCTATTCTAATTAAGGTTATACATCTAATTTCAATTAGGCCGTAATTTGCCATTGCAAAAGGCCGTTTAGTTCCTCTTCTGTCATGCTATCCGCTTTGGCTTCTGCTTCTGCTTCAAGTTCCATTACATCCCGTTGTTCTGTGTCCAGGAAATGGCCTAGGACAATATGCGCTAGTTCATGCTTTAAAGTCTTTTTGCGTTCTGTCTCTGATAAGGTGCTATCTATCAGAACAATTGTTTTTCCGTTTGGTTTCACGCCTGTTATACCGCGTATTTTCCCGTGAAGCTCAGGCGGGAAAGGCCTGTAATCAAGCTTAAAGCTTTGCATTATGCCGCCCCCTTTATAGTGTTTTTAGCATTGTAAGCGCTAGTTCTAGTTTGTTTGCAGGAAGTCTATTTATGATTGCTATTGCTTCTTGCTGGCTTGTGCTTATGTTTTCGCGATGAAAAGCATAATTATATACAAGGTTTTCTGTGTCGCGTTCTTCACGTTCTAGAACGTGGGCGTATATTTCAGTTGTTGCCGGATCAACATGGCGCGCAAGTTTCTGCGCCTCTTGTAATCCCGCTATTTTACAGGCAATAGTTATCGAAGTGTGCCGCAAGCTATGGGCTGTAAGCCGATCACTGTCAAAGCCCGCTGCGCGCAGCATGTTTTTCATCATTGTACTAATAGTTGTTGGCGCTATGCGTTTTCCTTTGCTTCTGTTGCTCGTACTTACAAAAAGCGGGCTTTTTGCTGTGGGGGTATCTGTGCGCGTTGCCAGGTATTCATCAAGCGCAGTCTTTACTTCTGGCGGAAGCAATACAGGCGCGTCTTTCTCATCATGGCCCTTACCTTGCACATAAAGGTATGTACGCCCGCCGATAGTCTTAATGTCTCCGATATTTGCACGACTTATTTCTATCGTTCGCAAGCCGTCTGCTATGCAAAGCAGATATAGTGCATAAAGGCGTTTTCCTTGTTCTGTGTCGCGTTTTATGGTTTCAGCTATTGCCGGCAAATTGTCCAGGGGCAGCGCGTCTTTTTTGTGAGTATCATTTCGGACTTTAACGCCCTTAATGTTATCTGCTATATTTGGATACAGCCCTTCTGCCGCTGTCCATTTAAAAAAATGCTTTACTGCCCGCAAATATTGTGCCTGTGTTCCAGGCTTATAATCGCTGCTGGCTAAATAGCGCTCATAGGCTTTTATATCGGCCCTTGTGGGCTGCGTTATGCCGCTTTCCCGCATCCAGCGCGCAAATGCACGGATACAGGTTATATATCCCTTTATAGTTGTTTCTTTTACACTGGTATAGTCTATAAAATTCTCAAACAGACCGGCAGAAAATACTGTTTGTGCCGGAACAATCTGTAAAAAACCTGTGCGCTGTGGCATTACCGCTAAAGCTTCACTCATAGCGCGCGCCCCCTTTCTGTTATGTTCTTATTGTACTTTATATTCTTTACCAGTGTCAAGTGCTTTATGCACTTCTTGTGCAACGTGTGCACAAGAAAAAAGCCCGCCTATCAAAAGCGGGCAAAAGAGGAAAAAAGAGGAAAATCAGGAAGCGTTTGTTTTCGTGGGTAAGGCCGACTTTCGTACACAAGCATTATATGCTTGCTTTGCCTTTTCCATTACCTGTCCAGCGCTAAAAGCCTTTGTGTTAGCATCTATATACTCTTTCAGAAGGGCTATTTTATGCGCTGCGCTTACTGCTGCTTCCTGTTCATCACGTAAGAGGATATAGTCATCCATAGCAGCGTCAATTATGGTTAATTCTTCTGGGGTAACATGCAGTTTATAAATCATCAATATTTCCCCCTTATTCTTTCAGAAAGCCCCATGCCTTGCGGAATGTTTCCATTACTTCTTCGCTTGCCGGCTGCTCTGCCTGATCTGCACCCCATGCATCAAATTCTTTCTGCGCTGTGCTTGTGGCAAAGCCCTTTTCAAATGCTGAATTGAAACCTGTTCCATCTGCTACATTCAGAAAATAGTTAGCCCTCTTGCGCATATCATCCCATTCCTGCATTTTGGCATCTGGCCCAGGGATATTATGCACATCATAAGGAACAGAAACAAAGGCATCATTATTTCCTGCTTCACGGGCTTCTTTTACAGCTTCCTTGTTTCTAGATTCGCCATATTTGCGCAATGCGTCTAGCATTGTGTAGTTATCGCTGTAGCGTTCTACCAGTTCCGTAAACTGTTCAGGTGTTACGCCCTGCCCCTGTAAAAGCTGCGTGTCAGCCGTCAGCTTTGCGCCGTCAAGCTTGCCCCATTCCCGCGCGCTTGTGCTAGCTTCCTGATAAATGCCGTCAAGCTTTGCTTCTGTCGCTTTCCTTTCCTTTGCCAGTTCATCCAGCAAGCGCTTTTCTTCACGTTCCATAGCTTCCTTCTGATAAATGCTATAGCCTTCTTGAATTTTCGCCGCTGTCTGCTGCGCTTTTCCCAGGTAATCCAGAATGGTTTCTTTTGTCTGTTTCAGGTAAATATTCATGTGTTACTGCCTTTCTGCGCATCCTGCGCACCTTGTTTGTATCCCTGTGCAAAGCCCAGGTTATAGATAGCATTTACCGCCGCCCTTGTGCCGTGGCAATGCTGCTCTAAGCTGCTGCCGTTTTCAGGAAAGAACTCTTGCTTGTAATAATCACGAATAGCCTTATACAAGCTGCTATCACGTTCTATTTCTGCCTGTAAAGCTGCTGTGTAGTTCGGTCCTGATTCCTTCACGGTTTCCAGTTCGCTTTCTAGGCGTTTTAAAACGCCTTTATGCTGCTCATAGTCTTTTTCAAGCTTATTAAGTGCTTTCCTTAATTCTGTTTCATAATTCTGCAAAGCTTGCATTTTTTTCATCCCGTTTCTAATTGAGCTTATATAAGTAATTTCAATTAGCGGCCCACATGGGCTTCTAATTCACGTTCCAGCACAGCCCATGCATTGCCGGCTGGCAATGTGCCTTTTATGCGTTCTGCGCTTGTTATGCCTTTTGTACCTGTTATGCCGGCATCCAGACGGGCAAGGTATAAATGCACATCCAGTGCATCCATATAGCCTTTGCTGCCGTCCGTGAATGTAAGCATATATAAAGGTAATGGGCGCGCCCTGACTCTTTCCTGCGCTTCTAAGCGGCTTAAAATTGATCTCATTTAACCCATATATCACTTTCAATAAGGTATGGTATTCTGCGCTCATAGGCGTATTCCGTCGCGTCCAGAATATCTAGTTCATAGCTGCCATTGTCTAAGCGTACATCTTTACCAATTTGCTTTTCATCCCATACAGCCGCAGAAAATGCACCTATAGCGTGTGTACAATGTCGCATTATCTTTAGCCTTTTGCTTGCAAAAAGACGTACAGCGCAGTTTATCCTATCGTTTATGGGCCTTTTGGCGCATTTATAAACCGGCACAGTGCGCGCCCTGTATGCGGCTTCTTGAAGGCCTTTTATAAGCGTTGTTTCAGCATTATCTGCCATAGATTCCATTACAGGGTACAAGGCCCTGTTCCGATCAGCAAAGGCTACATAGGCGCTTTCAAGCTGCTGCGGGGTTAATTCGCCTTTATGATAAAATTCATCCAGTATGATCATTTCCCGGTAATGTGGCGTAAAGCCCACACAGGAAAAGGCATGTGCGCTGCCATTGCCACCAAAGTCAATGCCTATACATGCATCACTTATATATGGCGGCTTATCTATGATATGCTCTTGCGGATTATCAACAAAAGGCCGATATATTGCGCCCTCTGCTGCTACCCATAGGCCCAGTACATACCTGTCATATAAAACCGTGCCGGCATACTCTTTCTTCAGATTTGCTACAAAGTCAGCCGGCAAAAAAGGGTTATCATCAAGGGTATATGTTTGAAGGTATATATCTGCTTTGCTGTCAAGAAACTGTTTTAACCAGTGTGCCGGGTTTTCTGGATTGCAAGCCCCATCAAAGCGGCTGTATGGTTTATCTAAGCGGCTTTTAAGCATATTGAATACATCGGGGCTATACGTTGCTACTTCATCCCCGTAACAGTACTTAATGCTTGCGCCCCTGATCCTGTCCACATGCCGCACATTATCTGCGCCCAGGCAGAAAACCTTTTCGCCAAAGATTTCTGCTGTATTATCGCTGCGTATATCACTTACAATGTTACTTCCGAATAATTCCTGTAAAGGTACAATAACATTGCGCTGCAACGTTCCGCGCGTGTTGCCCAGGATAACGCACAGCCCAGGCTTACCCCTGCGCGCCTTTATATTTGCTGGTATGGTATAAGCAAGATCAAGAAAGGTTTTCCCGCTTCGCACAGCGCCAGCTTTTATACCCCATCTATGCCCGCTGCTTTCACGGATATACTCTTGCTGTTTGGCTGTATAGATCATCCATCAAAGCCCCCGCTGCTGCTGCCGTCCGTCCGTTCCAGTGCTTCCAGGCGGCTTATAATGTCGCTGATTTCTGTATACCGCAAGCCATATTCAAGCAGGGCGCGGCTTGCGCTGATCTTCCCGCCGTCTGCCTTTTCCCGCCCTTCTACAATGGCCCGCAAGGCGTTTATAGCTGTATGCAAGCTGTTCTGTATCTGCCGTGCTGCATCGTCTACCACATGGCCTTTTCTTCTGGTATATTCTGATAGAAAGTCAACGTCTTTCATGTAATTGCGCAAAGTTCTGGCTGTTATGCCGGCCTTTTGTGCTGCTTCTTTCTGTGTATCACTTTCCATAAGGGCGGCAAGCGCCTTTTCCTGTTTATCCGTCATTGCTGCCAGCCGCCCTTCCGTAAAGCTTTATCCATTCCTCTAAAGTCATGGTTACAAGCCAGGGTTCGCGATTGCGTCTATGGAATACCGCCGGCTGGCCATCAAGAAAGCGGGCTGCGTCTTCCTGCGCTTGCTTTATGGCTTTTAACAGGTTCAGCTTTTCACATCGCTTTACTTCTACATGTACGCCAGGAAGGCCCACAACATCAGGATAAATCCTATAATTTAAAATGCCGCCGCGTTTCACACTGTAGCCCTTGTCTTGCAGAATGTGAGTTAGTTCCTTTTCACCTTCAGCGCCCTTTCTCTGTGACTTCGCCATTCCATTTAGCCGCCTTTCTTGTCCAGTAAGCCATGTTATAGGTTCTTACTTTATCTTTGTTAGCTGCGCGCCATGCATTTGCATATGCTTTTCTTTGTTCCTTTGTCCTTGCGTAGTATTCCCGCATGTAAGCCTTTCTGGCTTCTTTTGCGGCCTTTGCCGCATCCTGTGAAAGCTGCATCTGTGCGCCCCCTTTCTATACTTATTATACCATGTGTTCTTCTTGTTGTATATAATCTTCTTGTGCATCATGTGCCTATTGTTTCTAATTAAAATTATTCTTATAAGCTTAATTAGAACAGCACACAAAATTCTTGCTTTTTGCGAACTGTTTGTTTTATACTGCTGTTGACACAAAGTTTCGGAAGCCAAATGTGGGTAAAAAGAAAGCGCTAGGTGTCATCCTCCCAGCGCTTTCTTTTTTATTTAATCCCAGGGCGTTTTCTCATTCACTACTGAATAGCCGTCCTGTTCTTCAAAGTAATCATATTGCGGATAATAATTATAATCTATAGTCCAGTCAGGACTTCCATACCTGTTTTTCAGGCACACAAGCTTTATTTTACGTGGCGTTTCACCTTTTGCCTGTTTTATCCGTTCCCGCTTTTCCTTTATCTGTTTTTCTTTATCAAACAAGGGTTCATCAAGGCAAGCCAGCTGCAAGCCCAGGCACACATCACAGGTATATTCAATGCCGCCACTTTCCTTAAAGCTTTCAAAGTCAACAGGCATCAAATAGTTTCCCCTGTTTACACTGCTAATAACTATTACAGGCACATCAAGCGCACGGGAAAGCCTTTTCAGTTCAACCACATTAAAGTCTATAGCTTCCCTTATTGTATTCTTCTGTGCGCCCTGCAAGATTTGCAGATAGTCAACTATTATAACTGGCCGCACATTGTGCCGCGCTATATATTGTCTGGTATATTCTGAAATCTGATTTACTGTGGTTTCAAAGCCCCCCTCTATAATATTCATCCGATCAGCAACAGCCGTTACATATGCCTTTGCTGCCTTTTCCACTAAAGCACTGGTAACGCCGCGTCTTATCTTCAAGCTGCTTACTGCATTACTGTAATCTAGCTGCGCGGTTTTTCTGCTTATGCTCTTTGTGGCCATTTCTAAACGTGACATTTCCAGACTAAAGAACAGTACATGTTTTCCACTTTCCGCTATTTGGTCTGCAACTTGATGAATGAAAGTTGTTTTTCCCAGGCTGCTTATAGCGCCGATCACATAAAGCCCAGGATAAACGCCGCCCGCTAAAAGGTCGAAGCGCTTAAAGCCCGTCTTTATATCACTGGCCTTTATAAAGTCTGTTATTTCCTTCTGCATAGCGCCAGCAATATAAGCGCCTATGCCGTCATTGATTGCCGGCTGCTCTGCTGGCTGCGCCGCCGCCGGCTGTTGCACTTCTTGTGCATCTTGTGCCTTGCGTGCTTTATGTGTTTCTTGTTTCTCTTGTTTATTCTTTATATACTCCTGTTTCCATTCTTCCTTGTTGTATCCCATTATTTCAAACTTGAATTTTTCAAGCGCTGCGCCCTTGTCTAGCTTTTCCCTGTTCATCAGATAATCTATTATTGTGCCGCCTGTTTCGTCTGCGTTACTGTGGCAATGGTATACATTCCCTGTTACTTGAAAGCAATCGTTATGCTGACAAATAGGACAGGGATTGAAGAAAAGCGCCCTGCCGCTGCTCTTCATCCTGCTTTTTTCAGTTTGCGCTATGTATTGCACAAGGTTAAACGTTTCTATATCGGCCTTTAAACGTGCCTGTAAAGGCATGTGCGCTGTAGACTGCTCTTTTCCCCTTGCCGGCTGCTGCGCGGGCTGTATAGCTTCTGTAGGGGCTTCTATGGCCGGCAATGCACGCAGGGTTTTAAGGTTTGTAATTGCCCCGCTATTATAAAACACACTGTCAGCGCGCCCGCCATAATACATCCGTGCATTATCCTTTGAAGTTACGTCTGCGCTCTTTTCCCGTGCCGCGTTAAAGATCCCTGTAAACCGTGCTGCTAGCTCTGCCGCTTCTGCTGCGTCTGTTAATGCTTCATCCAGGATAAGCACTATTCTATACTTGGGCCAGGTATCACTGTTGCTAAAGCTGTAATACATGAAATAAGGGTTTATTCCATGCTGCGCCATTACAGCGCGCGCTTCATCAGGTAACAAGGGGGATTCAAGCATTATATGCTTACCAGATGTATCCTTGCGGCCTGTATCGTTGTCTATATCCGCGCATATAACTTGCTGCGCTGTCCAGGTATCCGCTGTTGTACCTGTCATTACTGCCGGTGTAAAAGTACGCCCGTGCTTCACTGCTTCAACAAGCTGCGCCGGTGTTACTTCCCTTATGCTTGCTGATCGGCAAAGGCGCGTCCGTAATGCAGCAGGAAAAGTTGTTGGTTTTGATTTGTATTCCTGCGTGTCAATATTGAGTCTAATAACCATAGTTTGCCCCTTTCCGTGTTATAATAAGGGCAAGCGTTGCCCTTGTGCTGTGGGTGCTGCGCTGGCGCTGTGGCGGGCCGTAATCCTGCCCAGCGCCCTTTTACTTGAAATTATCTGCATAAGCTCAAGTAGGTTTTAGCCCTCTGTGAGCAGCCCATTTTCTTCTTTATTGTATATAGAACAGTGCCGCCGATACAATCGGTCGGCAGCTGCACATTATTTAATTAGTTCATTAGATAATTAGAGGGCAAAAAAACGTCTGTAAGTCTTATGTTTCAACGGGTTCAGCGTTTTGCCCTAGCACAGTTCCACGTATAACTTAGCACAGTTCCACGTATAACTTAGCACAGTTCCACGTATAACTTAGCACAGTTCCACGTACTTTACAGGGGGGATTTTTCATGATAAGCAGGGTTAATCCCTCTGTGTGTAATGGTCAATTCCCTGTCAAGCGTTGTTATTGTAGGGGTTACTTCTGGCACATCAAGGTCTATGAAATATTTATAAGCGTCCGTCTTAGTGCGAAGTAATTTATAAGCTCCC
>OCTX012039911.1_pt1 | contig 10447 bp, 12 predicted proteins | sample 1539691 | NCBI WGS metagenome assembly OCTX01 (sample SAMN02144231, study PRJEB22623) | gut metagenome | biome: sheep rumen | host: Ovis aries | place: New Zealand | reverse complement strand
GCATTGCTGGTCCGACCGAGAGACCAAAAAGCTTTAGCTTTTTTGGCTCGCAGGGTAGTGACCAGCGCTTTTCGATGAAGATGATGTTTGTGTCGTATCTCAGGCCTCGAACAGCCTGTCTGGACTATTACAATCGGACACTGAAGCGGAAAGGGAAAAGCTATGAACGGCATGGGATTTTCGGAACCGGGAACGCGGATTTTTTGGACAAGGCAGGCCGCGGAGATAGAAGAGGAGCTGGAGAAGACAGGCGTCTACCGGGTTAAAAAAGAGTATATAGAAAAGAAAAATGATACGATCTCGGAGTTTTATCTCAGACTGTATCGCTGGTACACAAAAGAGGCAGAGAAGTACATCGAGATTTCCGGGGAGTACCCGATCTGGCTCAGTCTGTCGGAGGACAATATGCTGCAGCCGGTGGAAGGCACCGTCATCCTGGAAGTTGAGATCCCGGCTGACAGGTATCTTTTATGCAACTATGACGCGTGGGGCTACATAGTCAATTATTTTTATGTGCCTCTCGATGAGGCGGATCGTGTTCGCCATACGAACGAACTCCGGCGTTACGGTATCGGCAGTGACGATGAGCTGCTTCTGACAAATAAGGGGAATTTCTATCCTCTTTTAAAGCGGGAGGTGCAGCAGAGCTGGAGCCGCGCGTTCACTCTGAAGCCGGGAAATATGGAGATGGGTCTGGTGGCGACTGCCTGGGAGATCCGTAAGGAGTGGGTCAGAGAAATCCGTCACTATTTAAATTCGGAGGAATCGAAATGAGAATGTGGACAGTACAGATGCCGGTCGTGCAGGAGACACTTGACCTTTATGGGGTCTCCTATGTAAAGCGGGAATACCTGAGGAAAAAATACAGGGAGACTGCATGGATCTTCCTTGAGGCTTACTCGTTCATGACCCGGGAGATGGAAAAACGAGTGCCAAAGCCGGCGGAGGCGGAAAGCCCGATATGGGTCTTCCGGGACGTAAGCCGGGTGTTCTGCCATGAGGGAGCCCTCTTATATGAGCTGGATATCCCGGAGGATCAGATGGTCCTTTTTGACCTCAGGAACTGGCAGGAGATCCTGTCACTTAAGCCTCTGGGAAATCCTGCGGATCGGGAGAAGATACTTTCGGATATGAGACGGCAGGGGGCCGGCGACACGACCGATGTCTTCGCGAAGCCTTTTTACCCCCTGGTAAAGAAGCAGATCAGAGACAGCTGGAAAGCTCTCTTTACAGAACCGCTGCCGGAAGAGGCCTGGCAGCAGGGGGCTGTCTGGATGCTGAAAAAAGAGTGGATTATCGGCACTGAAAACCTATAAATAATGCTCAAAATCCGATTCATAGAGTTTATCTATTAATTGTATTTTGATATAAATAAGCGCGCTTATTGACTTACTTATCATGTTCTTATAAACTATTACTATAAGAAAGCGCGCTTATTTTTATGCGAATATGTGGATATGTACTAGTCAAAAATTCCATGTTCGCGGAACAAAGAGACATTTTGCACATGGAAAGGAGGAGGATGATTTCTTGAAACTCGAGATTGGTAATTTTTATGTAAACGAAATCGCTTTCGGAGATGAATTATCCTTCAAAGACGGTGTTCTGACCATCAACAAAGAAGAAGCACTTGCGATGGTAAGAGAAGACGACCGCATCACAGAGGCTGAGCTTTATATTGTTAAGCCCGGCGACGAAGTACGCCTTTGCCCGGTCAAGGAAGCAATCGAACCGCGTGTAAGGCTTGACGGCAAGGGACTTTTCCCGGGCTACACAAGTCCGCTGCGCCAGTCCGGCAACGGCGTTCTCCACGCACTCAAGAACTGCAGTGTCCTCGTAGTAGGAAGACACTGGGGCGGATTCCAGGACGGCCTCATCGATATGAGCGGCCCGGGCCAGAAGCACACATACTTCGGCGGCCTCAACAATATCGTACTGGTAGCTGACACGAACGAGGAATTCGAGCGCTATGAGCAGCAGAAGAAGAACGACGCGCTGAGACGTGCAGGTCACAAGCTCGCTGAGTTCATCGGACAGTGCGTAAAGGAACTTACTCCGGAAGACACGGATGTCTATGAGACAACTCCGATCACAAAGAGATCTGCAGAAGTCAATGCACTTCCGGCACTCGTTGCTGTTCTTCAGCCGCAGTCCCAGATGGAAGCTCTCGGCTACAATGACCTTGTTTACGGCTGGGATATGAACAAGTATCTCCCGACACTTATGAGCCCGCAGGAAATCCTTGACGGTGCTCTTGTATCCGGATCCTTCATGCCGTGCTCATCCAAGTGGTCGACATATGACTTCCAGAACTATCCGATCCTTCGTGCGCTTATGGACGAGGACGGAAAAGACTACAACTTCCTTGGCGTTATCATGGCTAACCTGAACGTCGCTATGGATCAGAAAGAGCGCGCAATTCAGTTCATCGTACAGACAGCTACAGAACTGGGCGCAGATTTCGCTCTGGTCACAGAAGAAGGCTACGGCAACCCGGATGCTGACTACGTCGGTGCTATCGCTGCCCTCGAGACTGCAGGCATCAAGGTCGTCGGTGTTGCAAATGAGTGCACAGGCCGTGACGGCGCTTCTCAGCCGCTCGTTACTCTGGATGAGAAGATCCATGCAATGGTTTCTACCGGCAACGTATCGGAACTTATTGAACTTCCTCCGATGAAGGTCGTCCTCGGCGAGCTTGAAGCTCTCGGCAGAGACGGTAACTCCGGCGGTTGGGAAGGTGACGAGGTTCTCGGACCTTCTGTAAGACCCGACGGCTCCATCATCATGGAAGACAATGGCCTGTTCTGCGGCGATATGACTGTAGGCTGGTCACACAAGACAATGAAAGATTTCTGATAAAGGAGAAATAGCATGAGCAAAAAGGCGATTATTTACGTCAATCAGTTCTTCGGCCAGCTCGGCGGCGAAGATACTGCAGGCGTAGGCCCGTCCATCCATGAGGGATTGATCGGCCCGGCCATGGCGTACAATGCGCAGCTGAAGGATTGTGATGTCACACACACAATCATCTGCGGCGACAACTATATGGGATCCAACACCGAGGATGCTGTAGCACAGATTCTTGGATTCCTTGAAAATCTTGAATTCGATATCTTTATTGCAGGTCCGGCATTCAACGCTGGTCGTTACGGCGTTGCGTGCGGCACGATCTGCAAGGCAGTCAAAGACAGATTTGGCGTTCCGGTCATCACATCCATGAACCAGGAGAATCCGGGTATGGAAATGTTCCGCAAGGATATCATCATCATGAAGGGCGGCAACATCGCTTCCAAGATGAGAAAAGACCTCGCGGCAGTCGTCAAGGTCGCCAACAAGATGCTTGCCGGCGAAGAAGTCGGCCCGGCAGCTGACGAAGGCTACTTCCCGACAGGACGTCGTCATCAGGTATTTATCGAAGAGGATGCCACAACACGTTTCATGAGAATGCTTCATGCACGTATCGCCGGCGAAGAGTTCGTCTCCGAGCTGATCGTTCCGAAGCTTGACCGCGTCCCGATCGCAGCTCCGGTCAAGGACCTCAAGCAGGCAAAGGTAGCCCTCCTCACAACAGGCGGTATCGTCCCGGTGGACAATCCGGACCGTATCCAGTCCGCATCCGCTACACGCTGGGGCAAGTACGATATCACAGGTATGGAAAGACTCGAGAGCGGCGTCTTCAAGACGATCCACGCCGGATTCGATCCTGCTGCTGCAAATGCTGACCCGAACGTCATCATGCCGATCGACGTTCTTCGCGCCATGGAGAAGGAAGGCGTATTCGGAAGCCTTCATCAGTACTTCTACGCAACTGTCGGTACAGGAACGACAGAGAAGGAAGCTTCAAGAATGGCTAAGGAAATTCTGCCATTACTGCAGGCCGACAATGTCGACGCATGCATAATGGTAAGTACGTGAGGGACCTGTACACGTTGCGGTGCAACGATGGTCAAAGAAATTGAGCGTGCCGGTATTCCGATCGTTCATATGTGCAATATCGTTCCTGTTTCCAAGACGGTTGGCGCGAACCGAATCGTTCCGACAATCTCTATCCCGTATCCGTTGGGAGATCCTGCTACATCCAAGGAAGATCAGTGGAAGCTTCGTTATCACAGAGTCAGAGTTGCTCTGGAGGCACTTGCTACTGATGTTAAGGAGCAGACAGTATTCCCGGTATAATCAGAGATCTGATTTTTGTGTGATGTGGTCGCCAAAATCAGATTCGGGATTTGTTTTGGCGACCGCATCTTGAATACGCGCTGCTCCATGTTGTCCTAAGTTAACAGACAAATGGAGATAAGCGGATGAAAAAAGAATTTAATACAATTTTTATTGTTTCATTAATCATTTGCGTGATCATTGCGGTCTGGGCGGTTGGCTTCAACGCTGCTTTTACTGTTGCGGCCAACGCCATGTTCGCATTTTTCACGCAGAAATTCGGGTGGCTGTACCTTGTTGCTATGATAGCCTTTGTTGTGTTCGCGATTTTTATCGCTGCCGGCAAGTGGGGAAATATCACCCTCGGTGAGGACGGTGAGAAGCCTGAGTACAGCACTCTGACTTGGTTCGCCATGCTGTTTGGCTGCGGCATGGGCGTCGGCCTTGTATTCTGGGGCGTAGCGGAGCCTATTTCCTTCTACGTTTCTCCGGCTGCAGGCGTTGCTCCGGAAACTCCGGAGGCAGCGAATTTCGCGCTAAAAGCCGCCTTTATGCACTGGGGCGTTTCTCCGTGGGCTAACTATGCTATAATGGGATTAGGACTTGCCTACTTTGGATTCCGCAAGAAACAGAACGCCATGATCAGCACCACGCTGGTTCCGCTGATCGGAGACAGGGCAAAAGGCATGCTGGGGACAATAGTTGACGTTCTCGCCGTATTTGCAACAGTTGCGGGCGTCGTCACATCCCTCGGACTCGGTGTCATGCAGATCAACTCGGGTCTTAACATGGTCCTGGGAATTCCCTCCAACCTGATGATTCAGATCATCATTATCCTGATCATCTCAGTCATCTATATTTCGACGGCTGCGGCCGGTATCGAAAAGGGAATTGCGGTTATCTCTGACATCAACCTGTATCTGTTCGTCGGTCTTATGATCGCGGGCTTTGTACTGGGACCGAAGATGGAGATCCTCAACGGCTTCATCGGAGGCATCGGATCCTACCTGCAGGATTTCATCAAGGATTCACTGCTTGTAAACGGATACGGTGACAACAGCTGGACTTTTGACTGGAGAATCTTCTACTGGGCATGGTTCATTGCGTGGGCTCCGTTCGTCGGTGTCTTCATCGCTCGAATTTCCAAGGGCAGAACGATCCGTGAGTTCATCATGGGCGTTGCACTGGTCCCGGGTCTTACATCTATCGTATGGTTCTCGATTTTCGGATGCCTCGGACTTCACCTGGCTAACACAGGTGTCCTCACACACGAGCAGCTTGCGGCAATCGCAGCAGCGCCGGAGACCGGACTCTTTACGGTATTAAACTATTACCCGCTGACAAAGATTTTCTCTATAGTAGCTATTGTTTTGTTGAACACATTCTTCATCACGTCAGCGAACTCGGGTACATTCGTCTTGTCAATGCTTACATCTGAGGGCGAGCAGAACCCGCCGAAGAAGAAGATGGTCATCTGGGGCGTTATTCAGTCGATCATGGCAATCGGCATGATGCTGGCAGGCGGACTCAAACCGCTTCAGACGATTTCGCTTGCGGCTGCGTTCCCGTTCATCTTTATTATGTTTGCTGAGATGGCATCCCTTGTTATTGCGCTGAAGGAAGAGAAGGTGTAAATAGCGGCGATTGTGCCGTCATAACCGGCTAAAGTATTTATGCCGGGAGTATTGGAGGAAAAAAGATGGGCAAATTATATGATGTAGTCATCCTCGGTGCAGGCCCCGGCGGACTTGCTGCCGGACTGTATGCGGGACGTGCCAGACTGTCGACCCTGATCGTTGAGAAGGGTGTTGACGGCGGGCAGATCGCTATCACAAACGAGATTGAAAATTATCCGGGCCAGATCGTGGATGCAGAGGAGTCAGGACCGTCTCTGATCGAGCGCTTCACAAAGCAGGCAGAAATGTTCGGATGCGAAAGAGTTCACGATATCATCGAGAAAGTCGAAGTCGACGGCGATGTTAAGAGACTGATCGGCAAGGACGGCACTTATGAGGGCAAGACGCTGATCATTGCTACAGGCGCGTTCCCGAGACCGATAGGCTGCGAAGGCGAGAAGGAATTCCTCGGCAAGGGCGTTTCCTACTGCGCGACATGCGACGCGAACTTCTTCGAAGATTTCGAAGTCTACGTTGTAGGCGGAGGTGATGCGGCTGTTGAGGAGGCTATTTATCTGACAAAGTTTGCCCGTGACGTCACGGTCATTCACAGAAGAGATGAGCTTCGTGCTGCCAAGTCCATTCAGGAGAGAGCTTTCAAGGTTCCGAACCTCCACTTCATGTGGAACTCTGTTGTCGTAAAGCTTGACGGCGATGACATTCTCCAGAAGATGACTGTTAAGGATACCAAGACCGGAGAACTCAGAGAGTATGAGTGCGATCCGGATGACGGTATGTTCGGTGTCTTCGGATTTATCGGACGTATTCCGAATACCGCAGTTCTGGAAGGAAGCGGTATCGAGCTTAACAAGGCCGGCTACATTCCGACAGATGATGACATGTGCACAAATATTCCCGGTGTCTTTGCCGCAGGCGATGTTCGCGTAAAGAGCCTTCGCCAGGTCGTAACGGCCGCTGCTGACGGTGCTATTGCAGCAACACAGGCAGAGAAGTATATTAACGAAAACGCTGAGAAGTGGGCATAAGTATTCTTGTATAATACAGGTCTAAACAGGACCTGCTCAGGAGGTATATATAATGTTAGAAGTTGATAAGAAAACCTTTGAAGCTGAAGTTCTGCAGGCAGAAGGATACGTATTCGTAGATTTCTATGGTGACGGATGCGCTCCCTGCATGGCACTCATGCCGTTCGTACACGCAACAGCGGACAAGTATGCCGACAAACTTAAGTTCTGCGCTCTGAACACATCCAAGGCTCGCCGCGTAGCGATCGCTCAGAAGGTCCTTGGCCTTCCGGTCATGGCAATCTACAAGGACGGCGCAAAGGTCGAAGAGCTGGTAAAGGATGACGCTACAGAAGAGAACATCGCAAAGATGGTCGAGAAGTACGTTGCGCTGGCATAATTTAATAAGCTCGTAAGGCTGCCTGATCTCTTTCAGAGCAGCTTGCGAAATAGAAGTTGTTAACCGAATATTCCAAAACAGGAAAGGAGGAGAAGATGGCTATCTTAAAGGATAAAAAAGTAGTTATCATCGGAGACCGTGACGGTATTCCGGGCCCTGCTATCAGTGCCTGTGTTGAGACCGCCGGCGGCGAAGTGGTGTTCGCATCTACCGAGTGCTTCGTTTGAACGAGCGCAGGTGCGATGGACCTGGAGAATCAGAAGAGAGTTAAAGAGTTTGCTGAGAAGTATGGTGCCGAGAACGTAGTAGTTATTCTTGGCGCAGCTGAAGGCGAAGCAGCAGGTCTTGCTGCAGAGACTGTTACAGCAGGCGATCCGACTTTCGCAGGTCCATTGACAGGGGTCCAGCTTGGACTCACGGTATATCATGTGTGCGAGCCCGAAGTAAAAGAGGAGTTCGACCCGGCTGTTTATGATGATCAGATCAGCATGATGGAGATGGTCCTCGATGTTGACGACATCATTGATGAAATGTCTAGTATCAGAAATGAATACTGCAAGTATCTGTAATTAACAGTAATTTTCTGTAATTATATGATGCCGGCAGCTGATATTTACTGACATAACACAGGGCGAGGTAAAGGCGTTGACTTGACCTCGCCCTTATTGCATAAAAATATACCCGGAAATCGTGAAGGAGCGTCACATTATCCGGGGTCGCAGGAGAAGACGGGACAGATGTCGCCGTGTATATCAGGAGTCTCGTGCGATGACAATATTATCGCTTCGGAATGGTGGGAAATATGAATAGTGTAATCAAGGGTGCGGGATACGTTCTTGCACATACTCCGGATTTGATGCTTCACAACGGATCTACCCAGACTACAGAGATCGTAGTCAATCCCGAATCTGAATACCTTAAAGAGATGAGAAATCATGTCCGCCCGTTCGAGCAGGTCGTGGACTATTGGCCGAATCAGGTCTATATCGGCAATGCTACACCGGATCAGCTCGCCAAGGTGGAATTCCCATATTATGACAAGTCTATGGAAGGCGCGGACCGCTACGGCAAGTTCGGTGAGATTATGCCCGAGGCAGAATTCTATCTGCTGACACAGGCATGCGACGTCTTTGAAGTATTCCATATGGACAAAGAGTTCGTAGCTGCTCACAAGGCTGAGCTCGCTGCAGATCCGCTCATCACAGAAGACATCATGGCAAGAGTTGCTGAGGGCAAGGACATTGCTGAGATCAAGGCACTCGTCGAGTCCGGTGAGGCAGATCCGATTTATTACAAAGATGAACTCGCAGGCTGCTGCAAGAGAGCTCATGACATCGACGTCAACCTCTCCGCAGAAGTCATGCTCGAGAACCTTGCCAACAAGGCGACCAGCGTACTCTCCATCCTTCACGGACTTAAGGCTGCAGGTGTCGAGGCAGGCGAGATCGAGTACGTAATCGACTGCTCCGAGGAGGCTTGCGGCGATGTCAACCAGCGCGGCGGCGGCAACTTCGCAAAGGCTGCTGCTGAGATCGCAGGTCTCAACAACGCTACAGGCTCTGATGCCCGCGGTTTCTGCGCAGGTCCGTCTCACGCAATGATCGAGGCTGCTTCCCTTGTAAAGGCAGGCGCTTTCAAGACTGTTGCTGTCATCGGCGGCGGCTGCGTTCCGAAGCTCGGTATGAACGGCAAGGACCATGTAAAGAAGGGTCTTCCGATGCTCGAGGACTGCCTTGCAGGCTTCTGCATCATTCTCACAGAAAATGACGGTGTAAATCCGGAAGTCAACCTTGATATCCTCGGACGCCACACAGTAGGTACAGGCGCTGCTCCGCAGAACGTTATCGGCAGCCTTGTTGCAGATCCGCTTGAGAGAAACGGCATGAAGATGACCGATATCGACAAGTACTCACCGGAAATGCAGAACCCGGATATCACAAAGCCGGCCGGTGCAGGCGATGTCCCGCTTGCTAACTACAAGATGATCGGTGCCCTCGCTGTTAAGAAGGGCGAGATCGATCGTAAGGGCCTTGCGGCATTTGTCGAGGAGCACGGTCTCACAGGCTTCGCTCCGACACAGGGCCATATCCCGTCAGGTGTTCCGTATATCGGATTTGCAAGAGAAGACATTCTGGCAGGAAAGATCAAGAAGGCTATGATCATCGGCAAGGGCTCCCTGTTCCTTGGAAGAATGACCAACCTGTTCGACGGTGTATCCTTCGTTATTCAGGCAAATGAAGGCGCTAAGGACAATGGCGGCGTTTCCGAAGAAGAAGTCAAGGGCATGATCGCTAAGGCAATGAAGCAGTTCGCAGCTTCTCTTCTTGCAGAGGCAGAGGAAGCATAAATCAGAAAGAAAGGTGCACAATATGGCAAATACAATTGAAAAAGTAATCGCCGAGACCTTTCTGGAGATGGCTGAAGGTCTCGAGACCGGCAGTTTCGGAAAAAAACCCAAAATCGCTCTGACAGGCATGGGAAGCGAACACGGTGAAGAAAATGCTATGGCGGCAGCTCTGGATGCGGCTAAGAGCGGCGTCGATGTCTATTATATCGGCAGCCTCGAAGCCGAGGGCGTGACAACTGTCAAGGCTGCGGATGATGAAGACGGACATGACAAGATGGATGACCTCCTGGACAGCGGTGCTATCGACGGCGCGGTCACCATGCATTATCCGTTCCCGATCGGTGTCTCCACAGTCGGACGCTGCATTACTCCGGCTCTCGGAAAAGAGATGTTCATCGCAAACACGACAGGAACATCCAGCACAGACCGTATCGAGGGCATGATCCTGAACGCAATCTACGGCATCATTACCGCTAAGGCATGCGGCATCGCAGAGCCGACAGTCGGTATTCTGAATGTTGACGGCGCGAGACAGGCAGAGAAGGCTCTCAAGAAGCTTCAGGCCGGCGGCTATCCGATCAAGTTTGCGGAATCCAGCCGTGCGGACGGCGGCTGCGTCATGAGAGGAAACGACGTGCTTCGCGGCACACCGGACATCATGGTCATGGATTCTCTGACAGGCAACGTCATTACCAAGATGCTCTCCTCCTACACCACAGGCGGCAGCTTTGAAGCTTCAGGCTTTGGCTATGGCCCGGGTATCGGCGAGAACTATGATAAGCTCATCATGATCGTATCCCGCGCGTCGGGCGCTCCGGTCATCGCGAACGCGATGCGCTTTGCGGGCCAGCTTATCAAGGGCAAGGTATTTGAGATTGCAAAGGCTGAGTTCGCTGCTGCAAAG
>OCTX010964925.1_pt1 | contig 10447 bp, 12 predicted proteins | sample 1539691 | NCBI WGS metagenome assembly OCTX01 (sample SAMN02144231, study PRJEB22623) | gut metagenome | biome: sheep rumen | host: Ovis aries | place: New Zealand | reverse complement strand
CAACACCTTCAAAACCGTCTTTTATATCATCCCATGTATCACTAGCCCAATCACCTATAGTTTCAAAAGCTGATTCTGCATTGTCTTTAGCGGTTGTGAAAGTTTCAGAGAACCAATCACCAACACCTTCAAAACCGTTTTTAATGTTATCCCAAATATCACTAGCCCAATCACCAACACCTTCAAAAGCATTAGTTATGTTATCTTTTGCACTAGCAAATTTTTCAGAGAACCAATCACCTACATTACTAAAAGCATCTGTGATACTACCCCAAGCATCGCTTGCCCAATCACCAAGATTTTCGAAGGCTGATGTCATACCTTCTTTTGCACTAGCAAATTTTTCAGAGAACCAGTCACCAATATTTGAAAATACATTTGTTATTCCTTCCCACAAATTAGAAAAGAATCCAACGACATTATCCCAAAGCCACTGTCCAAGGTTTGATATTCCGTTCCACAATCCTTCAACCATAAATCCACCAAACTCCGCAAAGAGTGTTGATGGTGAATGAATTCCGAAGAAATCTTTCACTCCATCTATAAAACCTGTAAACATATCTTTTACAACTTGAATCCAATTTGTATTTACAAAACCTTTTACAAGTCCTTTTACGATTGCGAGAATCATTTTTGGTATCATCTTCAAGATACTGCCTATGATTTTAGGTATGTTTTTCACAATAAGCACAATGAGTTTAGGAATAAGTTCACCAATAATTCCTTCAATCAATGCTTCTCCTACAGACAATCCTGCGTCCATAACTTCATCAGAAAGAAGGATTTCAAACACTGCGTCTACCAAAGCCATTATTAATTTGATGATAGGTTTTATAACCTTTGAAATTGCCTGTGACGCTGACACAAAAGATTCAATAAAGAAATCAATAAAATCGGGAAGTGCTTCTATAATTGTATTTACGATTTCTTCGAGATTATCGGTTATAACTGTTTGAATTACATTCTGAATTGTTAAGATTGCATCAAGAATTGTTTTCCAGCCACCACCTTCTATAAAGTCGGAAATGCCTGTTACAATTGATTCAACTACTGCATTCAAATCTTCTGTTAATCTGTCTGCATTGTCAATTATTGCTTTACCAAGTTCCACAACAAAAGTACCGACTACTTCTATTACGTTTGAAAAAATACTTGGCAAGGCTTCAAGAACTGCAAAAAACATTTCCTTGAACGCTTCTACAATTTCGGGCGCTTTGTCTACAAGTACACTTGATATAGTATCAAAAAGCCCCGTAAACAAATCTACAATTCCGCTGACAATATCGGGTGCGTATTTTACAAAAGTTTCAACCATTGAAGAAACAACGTCTTTTACTTTTTCCCAATCTATCGCACTTACAAGTGTATTAATCAGCACTAAAACCGAACTAAAAGCCGATTCAAAAAAAGCGGGCAACTTCGGTAAAGTTTCAACAAAGAAAGTGAGTATCATATCCTCTACTTTCAGTAATGAATCAAGGGCAGAATCTGTGTCAAACTGAAACAGTTTTTGGAATATGTTTTTCATATTTCCAAAGGTTGTTTTTATAAACCTTGCCACAGTAGAAAAAGCACTGCTGATTGATTGAGCAACATTTTTGAATATCTGAGAAGTTTTTTTAGAAAAATCTTTAGCATATCCAAGCATAACAGAAAACTTGCTCTGTTCGCTTTTTTCTTCTTTTTTATTCTGAATGTCTTTATAATCGCCCAACTCTTGATAGATTCTTTTTTCTTCACTTGCAAAATAATCTTCAATTGCAATTTTATCTTCGGCAGTAACACCTTCTTTATTGAGTTCTTCTTCTTTTTCTCTCTGCAAACTTTCTAATCTAAGTTCGAGTATTTTTGCATTATAGTCTCTCCAAATTGAGTAAGTTTCTTTTCCTTCTTCCTCTGCGTATTCAATTGCTCTGTCTCGCTCATCTTCGAGGGCTTCAATTTTCTGCTCTCTTAATTTATCAACCCATTCAGAAGAAGCAGATGGAGTTTCAGCAATTTTTGTAATCAAGTCATTGATTATTTTCATTTGGTCTTTGTAATACTGATTATTAGTTGTAATCTGTCCGCCTGCTTCTGTCATAATAGAGACAAGTTGCTCTTGGTAGAACTTCAACTTTTCTTCGTTGCTGACATTCTCTTTTGTAATGAGTTCAATGTTATTCCACTTGGCTTCTTGTTCTGCAATCTTTTTGAGGTATTTATCTTTAAGGTCTGCTATTTCCTTCTCTTTTTCTGCTTGAGTCTTTTGTGCTTCTGCCTGCTTTTTTTCTTCATCGGAAGCCTTTTTTCTTATGAGTAATTCATCAGTTATTTTCTTGATTTTATCTTCAAGGGCTTTTATGTCACGCTCATAAGCCAAAGCGGTAGCGTCTGATGTTTGGTCGATGTACTGACCGTACAAACTTAAATATTGTTGCTGGTCTCGATAAGCCTTTTCGTATTCTTTTTGCAAGTCAATTAAAGACTGTTGGAGATTTGTTGTTTGAGCCGAAGCGGTTTTTACATTTCCGTCATCTGTAAATACATCGGCAACTGCCTTTTTATGCTCCCTTGCTTTTGAAATTGCATTGTTAGTTCTTGTTATGATTTCAGTAAAATATTTTCTCATCGGGGTAAGAGACTTCTCGAAAGTTTCTCCTATAAGTTCCTTAAAATCCCCAATTGCATTATTTAACTGTATTGAAGAATCTGCGGTTGTTTTAGCCAAACCTTCGTATTTTTTTCCAAGTATTTCAACGGCTTTTCCGCTTCTAAGTTCTTCTTCTGTGAGGTCTTTTAATTCTGCGTTCTGTACACCTAACCTTCCAATATTTCCGTTAAGTGTCATATTCAACTGATTTACGGCAGTATCAAGTGACACCATTCCTGTAGAAGCCATATCCGTTGCAGTTTTTATAATCTGCATTGTTTCTGACTCTGTTCTACCAAGTGCAGTGAGGTTTGCTATCAATGGCAATAATTCTTCATCACCATAATTTGAGATTGACTGTATTTCACTTGCGAAGTTTTTTAATGCCTTAACGTTTGTGCCATCAATAAACGGATTGTTTTTTGAAACAGTCTCAAGTGCAACTTCTGCTTTGTACTGTTTCTTGTAGGCTTCTGTACATTCGTGTACAGATTTTGATACTTGCTGAAAGGCTTTTTTTGCAATTCCAAGAACGGAAGTTACTCCATTTGTGGCAAGTCCGACTGCTCCTAATGCTCCCACAAAACCACTTTTTCCAAGACCTTGTACAATTCCCGAAATTGATTTTGAAAGGGTTTTAGTAGCCTTTTGAGCCTTTTTTACTCCACTTTCATAACCGCTAGCGTCTGCCGTAATAGTCGCATTAATTGAATAGTCGTCTGCCATTTTTAACCTCACATTCCAAACCCTTTAAGTGCGTTAGGGTCAATTGGAAAATCTCTACCTGCTACAGGTTTTGTCTTTTCTGTATCGTCATCATCTTCGGGTGGGGTTTTACCCCATACGTAATATGCAATATACACTGCTTGATTTTTTTGTTTTGCTTTTTCAATTTTGTTCTTTTGGTCTATTAAAGCAATAATTTTTCTAGGTGTGGATTCCCAAAAGTCTGTTTCCGTAATTCCCATCATTAAGCACTCGGCAAGAAGATAGGAATACGGAAACTCATCAATTAATTCGCTTCCTTCACCGCTTTTTTTTCGTCTTGAGGAAGTGAACCGTAAAGAGCCTTGTTGAATACTTCTGCAATCATTTCAATGTCTTTCATTCCGTAGTCATCAAGAACGTTTTCTTCGGTTACGGCAGGGTATTTATTTCCATCTTTGTCAGTGTACGCAGATTTATCAACAATACCCAAATACAGAAGGTGTGGAATAGTATTAAAAGGTCTTTCTTCAATCTGCTTCTGCATTTTTTCAAGATTCTTTAAACCACCCCATTCGTTTTCCAACTTTGCCCAAGTTGAAAATCCGTACTTAATTTCTCTTTCCTTGCCGTGAATAAAAAGTGTGACTTTTTCAGCACTCACTTTTTCCAATTCTTTTCCCATAAAAACTCCTTAAAATAAAAAATCCCTAGAGGGTGTCTTTATTTTACACCAACTAGGGATTTTACGCAAACTTGCTTTACATTAAAGCGAAGTGTCTGTCATTGGTGTTGCACCTACTCCGAACGAATCTTTCAATCCGCTTGTAACTACAACACTTGCAGGTATTTCTGCGTCTGCTGATGGTGTAAATACAATTGTTGGTGAAGTGCTTGAAGTCTTTCCAACTTCAAGAGTTCCATCAACCATTGCACCATTTTCATCAAGCACAAGGATAGACTGACCGAGAATTGCAGAACCGCTTCCAAATACGAAACTTGCTCCACTCTCTTTTGAACCTGTGAAGGTTACTTTGTGATTTGAAGCGTTCATAGAAGCAGTTACAGTCAATGCACTGTCATCATTTGCGGTCTGTACAACAGGAGCGTTAAACCAATTTGCCTTAACACTTGCAGGTACAGATGGGTCGTCTGTTCTGATGTGAGTGCAGATTGTTCCTGCTTCCTGTCCGTTTGGTACAAACTGTGTCTGTACAAACTGTGCAGTTACATTGATATGACCGAAGTTAAGAGAATCGGTCTTAGTTTCACCGCCTGTTTCGGGAACGCTGAACTTTCCTTTTGCATACCAAAAGAACTGATAGCGGTTGTTTCCGTTATTGTCTTTTCCTGCAAGCCAAACACGGAATCCAAGGGCAAAGTCGCTTGATTGGTCGAGAGATGTTTCAACGGTGATTCCGTTTACTTTACGCTGACCAAGTATCATAGCAAGTACATCAACATCAACGTCAATCATTTCAAGATTGAGTTCGGTGTTGCCACGATTTGAAGCAGAGAAGAAAGGTCCATTGTCAGCGAAGTCTACTGAAACATCACTGTTTGGGTTTACGGTTGCATTAACCGCACCTTTAAGCGGAATAACTTCACCGAATGTGATTCCCTCTGCACTGTCCGAAAGAACTTTGGCAATAACTACGTTATCCAAGCCAATTTTTGGTGCTTCGTTCATTTTCGTAATCTCCTATAATTTATAACGTTATATTTTATAGTGAGTAGAACTCACGTCTAAAATCCAACACTCTATGCTTAATGTTATCACTAACATCGGGCGTCTCTGTATTGTTTGTCATAGCCCAATAATCTTCACGAAATATCGAGCGTACAACCTCGGCAATATCTTCTGCCTTTGGATAACCGCTTTCTGTTTTTGAGAAAACGTGAATCCTTACTTGTGCTGATGTTCCTTCGGGTTTGTTATCCGAAAATGCAACATCGGCACTGTTCATATCTTCAAATGCTACAAGCGGAAACTTTTTCACATCTTGCGGATAGGTTGATGTAATTCTGTTTGCACCTATCAAAGCAATCAGTTCACTGCTTCCCGATAACAAACTTTTATAATATTTTTTCAAGTTCATTTTCTGAAAATCTCCTTAAACAGATTGCTCATAAAACTTTGACACTTTATTATGCTAGCAATAAGCCACGGTCTAGGTTTCATCTTGCTAGTTCCATATTCCAAGAATCTCGGATAATCGGGATTCTTCAAAACACTTCCAACGTACCCAACTGCTTTCCCGTCTTTTTCATCAACAGAGTGTGTAACACTCTGTAATAAAGTTCCTGTATCGGGTGCAGGTGGATTCCCCTCAATTGAAGGGTGGTGATGATGTTTGCCGTAACTTACATCGGGATTCGTAGGTGAATCTCGCATTATAGTTTTGGCAGTTCGTTCAATTTCTGCACTGCTTAAAGTTACAAATCTTACGCAATCTTTATTTGCTTGTATAACTTTTGCCTGCATACGCTTCTGCAACTCGGCAATCTGTTCTTGAACATCACCCTTAGTCATTTTCTCCGCTCTCTGTATCTTCTCCATCATCTGTAGGGTTTGAAGGTGGCTCTATCTGCTCTGCTTCATTTTCTACAGGGATAAGCAAACATTCCCCGTGTTTACTCCAAGCGTTTATCGGCATAATGTTAAAAATCTCTGTAGTTCCTGTAAAATCCGATTGTACGCTCGCTCTGTTACCAACCTTCACATTAGGGTGATAACCGTTATATAAAAACAACCTTACGTTTCCTTTACTCGTAGAGATTCCGTAGGCTTTCACTTCATCTTCTGTCATTGAATGAGGTTGAACATCACCCTTTATAACTTCTACGGCTGACCATTCAGAGATACAATCTCCACTATCATCAATGCTTGTTGTTTCTCCAAGAATTGTTACAACCGCATTTATGAATCTGACCATTATGCAACCCCATAACAAATATATTTTCCAAGTATCAGTTTTGCACTTTCTGTCAAACCGACACTGCACGAATCATCACCATAACTATCGGTAATATGTCCTTCGCTATGGCTTTTCAATCCCGTTGCTCCCAACTGCTCAAAATTATATGCAAGTTTTACCAAGTCCATGCAGAGTACAACCAACTCATACGGAAGTGAATCTTCTGCCCCTTCCACATAATTTTCATCATTCGGCAAGTAATAACCTGCGGTGTAACTTACGACAATTTCCCACATTCCTGCAACTACATCGTGTGTAAAACCTCTTGTGTAAACTCCACCGCTCCAACCGTTTCCACGGTATAACCTTCCCCAACGGGCATATTCGGGAATTATCTTGTAATCTGTGATTTCCACTCCGTTTGCAGTTACGTTCTGCACGCTCTGCAAAGGATAGTGATTCAACTGAATTAATTGTCTGTCATTCACGCTATGTAATTCATCAACGTAATCGGCTCTCGCCAAACTGTACCCGATGTAACCTTCAATCTTGGCACTTGCTGATTTAATCATCAGCGTCAATTTATCATCTTGACTTGTGTCATCTTGAGAGATTCCGAGTAATGTTTTTAAGTCTGATAAATTACATAGCATTGACATTTTTTTCCACCTTAGTTTGCAGGGTCTACTGCAAAATCGCCAAGTACAACTACGGCACTTGTTGAAGTGATAACCTTGAGATAAGCCTTTGCTCCATCAAGAATAACATCGTTTACACCATCTGCGAGAGTAGCGTAATCTTCAAATGTTCCGCTTGGTGTATCGCAAGTCCACAACTTTCCTGCTCCATCTGCAACAACTACGGCAGTTCCTGCCGAACCCTTTGCAAAAGCAGTTTTTCCATCTTCTACAACTTTAATCTGTTCAAGAAGTTTTGAGCGTGTCATTTTCTTTACCTCGTATATTAAGATTTTTTTTCAAGGCTCTTTTACGGGTCTAGGTTACTTTCGTAACGCACTGCCCGTGGCAGACTTTCAACCCGTAAAGAACCTTGTATTTTTTTACGCTTCTGCGAATGTACCGTGTACAAATGCCTTTGGCTGACGACAAGCGAAATCACATTCTGTGATAAGACGGATAAGTGTCAAGTCTTGGTCGAAGGCTGATACTGTCTGACCGTTAGAAGAGAATGAACCTTCACGGCTGATTTCAATTGTAATGTCACGCGCAATTCCGAACATCATCTCTGCAAAATCGCCAAGCCAAAAATCTGCATAGTCCTTTGCAGGAGCAGTAGCCTTTGTGAACTTTACAGTGCTTGAACTGTGGAAATCAAATCCACGGAGTTTGCCTGTTCTTGCCATTTCATCTGACCAAGCGAAAGGTCCACTTGAGAAGGCTTTGTTACGAAGCCAAGATTCACCAATTGGGTTAAGCAACCAATGAACGTTTTCAAGGCGAACGTTTGCCTGCTCCAAGAGGGCTACAAGGTCGTTTGGAGTTGTCAGAGCGAGGGCAGTTGTTGAACCGCCTGCGGTCTGTACGTTAGCGTTATTTGCAAGTCCAAGTGGCTGATACTGTGAACCTGTTCCGTTCAACATTGCTTCATCAAGTGCAATCTGTGTTTTTCTCATAAGGTCTTCTGCAATCCAACCTTCAAGGTTTACACCGCTTTCGTTGAGAAGTGTATTTGAAATTGGAGTGATTGCCTTCAACTTCTTAGCACGCATATTTACTTCACCAAATGATGGCTGAGTAACTACACCCTTAGAAGTTTCACCAACCCAACCAACTGCGGAAGTTGTGTCCATTCTTGGAATAAAAAGGTTGCCGTGAATAAGTGGAACACGTCTGATGTTCAACTTGTCAATCAAAGTATTTGCGAGAAGTGCGTCAATGTACTCACCGCTGAAAGCGAGTGGAACTGTGAATCCACCGTCTGATGGAGTTCCTGCTTCAAGTGTTTTCTTCTGTTCCAATACTTTATGCAGACGCTTTGAGTAAGGGAAGTCCTTCTTTGCCTGTGCCAAGATTTCATCATTTGAAACCTGTGCTACGTTGTGAGCACCTTTAGCACCCATAGCAGAAGTTGCAGAAGCAATCATCTGATTTACGATAGAAACAGGTGTTTCTTTTACAAGTTCGTCACCATTACCCTTAACGGCTTCCTTAAATGCTTCAAGGTAAGCAACGTTTTCAGCCTTGTCTTTTTCTGCCTTTGCATTGATTTCTGCAAGTGCAGTTTTTACGGCTTCGTCAATCTGTGCCTGTGATACAGTAGCACCCAAGTTTTTCTGCAAGTCTTTTGTAACCTGCTCTGCCTGTGCTTTAGAGCGGTCATCAATCAGACGCTCCAAATCTTCCATTTCCATTTTCATTTTGAAAATCTCCTATAATTATTTTAGACTGATTTTTTTTGAGGTACTTCCTCAATTTATTTTTTTGGTGTTACTTCCACCTAAAAATTGCCCGTAAACCGCTCTAGGATTGCCGTAGAGCGATTCTTTTAGTTTTTTGGGGTTATTACACGTTTTTCGTGATATACCCCCGTTTTTAGCCGTTTTTATGCTTTTACAAACTGTCCTACAATTTCTACAACTGCGGTTGCTCCGATTCCGATTGAAGCGTTAATTGCGGTTGCGTATGCAGGATTGAAAAATGTAACAACTGCTACACCGATGGTAGAAAGACCACCAACTACACCAACAACAAGATTGTAAGTTTTCTTTGACATAGATTTATCTCCTATGGCTCATAGTTTACCCTAGTTTGAAAGACTTGTCAAAAATCGTACAAATAAAAAACCCGTCATCTCTGACGGGCAAAATCTTGCGATTTTAAGGAATAGAACTTACGGCAATTCTACTTCATTTCCAATTTCAAAATCTAATGACTTATCATCAGATTCATCATCTGTTGAATCGTCTGAATTATCATCATCAGTATTATTTTCTGGCTTATCGTCATCGTCATCAAGTTCGGCAAGTGCTTTGCGTAACTCATCACCACAAGCCTTCAATGCGTTCTGGCATTCTTCCAACTTGTCACCGCAAGCCTTAATCTTGTTTAAGACTTCCCGTGTCTGTGCTGATATTTTGCGACCCGATTTTACAACTTCGAGAGTTACGAAATCTTTGGCAAACTCATCACCAAATGACTTAACTGCTTCTGCGATTGCGTCTTGATTGGCAGGTACGGCAACGGCAGAAAACTCCAAGAGTTCCCATTTTGTAATGTCGTAACCGTCTTTAGTTTCTACCCATTCAAGAGGAATGAAACCTACGCTGACTGCGTTCAACATTCCTGTCTTGTAACAATGGTAGCAGAAGTCTGTCAGTTTTGCTTTTTCACTTGCCTGTTCGGGGTTTGTTGATAATTCTTCAACTGTTGGGAAATAAACAATTGCCTTTACTCTGTCGGCTTCAATCCAAATATCTTCTGTTTTTCCAAGTGGAAAATCACGGCTATTGTGGAAACCAAGAAAGACTTTGTTTTTAAGATAATTTGTAAGGTCACAACCACTTGCCCTTAAAATATCACCATCACGGTCTACAACTTCCTTTGAAATTGTGAACAAAACCCGTCTATCGCCCATATCTTTAATTTCAATAGGCAATTCTTTCTTGCTGATTATTCCTTTCTCATATTTCATTTTAATCTCCTATTCTTGTTGTAAATGCTTTTTCTATAGTCCAATGTAGGCTTTTAATTCGCCTGTGGACTGCTTTATAATTTAGTCCAAGTTCACAACACCATTGTTTAAGATTTTGGGTTTTGCCTTTGTATGTTATATAACGGCAAAAGTTGCGGTTGTTTGCCTGTACCTTTCTATCGACCCAACGGCAATTTTCGGGGCTATAACCTTTATTGTTATCTATTCGGTCTATAGTCAAATTGTCATTGTACCCGTTTTTTATAGCCCATTCTTTGAATGATAACCAACCCAACGATTGTATACCGTGATTAGTTTTAACCATTTTTGAATTAAGCCATTCTTCACAAATTGTTATACCCTTTGCACCATAGTCGTAATAACTTTTGACGTTTGGGTTATAACATCTCGACTTCATATTTCGATAAGCCCTATTTAATCTAGTTGCCATATCTATTTTACCTCCACAAGTAAAACTTCCACAAAAATATAAATTATGGCAGGCAACTGTGGATTGTTGCTTTTCGGGTTGCACTCCCTA
>OCTX012290796.1_pt1 | contig 10449 bp, 3 predicted proteins | sample 1539691 | NCBI WGS metagenome assembly OCTX01 (sample SAMN02144231, study PRJEB22623) | gut metagenome | biome: sheep rumen | host: Ovis aries | place: New Zealand | reverse complement strand
AAGTTCGACTTTACGGCAGAATCGTTCTGTGCCGCAAAGTTTGACGAAACGAACAACGACTACAAGGCAACATGCTCTGAAGTCGGCGCCATCGTAGAAAAGGCTAGCGACAGCAAGACCAAGACACTTGGCTTTAAGAGAAGAAAGTAACTTATGCCATTAGCCACCAGGACTTTTAGTCCTGGCGGTTCTTTATTTTTTGAATAAAAGAAGAAGCAGTATGAAAAAACTCATTAGCATCATATTCTTGTTTGCCCTGTTCGGTTTTGAATTTGCAGCGGCAGCTCAAATTCATACCCTCCCCAACCTTGACAGGACATGTAAAACCTGTTCCCGCGAGTACAACGATACGGTAAACGTATTCAACAGACGTCCTATTCGCCTGAACCAAAGCGGATTCAAGCCTGAGCATTACAAATACGCCTACGTTGCAGACCCGAAGGAGATGACGTTCAAGGTCATTGACGCCAATAGCGGCAAGGAAGTCCCCGGTGGAGGAAACCTTTCCTTAATCGGCACGGTCACAAAGCCGGGCATCATGGTTAGGCAAGCCTTCAACTCCATTCAGGACATGGGTTTCATTGGAGATACAACCGATGCTAAGGAAACACTCTACCGAGCAGATTTCACTTCCTTATCTACAGTAGGTGAATACTTCATCGTTGTCGGGAAAGATACTTCAGCGACATTCCACATCAGCCCTTATATCTATAATTCCATTCTCGAAAAGTCGTTGATGTTCTTTGGCATCCAGCGTTGCGGTGACACCAAGTCTCATTTCCACGGAGCATGCCACCTGAAAGACGGTTCGGCTGTAGGCCATGACTTGACCGGTGGCTGGCACGATTGCGGGGACCATTTTAAAGTCGCAGAAACGGTCGGCTATGCCGCATACGTACTTTCCATGGTTTACCTCACTTACCAGGACAAGGCTGAAGACCGATTCGGCAATTCCTATGGCGACACCATCAAGGACGGCATTCCGGACATTCTCTACGAAGCAAAGGTCGGTGCCGACTACATTCTGAAGCTCTATAACGCCTCCGTCGCAGACGGCTTGATCGATAAAGGCGACATGTACCACACGGTAGGCATGAGCGACTGGGACCACAGATACTGGGATGTGCCTGAGAAACAGGACATGCAAATACAAGATAAAGGCGGCCCAGACCGCCTCGTATTGAAGGGCATCGGCACAAACGTCGCAGGCATTTATGCAGCAACACTCGCAAACGTCGCAGTAGGCTTCAGGTTTATCAATCCGGGTTACTCCAAGGAATTGCTTGACGCCGCTAAGACAATCTATGACAAAATAGTAAGGCCAACATTCATCACGTACACGGAACAGTACGAAGCCAACGACAAGTGCGCAAGACGCGGCAAGGCAACAACATACGAAAACCAGACCCCATACTTCAACGGAAAGGGCTACTATAGCGGCATGGGCCTCTGCGAAGACGACGCAGCGGCAGCAGCAGTTTCGCTTTGGTACGCTACCGGTGACACGATTTACCCCTACGACCTGTACAAGAATACGGACATGAACGAAAATGGAATGATCAATTCCACAGCACAGTACGACTTGGCGTTTTTCCCAGCAGGCTATCTCGGCACGGGTCCAGGCTTCAACAACTCCTGGGCAACAGACTACCAGAACCTTTTTGCATACGTGCTTTTCGCCATGCAAAAGCTCATCTTGAACGACCCAGAATACGAAGCAAAATTCAATATTAACGAAACGGAAAGAGATGCTCTTTCCAAGCGCGTCATGGCGGCATTCCGCAAGCAGGTCGAAACGAACTCCAACGGTGATTCCGTCGCAGTCTTTTACCCGGGATCTGGCAATGAAGAACCCCGCGAAGGCAGTTCTTCGCTCCATGTAGAACCGCCCTACAACCTGGTGTGGACCTCCTTTGACTGGGGCGTGATGCGCTATAATATGGGTTCTGCAGTGGCCGTTTTCCTTTTGTACGAACTCACGAAGGATGAACGCTACTTAAAAGTGGCTCTTGACAACATGTATTACGTTTTGGGCGCAAACCCCTGGGATATTTCCTTGCTGCTTGGCGCAGGCGACAAGAACCCACAGCACCCGCATAACCGTTCCGCAAATCCGGACGGATACAACGCAGGTGGTATGCCCTATGAATACAAGTGCCCCATTGGCGCTCTGATGGGTGGCCGCGCGCCCAATTTGCCTTTGATCGAAGACTGGAGCAAATACACATCGACCGAAACATGTATCGACTTCTCGGCACAGTTCCTTTTCCCGGCACAAAGCCTCGCCGAACAGCTTCCTCCCGACAACGACGGACCTCTTTTCAGTGACGTTGTCGGCATCCCAACTTCAGACTCTACGGCAATTATCAGTTGGAAGACCGATGAACTTGCCCTAGTGACCGTTACCTATGACGCAACACCAAACTCTACTACGGCAAAGACCATTCAAATGACAGAAGCCGTCATAGAAGGCTCCGTAACGCTAACAGGACTTGTTCCTGGCCAGACCTACTACTTCTTCCTCGAAGGTGTTGACCAGAAAGGCAATATCTCTACTGACGACAACCATGGATATTGGTACAAGTTTACCATGACCTCGACCGCCACCACAATCAGTGGAGTCACCATTTGCCAGGTCGATAACCGCAGTGCAAAGATTTACTGGTGGAGTTCCGACCGCCTCGATGGAACGATTCATTACGGAAAAACAAAAGGCACCTACACAGAACATAATATCGCCAATGGCGGTTCAGCCTTATTCCACGAAGCAATCCTTACAGGGCTTGAACCAGGTACAACTTACTATTTCACCGTATCCTCGGGTAAGACAACCTCTGAGGAATACTCATTCACGACAGAGCAGTACGCAACGACAGTCGAAATGGAAATTTACATTAAGCCGCTCAAAAAAGACGGCTGTGCCAACACCTCGGACTGGAAAAAATGCAATACATTCCTCGTCTTCATTACAAACAAGGATACGGTCGATTATGAAGATCTCGATATGAGATTCTATTTCCCCGTCCCAGTCAGAGGAGCCAGCAACAACAAGTCCATTTGGGACGGTACAGGTCAAGCAGTTGGCTGGCCCACCATCGTTTTCGAAGAACCGGTCCCATATAATGTGACTTCAATGAATGGATCTGCAGAAAATGGCTACTACACGCAAGTCCATATTGAGGGTAAGCTCGCTGTATCCGGAAGCTACTTCTTTGAATTTATCGTAAACCCAACATACGGGGAACTCGATAATAGCTGGTCATTGAGACCGCACACAAGCGACGATGATCCAGCCTATTTCAAAGGCATCGATTTAACCCGCGGACCTCTTTACAAGGAAGAGTCCAATTCGAACATGTATGTCGAAACCGTCAACGGAAAAACAGAAAAGGCGTTCACCAGAACATATTATGTAACCGCCTACTACCACGGCAAATATGTTTATGGTTACGCTCCAGACTACACACCAGAGAAAGGACCGCAAGTCAAACGTACCATTGACATCGCTTTTGAAAGCCCGTTCGTAAGCCCCATTCACTCAATCGAAAAAGAAAATCCGCAGACGACTTACCTCGCGACAAGCAAGGTTTCGCCGAACGGCAAGCTTGATGCAGTTGAAATGAACGGCAATCCATACCCATTCATTTACACCCAATCAAATCGCACAGACGCCATCACCTTCGGCGGAGACACGACTCTCGCCTACGGCAACAACTACATGGAATGGGTCACCTGGCACAATAGAAATGCCAACCAGAAGACCGAAAACAAGTATGACTGCGCATGCGCCGTGGTCCGCACCAATGTCGAAATCGACAGTATCACGAAGCCGCTCGAAAAACGCTACCTCGTGTTCGACAAGAGCAATATTGTCGGTTACAAGGACAAGTTCATTGAAGTCCAGGTTTCGCTCCTCGATAGCAATCTCGAACTCTACACGGACGAAAAGAACTTGAACGTAGAATTGGTCAGCGAAGACCCGAACGTTCTCTTCTACACAGATCCTGGTGCAACCATTCCTGTAACAACCATAACGCTTTATGACGGTGTTGCAACATTCTACGTGAGCTCTAAGGTTGCCGTAAAAACAATCATTTCGGCAACACACCCGAATACAAAAGATTACGCCTACACGCCTGCAACAGCAGAACTCGACATTGAAGAACTGCCGCCTTGGCCGATTATCGATGTTGCAAAGATTGTCGATTTGAACTGCGACCATATTCCGGACGCCATGGACATCACGCTTTCGTCGGAATACACCGCAAATCAGAGCTTTACTTCGATCACGTTCTCTTACGGAACAGAAACGATTTCCTCTAGCAAAGTCAAATCTCTGAACGGCAAGTCGCTCGTCGTCGAAATTGACGTACCCCAGAATATTGTGACTAACGCTACCGGAAAAGTCACGCTCACAAGCAATATCCAGGGACAAGTCAAGACTGTCGAAGATTCCTATTCTGACGGTATTCCGCCAGCACTTCTTTCGGCAACAGTTCTCGAACGCCAGGATACAGCAACCGCAGACCACCTCTATCTGCAGTTTAGCGAACCGATTTCGGCCCCGGGCACCAGCTTCCCGTTGATCCTCTACGCGGCTGATGGCACAACGACGGCAGCAACACCGACCATCCTCTCGGCTAAGCTTTACAACGAAGCAAAGAACATCTGGGACTTCGAAATCGCCTTTGGTGCAGGCAATAGCTCTCTCGTCACCGCAGGCATGTGGGGACAGCTTGATCCGGCTGGCTCTATTACCGACTTGAACGGCAACGGTGTTGCTGGTTTCTGCACCCCGGAAAAGGTCGAAATTCTCCTGAAGATTTTGCCGATCCCGATGACTTACGCCGCTATTTCCGACAAGGATAAGAACGGCTATGCAAGCCATGTCGATGTACAGTTCTCCAAGGCTCTTGACGAAAAGCACACTCCGGATACGCTCGAAATCATCTTCGGTACCGCAAAACCGGAAACGCTCAAGGTTGAAAAGAGCAGGTTCGTACTCAACGGCGAAAACCTCGCCGTCGATCTTGAAAAGCCTTTCAGATTTGGCAATACGGCCGGTAACTACGAAGGTACACTCCCGGGCGGAAAGATGCTGACTCATGCCGGTTTCATCACGCAATACCTCGGTACGGGCGCCGCTACTGAAACAAACTCCGTTCTCGCCGAAGACAAGGTGGGCCCGGTCTATGTTTCTGCAACAATTGCCCAAACCACAACGGCAGATCTCTTGTACATCACCGCAAGTGAACCGCTCGTTGTCGCCGATTCTTCACAGGAATTCTACAGACACAAGCGTGCAGAAAAGCTTTCAAATGCATTCAGCCGTAACTTCAAGAACTGGAACTTCTCTCAGAACAATTCTGGTCTGACCATTCTGTTCTCTAGCGAGAACTCTGGAAGTGTCATGGAAGGCGACTTCATTAGAATGGGCTCCATGATGACAAGTGCGTTCAAGGACGCCAACGGCAACTATCCGGAATTTGAAGTGCCCTGGGTCTTGGTCAACGGCAACGGTGCTCCTCAAATCAAGTTCAACGTGAAGCTCCGCGAAACGATTAATGACGCCAATTCTAGCAACCGCTCTAACGTGAACGTCAGCGAAACGATGCGATTCTATATCAAGAATCCGTCTAGCAACAAGTTCGACCTCATTCAGGGCGGCGTCGTGACTCAGGCAGGCATTGATTCTGCCGACATCGGCGGCGCTATTTGGGATGTCAAGCTCGTCGTGCCGAGAGGAGCATCGAGTGGAGATGAATGCGCTTGGGATAATCTCCTTGTCAAGTTCAACATTCCTATCTATTCGAACCTCGGTAGCTTTGTAAACCGCTTCAAGCAGGCGTTCAATGTGGATCCGAAGCAGTACCTCTCGCCCAACAACATGGTGGAATTCGCCATTGAATGGGCAAACAAGGCACCTTCTGGAATCCGCACCAAGGAAGACAGAGCTGTCGGTACAGGCGCCTACATTTACAAGGCTGAAATCGATGCAACGTTCTCGCCCAACATGAACAATCCTGAAGTCAAGGGCGATGCGAAGCTCATCAAGAACTTCTCTTCGAAGACATCCTTCGACCAGACAAAGACCTTCGGCATCAAGAGAACAAAGTAAGTCATTCAAGAGATTGGGAAAATATGCAAGAGAGTCTATTTACAAACTCACCTTATGTTATCGCTCTATCAGTAGTTGCGTTAATCATTGTATGCTATTTTCCCATTATGCTTGGTCAAAAGACGTCAGTCAAGCAGCTTCCTCGCCCCATACACCAGCTGGTCATCATCAGCATATTCTGGCAAGCGAGCAACTTGATTGGCGATATTTTCTTTAGCGGCGACAACATTATTGCAGGGACCAAGGCCTATGCGGCAAGGCAACTTATATTTTGCGCGGCAGCCCTTGGCTGGATCCAGCTTGGGAACGCCATACAACATACCGCAGAAATCAGTCTCAAGATAAAGCGCAAGAACGGCTGGAAGCTCATGAACATTTTCGGAGCTTTAGCGGTTCTTATTTCGACCTACCTCTTTATCAATGATCCAAGCTATATTCCAAGCCTAGATTTTTTTGGCTACAAACCTTTTGCAGAAAGGCCCATATTTAATTTTTACAGCCTTCTTGTCGCTTTATTTGTACTGCCAAACATCATTGTCACTTCATATGACTTAATTCGCAACATAGTGCAGGCCAGCGATACAACACTTCCCCACCAGGTTAGCATATACATGTTGGTCTCGTTCATGTTCTTTGTCGCGTTAGCCGCCCTTTTCGACTTCATCATCCCCATATCCACGAAGTTTAACGGTTATGACCAGTTCTTAAAATGGTCTCAGTTCATCTCTGTCTTTTTAGCCATTCTTTCTGGGCAATATTTCACTTCGGTCTCATTCAAGAACAAAAGTGCATCCTGGTTTTTGGACAAGCTAAAAGACAAAATGGTAGATGGTCTTTTATACTACAACTATAAAGGCGAAATCCAGCTTGCCAACCCGGCTGCTCTTGGAATTTTGCACACCACGCAAGAAGCTCTCCACGACAAAAAAATCACATCCATATTCCCACAAATTGAAGATCCTGCACGTGAAGCAACTTACAACAAAATAAGAATCAAGATTGACAACGAAGACCATATTTTCAACGTTTCCATTTTCCAGATTCGTCAATCATTGACAACAAATTATAACGTAGCGTTCTTTAGCGATGTTTCGAACACACTGCATTACCAGCAGATTATCAAGACCCGCGACGAGCAGTTCAAGGAATACCAGCTCGACCAGATCCGCTACCAGGAACGTTTGAACATCTGGAAAAAGAAGGTCGATGAAAGTAAATACTTCCTGGATACGCTTATCAGTACACTCCCATTCCGCTTTTGGTCCAAGAACGAACAGGGCGTGTTCATGACGCAGAACCAGACCGATATCAAGAGTCGCGGAAACCTGTTGCAGACCTCTGAACCGGACAGCAAGATTTTGCCTCAAGAACTTTTAGCTCGTAACGAAGGCGAACCGCAAAGTTTCATTTCTTACGAACGAATTAAGAAGACTTTCAACGAGAATAACGAAGAAGAAGACGATATCGAGATTTTGAAGCAGGACGACTACAACATGGCCGTCCGTAAAGGGATCGCCAAGGATATCATGATTTTCAACAACATGTTCATCCCCATTATGGCCCCGCGCAAGCCGTACAAGATTATCGGCATCAAGATCGATATTACCAAGGAAATGCGTCTCGAAAAAGAACGCGACATGTTGCAAGAACAAAAGCACATCCACTCGAGGCTCGAAGAACTGGGCACCATCTGCGGTGGCTTTGCACACGACTACAACAACATCCTTGGCTCTCAGATTGGCTTCTGCGATCTGGCGCTTGAAGTGCTCGACAAAGATAACCAGGCCTACATGTTCATCCAGGAAGCACGCAAGGCAGCCACACGCGGCAAGGAATCCCTCGAAGAGCTTTTGAACACCATCCGCGGCAAGACCTCCGAAAAGGACAAGCTCACGGAATTTGCGCCGTACATGATTATCGACGACGTGGTGAAAAAGCTCTGGATTACGCTCCCGCCGAACGTGAAAGTCAAGGCAGACAATCTCGACAAGAACATCCGAATCGTCGGAAACGTATCCGCACTTGACCGCATTATCAGCAACCTTGCAAACAACGCCATCTTCGCCATGAAGGAAAATGGCGGTACACTCACGATTGCCCTCAAGCGAGAAGTGCTCTCGGAACCCCTCATTACGCCATACGCCCCGCAGATCGAAGCAGGTACATATGCCAAAATTACAGTCGAGGATACCGGTACCGGCATGGATACAGCGACCCTCGAACGCATCTTTTCACCGTTCTTTACGACTAAGGCTCCGGGTGAAGGCCTCGGTTTGGGCCTGTCTTCGGCATTAAGACTGCTAAAAGAAGGCAATGCGGGCTACACAGTACAAACAACCTTGGGCGAAGGAACTATTTTTAATCTATATTGGTCTATAAGAAACGAGAAAATGGAGGCTTAATGTCTACAATACTCATCATTGACGATGACGCTCAGCTCAACCTCATGTTGAAGTCTGCTCTGGAATTGAAAGGTTATACTGTCGATACTGCTAGCAACGGTAAGAAAGCAAAGACTCTTTATCAGAAGAACACGTACGATGTAATCATCACCGACATCATCATGCCGGAAGGTGACGGATTTGAAGTTGTCCTTGACCTCCGCCGTATGGGCATGAGCGACCGCACGATCGCGATTAGCGGTGGTGGACGTACGTCTGCTGAAGACTATCTTGCAACGGCTCAGCACTTCGATGTAGCCGCAATTTTCAGCAAGCCGCTGGATCTCCAGCAGCTCCGCAACAAAGTTGACGAGATTATCAAGGCACATTCGTAATAGCATAAATGATGAATATCCTGATCGCTGATTTTGATCGGAAATTTGTCGAGGAGCTACAGCGGAACTGGTCTGTAGCCGGAACGAACCTACTGGTCTGCTCCGACGATAAGACTCTGATGCCGCTAATTAAGAAGACGTCGATAGACCTTGCGTTTATCGAGGTTCCTTTTTTGATGCTCGACAATATGGATTTGATCAGCTATTTGAAGGAACGCCAACCTGGTATTGAAATCTTTGTGCTGTGCGATGACCGCAACTGGCAGGGGGCCGCTAGCGCCATTACTCGTGGTGCAAGCAGCTTCTTGAAGAAGCCGGTCACGCTATCGCTCCTTGAGAGCACGGCAAGCAAGATCCAGGCTCAGCAACAAAACAAGTCCAACACGCAGCTCATGGAATCCCAGGTGTTGGACAGCCTTCTCGGCGACACGCCCGAGATGCGCAAAATTCTAAAAACAGTTTATAAGGTCGCACCGACCAACAGTACCTTACTTATAACCGGCGAGTCCGGTTCGGGCAAGGAATTTTTGGCAAACGTCGTCCACCGCTACAGCAAGCGCGCGAACGAACCGTTTGTGCCGGTCAACTGCGGAGCGATCCCCGAGAACCTCGTGGAAAGTGAACTCTTCGGAAGCAAGAAGGGATCGTATACAGGTTCTACCGCCGACAAGAAGGGCCTGTTCGAATCCGCCAATGGCGGTACGCTGTTCCTCGATGAAGTCGGTGAGCTTTCTCTGGCAACACAAGTCAAGCTTTTACGTTTTCTGCAAAGCCACGAAATCAGGCGCGTGGGTGAAACGGAAGCCCGTTACTTGGACATTCGCATTATTGCAGCGACCAACCGCGATTTGCAACAGGCGATGCACGAAGGTCGATTCCGAGAAGACCTTTATTACCGCTTGAACACGTTCCACTTGCAGCTCCCGCCGCTCCGCGACAGGAAGCCCGTCATCCCGAACTTAATCCGTTACTTTATCTTAAAGAACAAGGAATCGCAGGGCAAGGAAATCCATGACCTTGAACCGGCGGCTCTTTACGCTTTGACAAAGTACCCCTACCCCGGCAACATCCGCGAGCTCGAAAACATCATGGAGCATGCGATTGTGCTTTCGGAAGGTGGAATCATCAAGCTCGAAGACTTGCCCGAATACGTGCAAGTGGAAGCCCGCGAAAAGACGGTTGCGATTCCGCATATCAAGGATGCAGCTAGTCTTAAAGAAAGCGCTAGCGAGCCTGTTTTCGACAACGCCGAAGATGCGGAAGAGAATGAGAAGTCTGTCGAGAATCCTCTCGGAAAGCCGATTCATTTTGAACCGATTTCGGGCAAGACGGATAGAGCAGGGCTTTTGACGCACAACCCGACGAAGTTCATCACGCATAATCCTGCGCCCGAAGAAGAAGAAATTCTTTCGCTCGACGAGATGGAACGCAGACACATTCTGCATGCGCTAAGCATTTGCAAAGGCAACAAGACGGAAGTCTGCAAGAAGCTCGGCATTAGCCGTGCCACACTTTGGCGCAAGCTCAAAGAGCTCAAAATCGAAATGGACGGCGG
>OCTX012245792.1_pt1 | contig 10451 bp, 12 predicted proteins | sample 1539691 | NCBI WGS metagenome assembly OCTX01 (sample SAMN02144231, study PRJEB22623) | gut metagenome | biome: sheep rumen | host: Ovis aries | place: New Zealand | reverse complement strand
AAAAAAAATTTATTAACTAAATTAAATAATAAGAATTTTAACTTGATATTTTATTAAATAAGTATTACTTTAAGATGTTTTTTATTTAAAATAAGTAATACTTGAAAAAATGGAGGAAAAAATAAATGCATATACCTGACGGATTTATCCCATTCTGGCAATGTGCAATATACTATATAATCTTAATCGTAGCATTATACTTTGCAAGCAAATGGGCAAGAAACAACCTTGACGAAAAACGCATACCTCTTTTAGCCGTTCTTGCAGCAGGTATTTTTGCTATTATGTCAATGAACATGCCAATTCCATTTGGAACAAGTGGACATATGGTTGGTGGTGCATTAGTAGCAATCATATTCTGTGCACCTGAAGCAGCAGTCCTCGTATTTACCGTAGTATTATTAATACAAGCATTAATATTTGGAGACGGTGGAATTACTGCACTTGGAGCAAATGTATTGAACATGGCAATCATTGGAGGATTTGTTGGTTTATACACATTTAAAGGTTTAAAAGGAAAAATTGGAATCTATGCTTCTGCAGGAATTGGAGCATGGTTAGCAACAGTAATTGCAGCATTAGCATGTGCAATTGAAATGGCAATAGCTGGAACATTCCCATTGAACGTAGGAATTGCTTCAATGGTAACATACCACATATTTATCGGTATAATTGAAGCCGTACTAACAGTAATTGTAATTATGGCTTTAGAAAAATTCAGACCAGATTTATTAGCCTGGAACAAAAATAAAATAGCAGAGGGAGGAGAATAACATGGATAAACGTGATAAAACTTTAATAATTATTGCGATTGTAGTATGTGTTGTGATTTGTTGTCTTTCCCCATTCATTGCATCAGGTGATCCTGATGGATTAGAAAAATCTGCTGAAGATGCAAGCGTACCTGAAAACAAGACAACAGAAGTAGTAGCTTCACCATTCCCCGACTACACATACGAACCTCTTGAAGTCATTGGTGAAGTTGGTGTGCTCATATTAGGTGTGCTGCTAACACTTCTCTGTGCATTGGCTGTTGGCCAAATTGTAAAAAGAAGAAGTTAAGTTGAATTGTAAAAAGAAGAAGTTTATTTAACTTCTATCTTTTTATACTATTTTTTATATAATAATTATTACTTAAAATAATAAATTTTTTTAGAGAAATAATATGGCAGATATTACAAAAGCATTGAATTTAGATGAATTAGCATCAAGAGACAGTCCAATCCACAATTTAGATGGACGAATCAAACTAATATCTGCAATTTTAATAATTGTGGTTGCTGCTTTTTCAAATAATCTTTTCATACCGATTATATTGGAAATCTTTTTATTGATAGTGCTTCGCATTGCAAAATTATCCTACATTGACTCTTTTAAAAGACTTGCTCTTTTACTTCCATTTGGTGGTGCGATAATTATATTTCAACCATTCATTCATCCAGGAAATATTTTATGGAGCTATTCCTGGCTTACAATAACGGATGTTGGACTGAACTGGGCAATTTTACTACTTACAAGAATGATTGTATCATTAACATCAATTGTAATATTATCATCCACAAGCCCTATGCAACAGATTGTTGCTTCATTTAGAAGATTGAAGATGCCAAAAGATCTTGCAATGATTTTAAGTATAATGGTTAGATTCTTATTCGTATTTATTGATGAGCTGGCAGCAATTAGAAAATCTCAAAAATCAAGAAACTTTCACATACACTCCAAGTTAACCCCATATAAATGGAGAGTAAAGCAAGTTGGATATTCAATTGCCATGATGTTTGTAAAGTCATACGAGCAAGGTGAAAGAGTTTACAAAAGTATGATTAGTAGAGGTTATTCAGACAAGTCAGATTTATATAATGAAAAGAAATCACTAGAAAAATATGACTACATATACATTGTTACGATAATTTTATTAATCATAGTAGCAGAGATTATTTTAATCAAATATACGAATCAATTAGGATACTTTGCAGAGAACTTATCTATAAATTAATGAGGCTGGAATTAAAATGAATGAAGTACATCTTTCAACGAAAAACTTAAGTTACACTTACCCTGACGGAACCCATGCACTGAAAAATATTAACATGGATATTTACAAAGGCCAGAAAGTTGCAATAATGGGACCTAATGGTGCCGGAAAGTCCACATTGTTCTCCCATTTTAACGGACTGACCAAACCAACATCAGGACATGTTGAAGTGGATGGAAAAGCCATAAAATATGATAGAGATACACTCTTAGAAGTCAGACAAAAAGTGGGAATTGTATTTCAGGATCCTAATGACCAACTATTTGCACCGACCGTTAAAGAAGATGTTGCCTTTGGACCAATGAACTTGGGTCTTGACTATGAAGAAGTGGAAAGACGTGTTGATGAAGCATTAACTATGGTTGGAATGGAGCAATATATGGATAAAACACCACACCATTTAAGTGGAGGCCAGCAAAAAAGAGTAGCTATTGCAGGAATTATAGCTATGCGACCAGAAATAATGATACTTGATGAACCAACAGCAGGTTTAGATCCTGAAGGTGTTGAAAAAGTATTAGATATATTGAATAACTTAAACAAAGAAGGAATGAGTATTGTAATATCATCCCACGACATAGAAATGGTAAATGAATTTGCCGAAAAGATTTTTGTTTTAAATAATGGAGAAATTCTTGAAAGTGGAGACAAACATGAAATATTCTCCAATAAAGAATTATTAAAAAAAGCACATTTAAAAGCACCAATAACAACAGAGATATTATATACTCTTAAAGAAAAAGGATATAATGTTGATACAACAAAAATAAGCATTGATGAAGTTGTTGAAGAAATAATTAAAATAAAAAAAGATTAATTTGCAGATTTACGTCTTTTGAATCTGTCCTTGAGTTTTGTAATAAACTCAAATTCCTCATCCAATTCAGGATGATTACCAAATCCACAGTTAGGACAATGAACCTGATTGCAGTTATCATGTTTACCGCAACTTGAACATCCGCGGTTTTCCAGTTCATTTTCATCAAACTCAAAACCACAAACTCTACATTTCATAATAACACCGTTATTAAATAAATAAAAAAATAAAAGAAAAAATGAAGTTTATTCTACTTCAATGTTTTCAGCTTCTTCTTTACGAAGACAAATATCATAGCCTTTGATACTCATTTCGATTGGATCACCTAAAGTAGCTACTTTTTTAATGTGAATTTTAGCTCCTTTAACAAAACCCATACCTAATAAGTGTCTTCTTAAATCAATATCCCCAGTGGAGTGGTATTTTACTAGAGTTACAGTTTCACCAGGTTTTGCATCTTTTAATGTTTTCATTTTATCACCAAATTAATATATTAGAAATAATTTTTAGGTATACTAAAGTTTGTATGAAGTATTATATAAATATTTTAGTCAAACCCAAAAATTTTATGATAATTAGAAAAAATCTAATCATCACAATTCAATTTTTCTATAGATTATTCACTTATGCAAATCCAGCTAATGTACCTATATTGAATATCAAGAATGATACAATATATGCAGTTACTAAAGTAATAGCACACATAGTTAATGCCCATTTGTAACTGTTGGTTTCCTGTTTGATTGCACCGATAGCTGCGAAACATGGAGTGTATAACAAAGTAAATGCCATGAATGAGAATGCGGACAATGGAGTGAATGTACTTTGTACTAATGAAGTAATTCCTTCTTCATCGTCTTCTTCCATACCAGCTAATGTACCGAAGGTTGCAACTACAACTTCTTTAGCAGCTAAACCAGCAATAATTGCTACAGCAGCTTGCCAGAATCCAAATCCTAAAGGAGCAAATATAGGAGCAATGACCTTACCAATCATACCTAAAACACTGTCAGCAGATCCGTATTCTACACCTAATGGGAAGATACTTAAAGCCCATAATACGATGGAACAAGCAAGAATAATAGTACCTGCTTTTCTTAAGAATCCTTTAACTTTATCCCAAGTGTGTAATAATACACCTTTTAGGGATGGTACTTTATATGTTGGAAGCTCCATAACAAATGGAGTTGACATTCCTTTAAACATTGTTCTTTTAAGGATACCTGCAACGATAAGTGCTACAACAATACCTAATACATAAATTGCAAGCAACATCAATCCTTGATTCTCAGCAAAGAATGCTCCAATAAAAATAGCATAAATCGGTAATCTTGCAGTACAAGACATGAACGGAACAAGCATCATAGCAAGCATACGGTCCCCTTCATTTTCCATAGTTCTTGTTGCCATAATAGCAGGTACACCACAACCAAATCCTAAAATCATAGGAATAAATGCTTTACCGTGAAGACCAACTAATTTGTGCATTACAATATCCAATGTGAATGCAGCCCTTGCAAGGTAACCACAATCTTCTAAGATACTTAAGAACAAGAACATTAGAATAATAATAGGCAAGAATGTAAGAACTCCACCTACACCACCAATGATACCATCACAGATGAATGAAGCGAGATATTCATTTGGAATAACTCCTGCAACAGCTTCAGCAAGGGACCCGAATAATTGATCAATTGCATCTTGGAAAGGAGCACCAATTGTAAATGTTAACTGGAACATTACAAACATAATACCTAAAAATATGAAAGGAGCTAAAAGCCTGTTAGTAACAATTTTATCAATTCTATCAGTTGTTGATTCTTTTTCAACAGCAGGTTTTTTAACAGCTTCAGCAACTAAACCGTCAATAAATGCATATCTTGCATTTGCAATAACTTCTTCTGCACCCTCATTGTAAATGTCAATAAGGTGTTTGCTCACTTTGTCAACTTCCATCATGATTTTGGAACTCATGCTGGATTGTTGAACTTTTTCTATAACTATAGAATCTTTTTCTAATAACTTAATAGCAGTCCAAACGGAAGGAACATCCATTAAACTTTTATCCTGTTCAATGAGTGCTTGAAGATCAGACAAATGTCCTTTTAACTCATCACCATAAGAAAGTTTAACACTTGCGTCAATAGGTTTTGCAGCGGCTTTTTCAACGGTAGTTAATAATTCATCAAAACCGTCTTTAGTTTTCGCATTAACTTCAATTACTGGAAAACCTAATAATTCACTCATTAATTTAATATCAATTATATGTTCTTTTTTCTTAGCAAAATCGTTCATGTTAAGAGCCATTACTAAATTAGCACCTAACTCCATCATTTGAACTGTTAAATACAAATTACGTTCTAAATTAGCAGCATCTACAACATTAACTATTACATCAGAGTCATCATCTACAATAAAATCTCTTGATACGATTTCTTCCATAGAATGAGCACTTAATGCATAATTTCCCGGTAAGTCAATTATATCATATTCATAGTCACCATGTTTGAAACTACCTTCAGCCCTTTCAACAGTTTTTCCAGGCCAGTTTCCTACATGTTGGCGCATACCGGTTAATTGATTGAATACTGTAGTTTTACCCACATTAGGGTTGCCAGCTAATCCTACAATTAATTCTTTCATTAACCATTCTCCCATTTTTATTTTATGTAAAACAAGTTTATTAAGAAAAATATTCTTAATAAAACATCTATTACTTAAAAAAATCATTTTAGTTTAAGTTTCAACTAACTTTAAAATTTTATAAATTAGGCTAACCTAAACATATATATAAATTACAATTTTATATTATATAAATGTTTAGGCATACGTAAAAAAATAGAGAGACATACAATATCAATGACATGATAATCATTGACAATATATTACTTAAAACAAAAATCCAAAAATTTTAAAAAATAAATCTTATTATTGTTTTCTCAAAAAAGAAGCATAAAACCAAAATTAATCCCCCCAAACTATTTTTAATCATTAATTAACATGAAATTTAGGTTAACCTAAAAAAATGAAAAGATTTATATATGATGAAAACTTATCTATTAGTAGTGATAAAAATTAGGTAAACCTAAAATACCTAATTTGATATTACTAATGTGTTGTTTAATAAAAACAATATACTACACTCCGATTGTTATTAAATTAGTTTATCTCTCTTTCTAATTTAATAAGGCATATAACTACTCTCACGAAATTAAATATGTTTATCATATTTAATTTCACCTATTTATACCACCACATTTTACATCCAAACTCTTTATAATTAAATTAAGAAAACAACTATTTTTATACAAATTATTAAATAACAATAGGGTTAAATTTAATTATAATTAATAGTGAGAGGTAGCTATTATGGATAGGCAGAAAAAAATAATTATTGCAATAATTATTGTTATTTTAGTAGGATTGATAACAATTATTGCAGGTGCTCTTTTTTTAAATAGTGGAGGAGACTTAGCGTCAGGAAATGGAAATATTTTAGTTTGTGCAATTGATGAAAGTGAACCAAGACCTGGAATGGGTGCATGCGACATGGCTTTTGTCATAAACATACAAAATGGAGAAATAAAAAATTATACAGCAATTTATCCTCATGGAATGACACACCCTAATGCATCTGAACCTGCTGAAGCTCAAGCACAAGGTGCAGGATCAAAACTGTTGCTTCACGATTCATTCTGGAGCAGCAATAATGAAGAGTCTATGAAACTTGCAAAGGAAATTGTTGAATATCAAACTCAAATCCCAATAGATGCCGTTGTAGCGATTAACAGCAAAGGATTGGATGGAATATTAGCTGCAGCATCACCATTAAAAGTTAATGGAAGCTATGTGAATGCGAGTGGTATTGACATTATTCGTGAAGAGCAAGCAACAGGTGGAGAATCAAGAGGAGATGCTGTATTGGATATTGTAAAAGCAGTAGCTGAATCAGCAACTGATCCGAATAAAAAATCAACAATGATTAATGTTGCAATGGACCAATATTCAAAAGGAAACATTGTGATGACACCACAAGGATCTTTTGTAGGGCTGCTTGCAACAAAAGGTATTGAAAACATACTGCACTAAAAAATAACCTAATTTAATAGATGTACTCTATTAAATTTTAGGTTCCAATTTTTTAATAAATAAACCCATAAACACCACAACCATTGGAAAAAGACCCACATACATCAACATTATTATATTAGATGGTAGAATATCACCCATAACAGTAGAAGCTGCCATCAGCATAATCAACAAGATAACCGGAGCCAAAATAGCCACAAATGTATAAATCAATATGAATGAATTTAATCTCTGAGAGTAATCCTTTAGTTTGACATGCATATCAAATGATATGTCATCGGCAATTATCTCAAGACTATGAGCCAAGTTACCTCCGACACGAAGGGTTCCGACAATCTGCTGAATAGACCTTGAAAGACCTTCAGAATTAATGCGATTTGACATTTCCAAAAGAGCACTTTCCATTGATTGGCCATAGCGCACATGTTCCAAAACTCTTGTTAATTCCCGGGAAAATGATCCATAATTTGCATTGGCAACGGTAAGCAATGTATCCTGCAGACCTTTTCCAGATTTAAGTTCAATTCCCATATGGCGCAATGCATATGGCAATTCCTGATTTAAATCATTATAAGCTCTTTTCTGTTTCAGTTGAGGATATATTCTTAAAAAAACATACAACATCAATATTGAAACAATAAAAATCAAAGATATTTCCAACCCTAAAAAAATCAACAGAATCATTGCAATTAATGACAAAACAAAGACCGCTTTTTTAGTAATGAATAATTCTAAAAAAGAAATTCTCATTTCATCAAAAGAGTTGTTTTCATCCTTAATATTTTGAATTTGTGAAATATCAAAAGCCAATGACTGTTCCTTTTTATTAAATTCAAATGATGGAAATTTAAAATTGAGAATAAAATTATAAATTATTAAAATAACATTTCCAACATTTATAAATAGCTTATCAAGCATTGAATCACTGCCCTTTGATAATCTGACTTAAGACATTTTGGGGATTTTTGTAATACAATTCCAATACTGCCTGAACACCTTCAACTGAACGAATATTATTGTTAATCAAATGCTCCAGAACCAATTGGCGATTTCCAATTTCTTTATATAAATCATTTAATGTCTGTCCGGTTAATTTAGCAATTTCTGTTAATGTTTTTGAAGCAATGCTGACATTTTCAATTTTATCCGATTCAGGATTCCATTCAAATATCTTATTCAATTGAACAGTGCCCTCTTCAATGCCAACAACTTCTGCAACCTCACTGATTCTTCTATATGACACACCGTCAGGACGATAAATTCTATTTTGCATTATAATAAAATCAATAGCAGTTATCATGATTTCAGGAACTGACATAGGTTCATTAGTTAGCCTTGTAATTGTTTCTCTTGCATCATTTGAATGCAATGTTCCAAAACCGGAATGTCCCGTATTTAATGCAGTGAATAATGTTATAGCCTCATTTGCACGAACTTCTCCCACAATTATACGGTCAGGCCTTTGCCTTAAGGAGTTTTTAACAAGATCATTCATCGTCAGTTCTCCACGATTTTCTGTATTGGATGGCCTTGTTTCCATCCTTATCACATGTTCATGAGGAATTTGAAGTTCCAATGTATCTTCTATTGTAATAATCCTCTCTTTTGGATTAATCAAAGCAGCCAATGCATTCAATGTTGTAGTCTTACCCGAACTTGTTCCTCCAGAGATAATAGCATTAGCTGATTTAACGCCCAAACCATCAAAACATAACCATAAGAATGCGGCAAGTTCAATGGATATCGTATTGAATTTAATTAAATCAACTATAGTTAAAGGGTCTTTTTTGAATTTACGAATAGTCAAGGAAGGGCCATCAGCAGAAACCGGAGGAATAGTTGCATTTATTCTTGACCCATCCCTTAGTCTACCATCAAGTATAGGTGATTCCTGGTCTATTCTTCTGTTGATTTGTCTTGCCATTACATCAATAAGGTCTATCAATTCCTCTTCATCCCTAAATACAATATTCGTTTTCATCATGCCGTATTTTCTATGATATACAAAAACGGGCTTGTTTATTCCAATTATCATTATCTCTTCCAAATCATCATCATGAACTAACGGATCTATCTGACCATATCCAACTATATCCTGAAGCAATTTCTGAGCAAGCGAATCAACATATTCCTTTGAAACATTTTCTGATTCAAAAGACAACCTGGAAAGTAAAAAATTTTTAATGTCTTTCAGCAATTTATTTTCATCAAGCTGGAAATTCTCACCAGTAGAAATTGCCAAATCTACAAGATTTTCTCTGATTTCTACTAAAAGCGCTTCCTCCTGAGGAGTATATTTCTGTTTAAATACTTCGTAAGTCTGTATTAGGTTATTGGTATTTTTTACTTGGTTCATGTAATCACCGTTTTTGAAAATATTTTGTAAAAATAGATTAGTATTACTTATTAATAAATTTTTATTACGAGTGAAATTATAATTATGAAGTAAAATCAATATAAGAACATGAAAGGAAAATGTGGCTGCGGCAAAAATTGTTATACAGACTTTGAAAATTTAGATGAAAAAATTGAAAAATTGCATGAATGTGAAAATTGTAAAGATATTCAAATTAAGAAATTTAGTCCATTAAAAGAGATTATCGATTTTAATGAGTTAACCGGAGATTATAAAAAATGCATTTGCGGCAAAAGACCCATCGACATTGTTATGAGCCATATACTAAAAATAATGATTGAAGAAAATATTGCTCCAGAAAATGCTTCACTTCGTCGAAACAGCCCAGTTCCATTAAGTGAATTCTATTACAGCAGCTTAAATCCACAGTTCATCAATGAAAAATCATTAATTTTATTACATCCTGATTTCAACAATGAAATAGCTGAAATATTAATTAATGAAGTTCCAGAAGTAAAAGGAGTTCTAAAGGGAAGTCCTCAGGATACTGTTGGACAGCTTAATAAAAATAGCAAAATCAATCATTTTGAATTGCTCGAAGGTTGTGATGTCCAGACAAATGTTATGAGAACCATACTTGGAGATAAAATAATAATCAACAAGCATCAAAGCAAACATCATATTGAAGTTGCCCCAACAACAGAATCAAAGTTGATTAAGCTACATAACTATCTGGATAACAATGACATCAAAACCGGTACTGCAATCGATGCAATGTGCGGCAGTGGGGCCATAGGAACATACCTATTAAAATATGGATTTGACAAGGTAATTTTTAATGATATTAACCCAGAGGCCATTGAAAATTTAAAAGAAACATTGGAAACCAATAAAATTAATGAAGATTATGAAATATACAATGAGGCTTTTGAAGACTTAAAAGTCGATAAAGTTGATTTATGCGTAATTGATGCATTTCCAAATGATGATGCAGAAGAAATAATAAAAAAAGCAGAAAAAATAGCGGATAATGTTTTAATTATCTAAGCATTTTTCTACAAAAACATCTGCATATATATAATAATGGCCGGAATAATCAAAACTCCCATCAGATGGGATTTTCCTACACCCAAATAATGAGGCAGCATCCCCAT
>OCTX012259422.1_pt1 | contig 10452 bp, 9 predicted proteins | sample 1539691 | NCBI WGS metagenome assembly OCTX01 (sample SAMN02144231, study PRJEB22623) | gut metagenome | biome: sheep rumen | host: Ovis aries | place: New Zealand | reverse complement strand
ATGACAGTAAGCAAAATTGATGTTATACTTAATTATATTGCGTAATGCGTGATGTAATTATAAATTATTTTAAGTGAGAGGAAAAATGAAAAAGATTAATTTAACTATTATTATGATCATATTAACTGTTTCAACAGTTTTTGGTCAGAGTACAGAGCTTTCTAATCGTATGGAAAAGGCAAAGGAATATGAAGCTAAGAAACAATATGTTTCTGCTCTAAGTGAATATTATGATGCTATGACAGAAGAACAAACAATATCAGGAAGCGCTGCTTATGAAGGTTGGATGAAATTATCCGAGGTAATACAATCTGGAAAACCTGGTTATGGTGAGTTCGATGAATTTAGTTTTGTTGATGAATGGATTAATCAGTTAAGAGATTTTGAAAAGTTTTGGACAGAAAAATGTCCAATAATGATTATTTGTGATGAGCCCGAAAGAATACAACTAAATAGAGAAGAAAAGACGGCAACTTACGAAATGAAGTTGAGTTGGAAATTAACTCCAAAATATAAAGAAATTGAAAAAGTATTTAAGACAGGTCTTAAAAAAGCTTATTCCATAGATTGGCAAATGTCATTCTTAGAAAAATGGCCTTCTGTTTCTGTATATAATACTTCAAAAGATAAGAATACTTTTTTACAAAATGGGGCAGCCTTAGTTCAAAATATTTTGAAATATAATAATACAGGAAGTTATATTTATTCAGAATACAAACTTCTTGCATCCCTTGCTGAATTTGGATGCATAAAAAAGAATCTTGCAGGATATTATGATGCATATGAACCTACAACTGTATATGATGTAAAACTTAAAATAATTGACGATACAGAACAAGAAATATTTTCAGGGAAACGTTTGTTACTTGGGCCTATAGCAAAATATACTTTTACAGTAACACAAAATCAAATGCAGAAGATAGATAATAAAAAAATAAAAGTAATTCCAGATTCAATTTTTCTGCAATATGGGAATATTCCTACAGAGCCTTGGATTACAGAAGATTCTCGGGCTTGGATAAAAACTTTATCTGAACTTACATTAGATAATAATAGCGTGCAAGTTATATTTAAGGAACAACAGAAGAAATTTGAGATTTCATCGATTGAGGTACTAAAAAATATAGTAGATACTTATAAAAAACAGGAAGAAGCACTTGTTCGAGAAGAAGAGAATCAAAGAAGAAAAGAGAAGGAAGAAGCCGAAAAAAATTTAGAACTTAAAACAAGGTTGAATGTTAGAATAACTAATAGTTATTTAAGTATTTTATATAATATTCAGCCTAATTTGGTAAAAAATAAATTTTATGAAAGATCATATTATGATAGAGACATAACAGAAATACGAGATATATACATATGTGATTCTGAGTTAAGAAAATATTACTACGAAAATTCAGAAAAATTCATAACTGCAATGCAATATGTAATGTGTAATGCAATTAGCAGTTATGAAAACCTAAAGCCTGTATATAATATTGCTGGACATGAACAAAATGATTTCTTTGTAGATGAACTAAATTTTTATCTTTTGAATTATGATAAGGTTGAATCGAATCTGACTGCAAATGGTTATAGAATTCCTTCAGATTCTGAAATAAAAGCTGCACTTAGAAGTAATCCTCTTGCTTCAAAGACTAGAACGATAATTAGAAATGTAAAATAGAGTTTAGGAAAAATTTTATGGGAAAGAATACAGAGATTTTTGTAAAACTTGCTGAAATACTTTCAATAACTAGAAAACATCCTACTTTAAGGGAAGGTGCGGAAATTTCTGGCTTACTTGGGATAACAAGTGGAAATGGAAATCCATATAACCCAGATTATCCAGAAGGTTTTTCTCGAGCATGGGCCGAAGCTGTACGTGATTTTGATTATAGTGCAAATGCAAAAGATAAGGAAATTGCAAAACTTATGAAAGAAACATTTGTCGGAGAAAATGGCGAATATGTATGGAAATAAAGATATATTTTTGAAATTTAGTGATTTAGCAGGTAATGACCATACAATTTACATTCCAAATATTGTATATTATAAAATTTAACGAGGCTTTTTTATAGTGCTTGAAAAGGATGCGATTCATGTAACGAATAATGAAAGCATTTAGGAAGAATCAAAAATTTGAAATACGATGTTTGGAGTGGATTCATTTTCTTTGGAAGAATATTTCTTGTTTACTGAATACAATGACAAATTGCGATAGCAATTTACCTATCGGGTCTTAGGGCGGAGCCCTAGGAGAAAGGGTAGGCCGCAACAACGTGCGGCCGTAGGGGAAGGCCTTCCCCTTCCTAAATTATTCTGAAGCAAACAACTTCCCAATCTCACACTTAAGCGGTACTTTTGCGTACTTCTCCAGTTTTGCCAGGTACTGTTTTCTGGTGATTTCGCGGGCTCCGTAACGGGCCATGTTTTCGGTGTAGGTCTGGCAGTCAATCAGTTTACCGCCGGCTTTCTGGAAGGCTCGGGCGAAGAGGACGAAGGCGCTCTTGGAGCTGTTGGGTTCGATCGTGAACATGGACTCGCCGCAGAAAACGCTGCCAAGTAAGATGCCGTAAAAGCCGCCGGCCAGCTTTCCGTCCTTCCAGACTTCGATGCTGTGGGCGTATCCTGCCTTGTGAAATTTCTTGTAGGCCTTAATCATCTTAGGGCCAATCCAGGTGCCGTTCTGGTCGGCGCGTTTTTGCTTTGCACAGTTTTTGATTACATCACCAAAAGCTTTATCAATTGTGTAAGTGTAAGGATTGTGCTTGAGGAATTTTTCAATTGATTTTGAAACGTGAAGCTGGCGGATTGGAATTACAAAACGTTTTTTTGGAGACTGCCACAAAACCGGCTCGCCCTGATCTTCGTTGAACCATGGAAAGACTCCCTGATTATAAGCCGAATAAAGCAGACGCAATGGAATGTTATCCGTCACGAGGGAAATCTCATCATAGCCGTAAATCAGGCTGGGAGCGGGAAATGTAAAGATGTCGCTTGTGTCAATTTTGGCAGACCGCGATTTTTCATTTTCAATGCGAAGATAATTTTCCAGAACCTGAGGGCACTGCTCGAGGCCCGTGCTGTTAGTCCAGACTCCATTAAGCAGAAGCTGGTAAGGCTTATAGTTTGCCTTGTAATTCATCTTGCGGCAGTGGGGTAAGTAAAGGCCCAGATAGTAGAAAGGAAAATGATTCTGCAGACAAAAGTTGATTTCTACAAGAACGCTGTAAACGCCAATGCTGTGCTTGAGAACTTCATCACTGATATCATAATAAAAATAATTTGAGGAAAGGCCGGTGATAAATCCCTGTACGTCAAAAACATAATCGAGGATGCTTACGCCAATCAGCTGGCCATTAAGTTTATAATCAAGATTGATAACCCCGCTGTAGCCGCCGTTCATATTTTTAAGATCTTCGGCAGCTTCTTTCAAAGTGAGACGGTTGAAGCCGGGCGTGCCTTCATTATGATGATTGTAATAATTGCGGTACATGAGGGCTTTTTCGTTTGTGCAAAAATCAGCCGGGTTGGCAGAAATAATAACTTCCACATCCTGATTTTTATGAAGGACTCGTCGCTGACTTTTGGAAGGAGCAAAAGTTTTTGCAAGGATACGAATGGGAATACACTCATGGCAATTCTGGCAGCGGGTATTATAAGCCATGGAAGAGTAGCGACGAAAGCCCTGATGGAGAAGCCTTTCATAAACAATGCAGTCCAGCTTTTCAACGGGTAGGGCCGAGGACGTACTCGAATCCAACCAGTTAAAATAAGTCAGAATATTTTCAGCCTGGCGGTCCGGGAAGTAACCGCACTCAGTAGAGTTCTTCCCGAACATCATATTCTTGAAAACTTTCTCAATGTTGATTTCAGCTTCAGCCATATTGATGATTATAGTTTAACTAGTTTTGGGGTAGAGGGGCAATAATTTTTTTTCTATAATTATTTTGTTAATTGTATGACAGACCTTTTGATTGGCACCAGCGGATATGATTACCCGGAATGGAAGGGAGTTTTTTATCCGGAGGATTTGAAGCGAAAAGATTTTCTCTCTTATTATGCGACTCAGTTTAATGCACTGGAGTTGAATAATACTTTTTACAATATGCCGACGGCTGAACGTCTGCTTAGCTTTTATGAGAGATCTGAGGGAAAACTGAATTTCAGCGTGAAGGCGAACAGGCTGCTGACTCATGAAATAAGTGGCGGATGGCAAAATGTGGCGGAGGATTTTAGAATGGCGGTAGCACCTCTGAAGGAAAAGGGCTGTCTTTCTGCGCTGCTTTTTCAACTTCCGGAAAGCTTTCATTACACACCGGATAACCGCATTTATCTGGCTAAGCTGATAGAGGAGTTTGAAGGATTTCCTGTAGTGATAGAGTTTCGTCACAAGGAATGGATTCGCCCGTCTGTTTTTGAAGGCCTTGAAAAACGTGACGCAGGAATTGTTTTTTGTGATATGCCGCAGTTGAAGAATCTTCCGGATGGCAGCGCAATGAGTACACCTTGTTTGGGAAGCAATGCTTATATCCGGCTTCATGGTCGAAACGAAGGGGCCTGGTACGCAACAGGAGATTCCCCGAACGGTTCTGCCCGCTATTGTTATGATTATTCTGATGATGAGCTGGCTCAGTTTGTACCGGTCGTGATTAAGGCTGGTGGAGAAGGAAAGAAAGTCCAGATTTACTTCAATAATCATCCGAATGGGAGTGGGGCAAAGGATGCTGCAAAGTTGAAGAATATGATTGTGGCGGGGAAATCATAATTCATTAAAAAGCATGGGCCACAAGGCCTATTTGAGCAATTGAAACATAGTTTGAAAAAAACTCAAAAAACAATAATAAACCTTTATTTATAAAACTGTGTTATAATTTAAGTGATGAGTTTTAGAAAATTTTCTCTTTTATTGATATTTTTAAGTCTGATTTTTTCTTCCTGCAGGCAAGAAGTTGTTATTAAGGAAGTGGAAAAGACTGTATATGTCGAAACAGAAAAACCGATTTATGTGGATGCAGAAAGCGGTGAATCTTATAACTGGATGGTTGATTTATCACATTTGTTGATTCGACAGACAGCCGAAAAAAAAGATATTTGGATTGATGGTAAAAAAACAGAATCATATTTATGCAAAGTAGATTTAACAGACAGTTTTACAAGGCTCCCAAAAACTGGAGAAATTGTAAAAATATTCTGGAAAGGATACAGCGATAAATCAATTTCAAAAATACAGTTTAGACTGGTAGATAACAATACAGAAACTGCTAACTGGGGACAAGTTCTTTCAGATAAGTTTGCAGCAAATGATATAGCGGCTAACGAAGATTTTAATATCGAATATGCATTTACTTTTACAAAAGATCCTATAGAAAAAGTTATTATACAAATTGTTTATGCTTCTGAGCTTCAGGATTCTCCTGCAACTTTTACACTTTCTGGTCTGCTTTCTTCAAAGAACTATAGTTTTACGCTATCTCCTTCTGGTGAGCCAGTTGTAAATCCTCATAAGGGGTTTGTTCAGTATGCCTGGAGCAGTAATTATATTGATAACATTTATTGGGATGCAACGCTTGCTTCAGGTAAAAATGAAGCCTGGGATTATTGTTCTGTAGTTTATACTGGAGCTGGCTGGGCTAGTATTCAAAAGGGAAAAAATGAATATGACTGGTCTTTAATAGATAATCTTTTGCGGCTTTGTGCTGAAAATGGAAGAACTCTGGGCTGGAGAATTTATCCTGTCAATTCAAGTGCAAAAGAAGAAGATAACCCTGGAAGTGGAGAGCATGTTCCTCAGTATATTTATGATGAAGGCTGTCCTTTTGTAGAGGCTACTATAAAAGGAACGGATAAAACGATTCGTGTTCCAGACTGGTCTAATCCGATTTATATTCAGGCCTGCAAAGATTTTGCAGCAGAAATGGCTCGTCGTTATGATGGGGACAAACGAGTTGAATTTATTGATATCCGTTCTTTTGGTAACTGGGGAGAATGGCATTGTTCACAGCTTATTGGAAGCGAAATGCCGTCCGATGAAATTCAAAAAGATATGATTGCCTATTACGCCTCTGTTTTTAGAACAACGCAGCTCGTTGTGCCAAGTGATTGTAAAGGTGATGTCTTAGAATATGCCTATTCTCTTGGTGTCGCAAAAAGGAATGACGGTTTGATTCAGATTAAAGACCGCGAGCTTGATCTTGCAAAATGTTATGAAGCTGGACTTCCGGCTATTGGCGAGAATTGTGATGTTTATAAAAATCTTTTGAAATTAGAAGATAAAGACCGCTATCATCTGAAATGGACTTTGGAGCGTTGGAAGCAAGCTATAAATGTTTCTCATATGTCTTACTATGAGCTCGATCGCGAGGCCTGTGCTAGAGATTTTTTCAAAGAAAATGCTGATTCAATAAAAGAAATGAATAACAAGCTCGGCTATAATTTTGAAGTTACCTCAGCAAATCTTAAGGTTGATGAAAATAATAATTGTGAACTGACAGTCAAAATTAAAAATACAGGACTTGCTCCAGCCTTTTTTGATATGACACTTATTGCTGATGCATGTGACGCTTTAGGAAAACGCAAATTTCAACTTGGAAGTTCTAAGTACATTAAAAAAGCAAGCTTTGCAGACGGAGATGAAAAAACTTTTATTTTTTATGCAAATTTCCAGCCTTTGTGCAAAGGAGACTTCATTTGTCTTGGTCTTTACGAAGATGCAGCTTCTTCTGAACCAAATATTAAGTTCGATAATACAAATACACTTAAGAATAATAAGCTTAGGCTGGGAGAATTATGAAAATAATAGTCAGTGCCTGTCTGGCCGGTGACAATTGTAAATACAACGGCGGAAATAATTTTAATCAGAAGATGATGGATTTCCTCCAGTCTCACGAGATGATAATAGTTTGCCCTGAAGTTCTGGGTGGCCTCCCCACACCGCGTCCTTCTGCAGAAATTGTAAATGGACAGGTCATGAACACAGAAGGAAAAAATATCACAAAAGAATTTATGCAGGGGGCCAGACTCGCTTTCGAAATTGTTCAAAAAGAAAATCCCGATTTAATAATTCTACAAAGCAGAAGTCCATCCTGTGGAATCAAGCAGATTTATGATGGAACTTTCTCAGGTAACAAAATCCTGGGCCACGGACTTTTTGCAGAGCTTTGCATTAAGGCTGGGTATAGGGTTCTGGATATTGAAGATATTATGGAGTTTCCATTTCGTTTGGAAGGAAAACTCTAACTCAAATATTATTAAGAATTCTTAAATCAGCTATAGATTTTTTAATCTCTTAAATAGTTTTTCTACATCGTCTTCAGAAAGCCATCCATTCTGTTCTCCAGAAATTCTACCTTTCTGAAGTTCGCACATGAGTTTGAGAGCAGCCTTTGTTTTTTCATATTCTTCATGTTCTTTGATATCCACAATGACATAAGCACCACGCCCGTTTTTCGTAAGATAAACAGGTTCACCTTCGTGAACTTCATTAAGAACCGTTGCATAATTTCTTAAATCTGAAACTGGTCTAATATTCGGCATAAATTACCCCTTATCAGATGCAAAATCTTATGTAAGATATTATGCTGTTTTCAACATAATTATAGTATACTTAAAACAAAAAGGCTGAAGGTATCCTGATATGTTAGGGCGTTCCCGGCTGCCCTTCGGGCATCCGGTCGGCTGTTCCGCACTTCGCTACGCTCATCCTCCTCACTCGCCTTTCGGCTTGTTGTGGTGGACGCCTTCGGCGGTGCTCCATAGCCTAACGCTGGTGGCATCAAAAAAGATCTGGTCCAATTTTGAAATTCCTGGTAAGCTGCAGGTATGACGAGTTTAGATTCTGCTCAATTATTGCAAAGCTTACAGACAGGTTTTATTTCAAAAACACATCATTCAATTAATGAACTGGCCCCATCTCTTTTAATTAATGATTATCATAGAGAAAAGAAAATTTTGTCTTCTCTTATTGAAGAACTTTCAAATTGTAAGTCTTTTGATTTTTCGTTGCTTTTATAAACAATGAAGGTCTTGCAGCAATAAAACAGAAGCTAGATGAACTTGCGATATATTCTTCTTGATCTTCTGGAATATGGAATCAATAAAGCGGCAATAAAAGAAAATGAAGTTTATGGAAATGATGGTCTGGTTTATTACAGAAAATATTCACGAAAATATAAAGACTACTTTATTAACAATACCCGCTTCAACTGGATGAGTAAAAATAAGCGTTATTTGAATTCCACGGATGTTGAGGCAATCTTAAATCAGGAAAATAATAATATACAGATAGAACTCTTTATCAAAAAAGATGATAATGAAGGAACTGATTTTTATTATATTGGAAATATGAAAACAGATTATGAGTCAAAAGAACAAACTCAAATTCCAAATGAGAAAGGTCAAAAGCTTCCTGTTGTTAATCTTCAGTTTGATATTGAACCATCTGTTCCACAAAATTTATATAGCTATTTAGAGGCATAAAATGAAACAAGTAACAGTAAGCGGAGCAATCATTCTCCGCACAAATCCAGAAACAAACAAGAAAGAAATATTTGCAACTCAGCGCGGTTACGGCGACTATAAAGACGGTTGGGAAATTCCAGGCGGAAAACTTGAGCCCGGTGAAACTCCTCAGCAGTGTATTGAACGCGAAATTCGGGAGGAGTTAGCAACAGAAGTAAAGGCTGAGAAGATTCTTGGCGTTGTGGATTATGATTATCCTAACTTTCATCTAACCATGCATTGTATTTTGTGCTCTATCGTATCAGGTGAACTAAAACTTCTGGAGCACGAGGCGGCCCGCTGGCTTTCAAAAGACACTCTGCGTTCAGTAGACTGGCTTCCTGCAGATCAGTTGATTTTGGATAATATTGAAGAAATATTGTAATTAAGTTTTTCATCCATACCCAAAAATACCAAAACGCCAAATGAAAGGCTTAAAAGACAAATCCTAATGTTTTTATCGGCAAAATATAATACTCTTATACATGCGAGTCTTGCCTTTATATTTTGCCGATAGCATGTTACATATTTCCTATTCATTTAACAAATCATACGAAGTAATAAAAAATCATCCGATGGCATCCGCATGTTTTTGAAAAAAAGAGATGCCTTTGGACCACCTCAATGTTCAGTGAGAAAAATCAAAAAATCAACAGGCAAAAAAGAAAAGCTTTCGCATGAAGAGAAATTTAAGAAGACATTATGAAAATCTGGTGTTTACAGATTCAGAAGGAATATCAGCCTCTTTCAATCCAAGCAAAGTATCCTTTGAAACTTTCAGAACCATATTAAAATGAATCAATATTTATTGTTCGGGTGAATGATATTTCATGCATAATCTGCATCCTATTTCCAGGAAACATTAAGCGCATCCGCAATGGAATATTGGGTAAACCTTTTTGAAGTTGGTCAGCATATAAACTCACTTGTAGTTATGTAAGGGAAAGATCATATTTAATTGAAAAAGTAGAATATACGACAATTGAGATTTACTGTGAATATGGAAGAGAAGTAACCTTGGTTATTTGTCGATGACATTTGTCACAAAGTTTTGAAAATGATGAAAAATCGGGTGAATATGAAAGAAAGGTTTATTGATTATAAAATAAAGTATGATATATTTAAAATTGATTATAAAAGTGAATTAAAAGGAAGGTTATAAATGAAAAAGTGTATATTTCTTGTTTTTATTTATTTTATTGTCAGTGCTTTTGCATTTACTAAAACACTTGAGAAAACAAGTGGAACAATAACTGGAAATTATTCTAATTATGAAAATCGTCCAAATTATAGTCTAGAAATAACAATGGATAATGAAAATGCTTGTGTTAAAAAAAATGATTATTGGATACTAAAAGCTGGAGAAAAAATTAATATAAAGTATAGTTCTGCTTGTGTAGGAGGAGGAGGGGGTAGTGAATATGGTTCAGGAGGAAGTAGTGATTATACTATTTTAATAATAAAAGATTCGAATAATAAAGAAATTAATTATAAAAACGAAATAATTATTAAAGCAAATGAAATATATGTTATAAATCTTTTTCATAAGCACTCAGCTACTTATTCTCAAGATTATGAGGAGCTGCTATTTTCAGTAAAGATAATAGCAGATGGTATATGTCCTACACCCCCTAGAATAAGAGGAGCGGTAGGTACCTGGACAAAAGAAAACGTAACGCTGACAGCGTCAGAAAGCAGTGACGATAAATCCGGTCTGAACCATTATGAATACAAGGTCGGAGAATCAGAGTGGCAGAGCGGAAGCACCTGTGCGGTAGCAGCAGAAGAAGGGGAGATAGTTGAAACTGATGTAAAATTCCGTGCCGTAGACAACGTGGGAAATGTTTCGGAAGAAGTAACAGCGACAGTAAAAATAGACAAGACAAAACCTGTAATAAGTGCAGACAAAGAATCCGGTAAGTGGACAAAAGAGGACATAAAAATAAATGCAATAGACAGCGGATCGGGGGT
>OCTX012288584.1_pt1 | contig 10453 bp, 7 predicted proteins | sample 1539691 | NCBI WGS metagenome assembly OCTX01 (sample SAMN02144231, study PRJEB22623) | gut metagenome | biome: sheep rumen | host: Ovis aries | place: New Zealand | reverse complement strand
CGATGATGCGCTGTAGTTCCTTGTAGACCTTGTATGCGATGAAGCAGATACAGATGTGAGCCTCGATGCGCTTCTCCGTGAAGTGGAATATCGGTCTTGCCTCCAGATTGCCCTTCGTGACACGGAATGCGCGTTCCACGTACCAAAGACTGTGATATTGGGCAACAACCTGTTCTGCATCAAGATCCGTATTCGTGACATAGCCTTTCAGACCATCCCACTTCTTGTCGTTCTCTATCTCCTGCTCGTTGATGACCACTTGCACGTCCTTGCTGATGGTAAGGAACTTGTTGTAGCCGCGTCTGTTGATGGAGGCCTTGGTAAGCACTCCGCTGCTGTATGCCTTGCGAAGCCTCTCAATGCCTTTCTCTCGATTATGTGCGTCCTTCTTGGCCCTTTGTTCGGAATAGCCTATAATCAGCCTCTCGCCGTTCTTGCGGGTGTACTCATGATATGTGCCAGACACCTTCTCCTGTGCCAACATCCACTCCACGACACCTGCAGGCTCTTTCTTGATTCTTGCACCGAGGATATACTTGTAGCCGGCTTGACGAAGCAAATCCACATTGGTCTTGTTTAGGAGGCCGGAATCTGCCACTACGACAAAGTCCTTGATGTTGAAACGCTGGATGAAGTCATCTATGATGGGAATCATCGTGCGGCCCTCATATTGCGCCCCGTTGAAGATGGAGTACGACAGGGGATAGCCGTCAGCACTGACCAGCAGTCCCAGGATAATCTGAGACTCAGAGGTCTTCCCGTCCTTTGAGAATCCGTTAGTGCGCAGTTCGTCCTGTATGCCCGTCTCGAAGTACAGCGATGTGACATCGTAAAACATCAGCCCGATGCTGCCGCCGAGAATCTTGCGAGTGTGCTCCACGCTTATCTGCTGCACCAGCTCGCGCTGCTTATTGTACAGCTTGTCCATGTAGCGGTATATCTGGTCAAGGCTGACATCCTCATGGAAGTACGACTTCAGATAGTCTGCCGTGGCAGACTTGCTCAGTGGCTAGCAGATACGGGCGATAACGAGATGACGAAGCACCTCATCCTTGATCCTGTTAAAGCCGATACTTTCGTAGACCTGATTCAAAATCTGCTGGGGACCATTGAGCACAACGGCAGAGATATTGTTCAGTACACGTTCTGATTCAAGGAACTCCTGCTGTATGATGCTACTTTGGACAAAATCAATCTCCTGCTGCCCGCCATAACTGCGCACCCACTCAGCAGCCTTGGTATAAAGACGATCGGCTTCTTCCTCAGTCTTGGCGACACCGAAGTTCTTGACCTCCTTGAAGCCTCCACGGCTCTTGTCAACCACTACGACACTGATGGTGCCAGTCCTGTTTTTCTTCTTGCGCGGGAACATGCTGCAAAGGTACACAATTTTCCTGAGTCACCCAAGTCACCAAGAAGAAATCCCTGTTTATCGGGGTTTCAGGTGGGTTAACCCCTCAGAAATGTTAAAACCGCCGAAGTCAGGAAATAATTTTGAAAATACTTGGAGCAATAATACTTTTTTTGTAACTTTGTGCCGTTGGTTACTACTAATCATGATGCATTGGTCATCAGTTATCTATGAGTTGTGATACCACATATACGACAAACCGCATCTCCCTGTCATCCCGATGGGGTGACCCCAAGGAATGTCTGACACTGCCGATAATCACCTACGGGTGTAAAGTTACGCAGAAATTCTGAAACGTACAATAGAAATCGAATTTGACGTCAAACATAAGACATCATTATGAAAATAAGAACAGAAGATAAGATAGCCTACATCATTGCTGTCGTGAATGAGTTCGCTGCCCGGTTTTCGCTGAACTCTCAGCAGGCGTACCGCTATTTGGATCGTTTCAAAGGCATAGACTTCGTTGATGAGTTCTATGGCGTGGAGCACACGCAGTCGTTCGAGGACGTGGTTGATGACTTGGCACTTTACTGCCGTAAGAATGGAGGTGCATTGATATAGGGTGGAGAGCAAGGCCGAAGTCACTTTTATGATAGAGGAGCTGGTGAAGGAACTGGCTCTCCGTCTTATGGACGAACGCGGAATGACGATAAAACAAGCGCTCGATACAATATACAACTCTGAGACATATACCAAACTATTAGACGAGACACCGATAATAATGAGATAAAGATAATTTTATACAGGATGAGCTATACTGCAGTAAAGAGCTATCAAAATTGGCAGATAAACGCCAAGATTACAGACGAACAGAGGTTTTTTTGTCTATGACAAAATATGCAAGGGAACAGATTAAAAAGGCGTACGAGAAGGAGAAGATTACATTGTAAATGTGAACGGTAAAAATAATAGATATCACAAAAATATCTAAAAAAATATAGATATTATTTGTTTATCTAAAAAATAATAGATATCTTTGCGGACGATATAAAGATTATAAGACGTATGGTAGCAACAATTTCTGCAGATATTGTGCGCTCAACCTCGCTGGCTACAGGTGATTTGATTAACCTGCGTAAGAGGCTGAGAGGACTGCTTGATGATTTTGAGAAAGACTATGGTGGCTTTTGGGCCCGAATAGTCAGGGGAGATAGCATAGAGTGCTTTGTTCCTGAATACAGGTATGCACTGAGGATTGCTATCTTAATCAAGCTGTTTGTTAAGATGCAGGTAAGCGGTGTGGATTGTGACGAGGAGTTGCAGCGGTTTGGGATCCGATTCTCGGTAGGAGTCGGTGATATCAAATATGCCGATAAGAATGAGGACATTATTGACGGGGCCGCTATCTATATGTCGGGCAGGAACTTGGATGTGATCAGTGGGAAGGGTAATGTGTTTACGGTTTTCCAGATGATGGATGCTCCTGAATCTTTCAGTAATTTGCTGGATTCGTATGTGGCTCTGCTGAGTAATATTGTTGACTCGTATTCGGCTAAACAGGCTGAGGTGGTATTCTACAAACTATTGGGCTTTAGAGAGATAGAGATTAGTGAGAAACTTGGCATTTATCAATCGTCGGTGAATACGAGGTCGACCAACGCGCAGTGGGGGCTGGTCAATACGGCTATTAAGGACTTTGAAGAATTAACACTTAGGAATATATGTGGATAGGGCTGTTTTTATGTCTTGTGCTGGCGCATCTGGTAGCGGACTTTGTACTGCAGAATAATAAGGTGTGCATAGATAAGGCTGAGAAGAAGTGGAAGTGTTGGTATCACTATGCGCATGCTTTGATTGTGTTCGGACTGGCTTGGTTGGTATCGTGGAGTTGGGACTTTTTGTGGTGTGCTTTAATAATTGGAGCTACGCACTTTGCGATAGATATGTGGAAGTCGTATCGCAAAGATAATGTGGTATGGTTTACGGTGGATCAGTTGCTGCATATCGCGGTGATGGCGGGTGTGGCGTTGATGGTTCATGGTTCATGGTTAAGGGTGAGTGACTGGAGCATGCCGATGGATATTTCAGTCAAGAATGTAGCGTTGGCTATTGCTATCATTGTATGCTGGAAACCTGCGAATATATTTATCAAGTTGATGTTGAAGCACTACAGTGTGAATATGCCGGAGGAGAAAGCTGGTGGTTTTAATGCCGGAGCTTTGATTGGTGATATTGAGCGTTGGCTGATCTTGACTTTTGTGCTTATGCAACATTATGAGGCACTGGGGCTCTTGATAGCGGCGAAGTCGATTATCAGATTCAGTGAGAAGGATACTGAAAAGACTGAGTATGTGCTTGCCGGAACGCTGATGAGTATATTCATTGCTGTGCTGGCGGGAATGATGGTGATGATGGTGGAATAGTTTGCGATAATATCGCAACATACGCGGACAATAACGATGACGCAAGAGGAAAGATGGAATATAAGATATCAGGAAGTGAAGAACTTCATTCTGGAGAATAAGCGGAATCCGTCGAAATACAATCCAGACGAGCGATTGATGGTGCATTTTTTAAAACGTGGACGAAAGATGTTGAACGCAGGGGAACTGAAGGAGCCGAGGCTATCATTATTTAAGGAACTGCTGGCGTTGTCGGAGCAGTATAAACGGAAGAACCAATGGATATAGGGATGGCCGCGGTAATATCGCAGCATACAGAATAAACAGAATAGAGAATGGAAACACCCGTTCTGCCATGCAGGAAAAGCGCAGGGCGGGGCGGGTGTTTAGGTTAGAAGGTCGCAATAATATCGCAACATACAAAGACAAGGAGAATATAAAGGTATGGATACTATACAGATACATCAGTCATTTGTACTACCAGCAGCCAAAGGAGTAAAAGCAACTTCTGTGGATGTGGATGGCTATGCAGCAGTCAATAACGATTCGCTGCAAGATGTGCTATGCGGTATTAAAGATTCATTGTTTCATCACAATCAGACGATAGATGCATTGTCGGCAAAAGTGAATGAGATTGAAGAGTATGGTATCGGCTTTGATGAAGTGACTGGAATAATTGCAATTCCGCTTATTATAGCCTTATTTGCTTTTGCTTTTCCATTCTTGTTTACGGTTATTTCTCATATCAATAATAAGTATAAATCGGAGAACATCACCAAGATGCTCTCGGAAGAGACATCCTACCGGTGTTTTATGGGTGGAGCCATTGTTTGCGCCTCTTTTCTATTCTTATCTGGAGTTATGGCCTTATGTTTACACGAACAAACTTATAGTGTTTTCAAATTTGTGTTGAATTGGATAAGTGTAGTAGTTGCGGGTGGATATTCAGCAATTATCATTTGGTTTGTATATACGTGCATTAATTATAATAGCCCTCAAAAGGTGTTGAAGAGGGTAGGAAGTCTGTTTGAAATAAAAACGAAGCCATTTTTTAAGAACACGATTAATACAGAAAAACTTATTTACCAGGAAGAATATAAAAGGATATATAGATATATAGACCTGTGCAAGTATGCTGTCAAAAAGCAAGACTATAAGTTGTTTATCAGCGTACTTATGAAAGTGAATGGACTAAAGCACAAGAGAGATAATCTGGAAAGTCTGAATTTCGAATTCTATGAAGATGTGTTGGATTCTTATCTCTTCGGGAAACCTAACGCCATGATGGAGGAGTCCTTGATGGCGCACTGGTTCATGACCTTTAAGAAGAGCGATGTCCCAAATTTGGGATTAGTTTTTAGAATGTTCGCGAGAATCGTTTCTGCCGTTCAACAAGGAAGAGCTACCCTTTTTGAAAATTATTTGTTAAAGTCAAACTATGGCTATCGTTTCATTATGAATCTTCCTATTGTTAGCTATGTGAGGGGTGATGACTTGGAGGAGCAAAAGAAAGTTGACGAAAAAAGAAGGTCAGTATGGCGAGAGTTATGTGAAGTTCATAATTTGGCTTTGGCACACTTGTTTTCGCTGGGATATTATGAAGTGGTGAGGATTGTGCAATTAGGAAATAACACAGGTTATGATCGACTGGTACCCAGAACAGGTATTGAGGTCCTAAAGATGTTTGCAAGGTGCAAGGGAAAGCAAAATCTTGACGGAACATTTAATCATTGGGCTTGTGAAAAAGTGATAGGTAAGAATACTGACCCAATGATGTTGGAGAAGTTTGCGGCCATTATGCTGCTATTATCGACTACAGAGCTGTATGAAGAACTAAGAACGATTAGCCCCAAACATCTCAAATCCTTAAATGCGGCAAAGTTGGATATTATAAAGTATGGTAAACTATGGCAAGCGGAGGTTAGATTGAAAGGCCTGTTCCCGCAAATTCAGGATGTGAATGTGCAGGAACTTGTGGAAAGCTATATTAAATGGTTTGAAGGAGAAGATGATAATACGGAGGAAAAAGAAAAGGTGACCAAGAAATGTTTCATCACGAGGGTGATGGAGCGCCTATCAAAGAAAGGCCCAGCTCCCAAAAAGAAGTTGAAGAAACATAATGAAGTTGATATCTATCATAAGCCGGTATTGGAAAGTGAGAAAGCAAAAATAGTGAATGGTTATTGGAATATGATAAACGGTAACAGGGGGTATCTGTTGGATTACCTGTACGGGGATGATGATGACGAAAAAACGGAGACATTAGAAATGGGATCTTTTACCTATATGATGTTCAAACAATACTTGGCAGAAGTTAAGGATAAAGACTACAACCTGGATATGCTTGGTGAGACGAGAATCTTCCAGTCGCGGTATTTGTATATGTTATTGACGGCAATTAATAATATGAAGGTAAATGAGAGTACCGTAGAGATGGGAGATATGCAGAGATATCTCAAAGATTATCTAGGTGACAAAGGAGAAGAGTATATGCTAATTGAAATTGGTGGATCTGCGCTTTTGTTGATGTCAATGGATAGAAATGACAAGGAGAGAAGAGGGTATAACGATATGCGGGTGCTGAAAGCGACCTATAAAACTTATAGTTTTACTGCTGGGTGGTATATAAATGATATACCGGATGTGGAAGATTATGAGGGAACTATTATTATCATGAAAAAGGCTGATTTGCCATATGTGTGCAGCTCTTCTTCAAAAATCGGTCCTTCAGTGGAGTTTGAGGATGTATCAGACAAGGAAAAAGGGAAAGCTGAGGTTCGTGTGACCGTAGCCCCCAACCTCATGATGAAGTACAATAAAAACATAGAGATTACTAGAGTGAAGGTTGTAAAGCTGTGGAGATGACGAAAGGGACTCAGCGGGGAAACCGCTGAGCACAGTGATAGAAGATGAGTGGCTGCGATAATCGCAGCATACGGAACAAGCAAATAATCAAGGATGATTGAGATTGGTGAGAATATATACGAGCATAAGTTGTTGGGACTCTTCTGGGGGTATGAACCTAAGGATGAAGAGGACCAGAAGGTGTATGCCCTGCTGGATAGGGTTTGCCATGCCTGGGTGATAGACAGGAACAACGAAAACAAAGAACATGAAATCATCAGTGATATAAGCCTGAACGAGGAGGAACAGAAACTGGTTGAGGATTATAAACTCATGGAGCATCAGAACCTTGAAGTGAGAACAAGGTTTCTGGATGTGATGATGCGGTTTGCCAAGGGAGAGGAACGCTTAGAGCGGATGAGAAAGGCATCGGATGGTTACCTGGCTCTGTATAGAGAGACGGGGACGGTGCTGTTCTTTGTGCGGGCTATCGAGATAAGACAGGTGAAGACTCTGTATGATGATGCTTTCATGGAGGAGCTGAGGGATGTGATAGTTGGTACCTTGGTATATCCAGGATGGCTGACGAAGACACTGAATCAGGTAAAAGTGAATTTGGCAGACGGACTGGATAATGCATATATTAAGTCGATTCTCGGTGTATATGCCATGGTAAAGGCGGAGGATGCTCACTGGAGAGACCAATACTGGGATATGCTACACGGGATAGGGGCCATAGAAGATAAGGAATGGCACTACCAGAAGGGTTTGAACTGGGAAGCATATGCTGACAGGATAGAGGCGAACAGGCAGGAGAACGTGTTTAATGCCAACTATCATGCGATACTACAGGACGGACATAACGAGATATATAAGGTAAAGGAGGATTATCCTGATGACTATAGAAGAATCAGGGACAAGTATAATGCAGCGAAGAAGGAGTTTGTAGAAGTTTTGCCGCTGTTTGGCGCAAGGGCTAAGTATCAGGTGCCAGACCATGTGGCTAAGGAGATACAAAGACAGATGGCAGCACTGAATCTGGAATCGATGGTGCAGGTGGTTGCGAGCTATTTGAGTGTGCCTTGCTATCCGTCGTGGAAGAGGCTTGTGGAAAAGCAAGTGGAGCAATGCAAACAGCAGAGCGACGTGATAGAACGATGCTTCCCTATGAGTCAGACGCTGGACGGGGAAGGGAATGTGTCGGGTGTGTCGGATTTTGAGCAGAACCAGCATTTGCAGGTTCATCGGTTTATCAGAGCGACGATGTTGTATCATGTGTTGTGCCTGTTTATAAGAGTTGGTGAGCACACTTTGGACTATAGCGAGGGATTGTTCTATGAGATGTTTATGGGATGTAAGCCTAGCTTCGTGGAAGAGGACAGGGTGCAGATCTGGGCAAAGGCTTATCAACATTATTTCGAAGGAGATATAGTTGTGGCCAGTCATCTGCTAATGCCGCAGTTTGAACATGCGTTGCATAATCTGTTAGAAGAGATAGTGGGGGATGTAACGAAGTTGGATCAGCAGGTGCAGAAAGAACCGACACTGCAAGGGATACTGACTCGGCTGAAGCCTTATTGTAATTCGACGTTGTATGACGAGTTGACGTTTTTCCTTGTGGACGGGAATGACGTGAACTATAGGAATAGGCTGATGCATGGGCTGATGGGGTCGATGGATGTGCTGAGGTATGGGCATTATATGTTCTATCTGAGTAATCTGCTGTATTTTAAGGGGAGGAAGTTTTTGGAAGTCGGTGGTGATTAGTGGACGGGGCAGACATGTATGCTTCGAGAGGGGAGAAGAGGTCGGGAGAGTTGATAAAGAAGCTCTGGAAATAGAAATAAGAATGCGTATTAAAATATAATATTTATTAAATAATATTGCACTTTGCGGAATAATTTGTATCTTTGCAGAAAAATACAACTTATATAATAACTAACGTATTACTTATATGGCAAACAAAGAGAAACTCTTTACCGAGTTCACCGCGCCGACCACTCAGGAGTGGCTTGACAAAATTCAGGTCGACCTGAAAGGTGCCGACTTCCAGAAGCGCTTGGTATGGAGAACTAATGAAGGTTTTAATGTACAGCCCTTCTATCGCCGTGAAGACCTGGCGAATCTGAAAACCCCCGATTCACTCCCTGGTGAGTTCCCGTTCGTGCGTGGTAACAAGAAGGACTCTAACGCGTGGTATGTCCGTCAGAATATCGTGGTGGACGATCCCAAGGTCGCTAACGCTAAGGCACTCGACATCCTGAACAAGGGTATCGACTCGCTGGGATTCAGGATTCCCGGCAAGCAGGTTTCCAAGGAAACTGTTGAAACGCTGCTCGATGGCATCTTCTGTGACATCATCGAGGTGAATTTCGCCACTTGTCCGAAGCATTCGCTTGAGCTGGCTCAGATCTTGGTGGAGTTCTTCGCCAAGAAGGGCTTCGATAAGGAGAAGGTGGTTGGCTCTATCGAGTTCGACCCCATGCTGAAGATGGTGATGAAGGGTAAGGATGTGACACCGGTCCTTGAAGTTGCTCCGAAGCTCGTCGAGGCACTGAAGGAATATCCCAACTTCCGTTGCATCGTTGTCAGCTCTGACGCTCTGAATAACGCCGGTGCCTATATCGTTCAGGAGTTAGGCTATGCGCTCGCTTGGGGTAATGAGTATCTGCAGCAGTTGGTGGATGCTGGCGTCGATGCTGATCTCGCCGCAAAGAGCATCAAGTTTAACATGGGCGTTAGCGAGAATTACTTCATGGAGATTGCTAAGTTCCGTGCTGCTCGTCTGCTCTGGGCTCAGATTGTGAAACAATATGAACCAAAGAGTGATGAGGCTTGCAAGATGATTGTAAATGCTTCAACCTCAGAGTATAATCAGACTTTGTTCGATAGTTACGTAAATCTGCTTCGTTCTCAGACTGAGGCTATGAGTGCTGCCTTGGGTAGTGTCCATTCGATGGTGGTGACCCCGTTTGATGCACCATACGAAGAGGCAACCGATTTCTCTGAGCGTATCGCCCGTAACCAGCAGTTGCTGATTAAGGAAGAGAGCCATTTCGACCGCATCGTCGATCCTTCGGCAGGTTCTTACTATATCGAGCACCTCACCGATGCTTTGGCTACTGAGGCCTGGAAGATATTCCTGAAGGTAGAAGAGGAGGGAGGCTTCCTCGCAGCTGTCAAGGCTGGTACCATCCAAGATGACATCAACGCTACCAACGTGAAGCGTCATGGCGATGCAGCCAAGCGTAAGGAGTTCCTTCTGGGCACCAATCAGTTCCCCAACTTCACCGAGAAGAGCGAAGGCAAGAAAGCAAAGGCTTGTGCTTGTGGCTGCGGCAGTGATGAAGAGCCTGCCTTCAAGGCTATCAGCAGCACTCGCCTCGCTGCCGATTTCGAGGATCTCCGTATCCATACTGAAGAGACCAAGGTTCCTACAGCCTTCATGCTTACCATCGGTAATCTCGCCATGCGTCAGGCTCGTGCCCAGTTCTCTTGCAACTTCCTGGCTTGTGCTGGTTACAAGGTAATCGATAACCTCGGTTTCAAGACCGTTGAGGAAGGCGTTGATGCCGCTCTCGAGGCTAAGGCCGATATCGTGGTCATCTGTTCTAGCGACGATGAGTATGCCGAGTATGCTATCCCTGCCTTCAAATATTTGAATGGCCGTGCAATGTTCGTCGTAGCCGGTGCTCCTGCTTGCATGGAGGATCTGAAGGCTGCCGGCATCGAGAACTACATCCACGTAAAGTGCAATGTGCTCGAGACTTTGAAAGAATATAATCAGAAACTTGGTATTTAAAGAATAGGAGACTTGAATTATGCGTAAACAGTTTAAAGATATTGATATCTA
>OCTX014551454.1_pt1 | contig 10455 bp, 7 predicted proteins | sample 1539691 | NCBI WGS metagenome assembly OCTX01 (sample SAMN02144231, study PRJEB22623) | gut metagenome | biome: sheep rumen | host: Ovis aries | place: New Zealand | reverse complement strand
GTGTTCTATACAGAAGTCCTCAGTGAACTAGACCGCAAGTATGATCCTACTCATGCCTTGGAGAATATGGTTTCAAATCTCAATTTGAACATATTAATGGCCAATGCTATCATCCAATTATCGGAGGGGAATACTGTTCCTCCACATTTTTCCGAATTATTCATGGTGTGTATCGAAGGAAATAAAAGAATAGGAAATATGTCGAAGGTTAATGAAATCATAGAATTGTACTCACCTGTCATTTGTCAGGTTGAGGGCAAAAGTGAGGATGAAATAAAAAGGATGATAAATGCGATTTTGGAGAAATAATGTAATTTGTTGAAATCACGGGTGACTTAGATAAGTTCTTAAGATAATAATATGTAGCTAAAAAAAAACGATTAACTTTGCAAAGGAAAGATCATGGCACTGGCAATAGCCATAGCTGCATTAATGATGTCTTCCTTTGTTATGTTTCCGTCAGGTTGTTGTGCAGTACTTGAATTATCAATAACAAACTGATTTGTTTTAGAACCACGATCTCCCTTATTATACTTATCAAAATAACGGTTTATATGGTTTGAGTATTCTAGATCAGTCCCATTCAAAAAAGAATTCATAAGAGCCTTATCCTCAAACAATTCATTGGATACAGTTCCTTGACCAAGGTTATATATGGCACTCATAGTCAGTGCTTTTTTCATCTCTGACGGAACTTTGTCTGAATTAAATACCTTTTGAGCATGGGCTACTCTACGATTATAGGATTCTTCAGCATTTGCCAATGAGTGATTTCTTGCATTCCTTTCCTCTTCTATAGTCAAATATTCACGTCCTTTATTATCTGTATGGAATTGAAGTTCCCCATTTTGTACATACTCATTGTTCTTCCTGTCAATGCCCATGCCAAAGTTAAAGATATCATAATTCTTTTTCTTGGGATCATACCTATAATCATATTTAGGGCTGAGCCATCTTCCATCAATGAATCCTACACTATCTTTGTATTCCACCTCTCGTACTAATCTTCCTGCAAGAGTGTTATCATAGTCTTTAACCTTGTTCTTTAACGGTGTTGCCATAGATTATATTTTTTCCCTGTTATTAATAGTCCATTCTATTAAACTCTTAACACAATAGTTTTTTTGACTTTTACCCCAGAAAACTAAACTATTATCAGTAAGTACAGCATATACCGCTGTGTCTGTAGTTTCTGTTTGCTCATTGTAATATACTGTATAGCAAAGCGTTTTTACTCTTGGACCCTTGAATTGATATGGATTATTATCAGAATATAATGGAGAACACTCTTTGACAAAGACAAAAGAAGAGTCTAAGTTCAATGTATCCCGAAGAGCCTCAAAGTTATATTCAGTTTCTTTAGGGGAAATAGAGCAACTTCCTACAGAGAACCATACGGCTGTTATCAATAACATTGGTATTTTCTTCATAATGTTTTTATTTTGGCACAAAGATAAGTAATTTATTTCACATACCAAAGTCCTTAATACCTTTCTTAACATACCACACAGAAAAGATTAGTGCTTCCTTTAACTCTGAGCAGATAAAAGTAATAATGAATACTTTTGTTTGAATCATGGGGTCAATTCTAGTGATCATTTTTCAGTTTCTGAATAACTCCAAACGAAACGCCCGTCAGCCGGGACAGTTGTCTGACTCCTGCCCCAAAATACTAAATACTTCATGTTCATATAAGATTTAAAAGGTCTCATCATAAACTCACCGTACTACTCGTCACCTGTCCGTTGACATTCAGATAGAGGACATACTCACCACGGCGTAGACCTGTGCAGTCCAGTTGCATCTGGTAGTGCTCACCTGCCCCGTGGGTCTGAGACTGCTGACGGAACACCATGCCCTGTATGTTGCAGACAAGTCCCTTGACGGTGGCACCCTCTGTCAGGTCATAGTCGATTGTGATAGTCTGTCCGCTGACAGCGATGTCATAGCGTGACATGGCGGACGGCATTCCGTCGCCCTTTTCACTGCCACTGTCGCCTCCGTTCTTTCCGTCGATGGCGGCAAGCTGCTCACGCACTTTCTCGTTCTCCTCGTCATACAACGCCAGCTGCTCCTCTGGGGGACAGTAGTAGGCGACAGACGTGGTGCCTGTCTCAACGACCTCCAGCACAGGATAGCGGTAGCCTGGGGCATACCATCGGTAGGTGTTCCTCTCCACCATAGGAGCCTGAGCCATTGCCGTGCGGACACTGTCATTGTTGAACGGCAGGCTGTCAGCGTAAGCCCTCAGTAGCTTTGCCGTCGTGATATGCGGATAATGGCGCAAGGATGACAACTCACGCAGATGCACCCTGCTCACATGACGCAGGGTGTCGCCACTGGGCTGCAGCATGACACCCGTGCCGTCCACACTCACCTGATATTCCCCGAATATCCTTGCGAACATTCTCTCACAATAGGCGTAGGTGCCATGAAACAAGCCCTCATGACGGCTGCCGTAGACCAGTGGAGTCTTCAGCAGAAGCACAGGACAGTCATACTCCACTTTCGTCAGGTTGTCCTCATAACCCCATGACACCAGTGAGTCGTTCCGCTGCTCATAGTAGGTAAGTGCGTTGTTCTCCACACCAGCCACCAGTTGCTCCTTATTATACACATCGGTATAAACGACCTTATGCTTCCCGTCAAGGTCAGACAAGTCACGCAGGTCCCACACCACATTCTTGGCAGACTCGTCGTTTTGTTCATACTCCACTAATTGCTTTTCCACTTTGTCACCAATGCGCAGAGTATGGATGCCTGTTATGTTCTGGGCATGACTCTGCAAACAAGTCAGAGTCAGTATAATGGATAATAATATCTGTTTCATCTTTCTTGGTTTAAGTAAAGTTTATCTACGTCTTTTATTCTACGAAATGATTGGACTAGAAGTGGATATTTAGTAATCGAAGAAATTGTTTGCCAGAGCAAGAACTATCTCTAGCTTTCTCCGCTTTTTTATCTCCTTTTTGTCATTCAGAACCCCAATTTTCCATAGGAATCCATATTGGAAAGGTTTCCAACAGCATATATGGTGTATATGTTTGAATGTCATCAACAACCAACATGTACCTCTTATTTTTTAAATCACCAACAGCATGAGCATCAAGTAGCATAGATGACCATTTTTGAGTCAATTCATTTATGTTTCTAATAAATGCTGTACCTTTAAAAAAGAAACACCTGAACAATTTTTTACTATTGGGAGAAGCATAAAAGGGAGATAACTTCAATGCACAATTTTTTATAAAATCAATCTTTCCTAAATGCACCAACTCCAAGCCACATTGTTGATAAAGATATATTTCGGATTGTTTTGGATATATATAAACCGTATCAGAGCATATTTCAGGAAATCTGTCCCATAATGGTTCTTTTTGATTCCTTTTAAATAGCTCACGTCCTGCTATTTCGGATATTATTATGTGATTCTTATGACTAACATCTATTGTTGTAGAATATGTCTCCTCTCTGGTAAATCGTTTATATTGATTCACATAATAGTCTGTAATTTCTTTTTTATCGTATATTTCATAGTAATAGCCACAAACAGGAACTCTATTATCTTCTACATCTTGTGCAAAAAGTACCTGTTGTACCAATATAGTAAATAATACAAATACAATTCTCATAGTTTCACTTTTTCTTCCATAATCTTCCATCTGCTCCATTCTCTTTTGGAGAATCATGTCTTTGAATAATTATAGCAGCAAATTTTTTAGAGACACTAGGATAACGAGTTGTAGTTGATACTCGTCCCGATAAATCTTCAGTGTGTATAGTATTCACATTTGTCATTGTGGGCGTTCCATCAGAATGCTCTCCTCCTAAGTTATGCCCTATTTCATGTGAAGCAACCCCCCGATTTAAAGACAATCCACTTAGTCCTTGAGAAATACCCTCGTTTATGTTTGACACATTAAAATCTATACGAATGTTATTCGCAGATCCATATTCCTCTCCCGTATCAACTTTTGTTCCCACAATATTTCCATAATATCGAGGATTTCCATCTGCTGTTTCAAAACAAGTACCAGCACGAGCCTCTTCGGGATTATCAACTTCTTGTACTTTTAAATTGAACTTTACATATGATTTAGCCCCATCCATTTCAACAACAAAACCATTTTTTCCACCAAGTTTATTATAGTCAGATATCGCTGCATTTAATCCAGAGATTTGCCCCTCACCTAATAAGCCTTTTTGATAATAGTAAATAGCTGTAACTATGTATGGATCATCTTTAGTTCCTTGTCCTGTAATCATACCATCCCTTCCATCAGGATCAATAAATCTTACGGGATTATTCGCACAATACACATACGGACTGATGTTGTAGTACTTCTCCGCCATCGGGTCAATCGTTGTAAACCTGATGCCGTCCATGTATCTCGCACCATAGTCGTACCAGTCCAGTCCGTTCATCCGGTCGAGTTCCTTGCCATTGTACTTATACCGCTGGATGTCACCATTGGTGCTCTCGCCCATCAGGCCACCGTAGGGATAGTAGTGGTTCACCTGTTCCACAGTGCCGCTTGCATTGACTACCACACGGTTATTACCCAAGTGATCTTTCAGGTAGAAGTGATATTGCGGTGTGGAGCCGTTGAAGGTGATATAGCCGCCGTCAATGAGTATCTGCTTCAGCGTGCCGTTCTCATAGAGCATGTTGCCGCAGTACTGGTTGTTCTTTATCGTCCCACCGTTCGTGTAGGTCACCGACAACTTAGTCCCTGTCGCACTATATACATAGTCTGCCATCCTTCCGTCAGAATAAGTGATTCTCGACGGCAAATTTAGTAAATTATATTGGATTGACGAAATTCCTTTATTCAAATCTTTCGTCATGTTGCCATTTTGGTCGTAGGTGTACTCCGTCGTGGCGTTCGATCCGTTGACGAAATGGAAGGCTCCGCTATAGTACGGACCGCTGACGGCATCCTCCACCTTCGTCACCTGATTGCCGTTATAGGTGAAAGTGAGATTGTCGATCAGCCCGTACTGGTTGTTGTCACGTAGTCCGTAGCGTTTCAGGGTCTGTACATTACCCATCTTGTCATAGGTATACTCAGTATTATAATGACCGTTGCCCACCCCGTTCTCCGAGTAAGAAGCCTGTGTCAGACGAGAGAGGACATCGTATGAGAATACATATTCCCTGTTCTTACTGTCTGACTTCCAAATCATAGCCGAGATATCTCCTCCATAACGTGGGGTGTTGCCATTATGGCTCTCATTATAATAGAGAGACTCCGAAAATTTCGTGCCAGTTGAGATGCTTTTCAACCATGAGCGGACATTATAGGTATAGGAGGTGTTGAGACTGCTCGTCACTTTCCCAATTAGCCTTCCGAAATTATCATAAGTGTTTGATGTCTGAGTTATCTCACTGCCATTGTTCAACCTGTGTTTTCTTGTTAGCAGTCTCCCCGCATGGTCATAGGTGCATGTGTTTGTCTCTGAGACAACAGGTCCGCCTACCCTTTGGTGAGTGTGATACTCCTTTAGTATGTTCCCCGTAAAGTCATAGCCCGTATACAGATAGTCGTAACCTCCCAGATGGTTGGTGGTACGGGTCTGTATTACACGCCCCCTGTCATCATAGTACATAGCCATGTAATCATAGCCAGCGACACCAGTGGCATTCATCCTTGCGGCTACATTTCCTGTAGGAAGACCTTTCGGAGAGGTAAGTCCCTGTGTGCCATAACCACCGGATGGCGGCGTGTCATAGGCAAGTGGTGTGGGGACACCGTTGTAGCCGATGAAACTGTAGTCATCGTAATAGTTGACTGTATACAACACAGGAGAGGTGAGGGAAACACCACTGATGGAATAGCCATTACTCGCAGCGTTGTTCCTGGTTGCCTTAACGACAATATTCCTTAAGGGCTCGGAAGTGTAAGTGTAAGAATTATGGCAAACACCAGTCACAGCCGTTCTTCCGAAAACATCTGGGATATTGTAACTCCACTCACCCCTAATCCGTTGTGCTCCGTCCTGCGAAAGGATGCAGTGGTCCGCCTTGTCATAAATATAGTAAACGGGCTCGCATCCTGGCAGTTTCTTGTAGATGCAGTTGTCCCTTCTGTCATAGCGGTACTCATAGCCATACTTCTGAAGCATTGCATCCGCTGAGGACAATACCTGCATGTATGATATGTTCTGCTCATAATAACCTGCCAGTTCAGGGGGGAGTACAAAGAGCAGGTTACCCCTGTCGTCATATACGTAATAGGTCGTGAAGACTTCACTTCCTTTTATCGTTCTCTTTGCAACGATATTATCATCCTTGTCCTTGAACTCCAGGTGTTTGACACCATCCTCATCGACCATCTCGTTAACCAGTTTTGACAGGCTCTGTATACCTACATAATAAGCATGAGAACCGTCTAACACCGAAAAAGTCAACACCTTAAGTTCTGTAGTGGTGTCTTCTGTGTACAGTGAATGCTGCCTGCATTTACCTCTCTGGTGCCAATCAGCCCCGGGAAGAAACTCCTTCGACTGGTTGGGATAAAGGTTCTTATATGTATAGTATGTGTAGGGATTGCTGTCATTGGACAGTGTTCTGGCAGAGCCTTCCAGTGAAGTGACATCAAGCAACATTCCACCACTTCCCATGGCAGGAAGCCATGTGCGTAGTGGTTGGGAGTGGTCGTCATATTCATAAAGCGTTACTAAATCCTGATGGTTAGGAGTAATTCCTGCTTTTACTTGCTGGTACTGCTGCCCAAGTCCATTGTCATAGTCTATCTGATCAAGCCATGCCGTACCGTCCTCTGTTGTGTAGGTACGGGACATGACATAACTACAGTCTGTGGACTGACTCCACCCTGCGGTAATCATTCCGCAAAAAAGTATGGTGCTTAATAGGTACTTCATATTCAGTGAGTGATGGTATTATATGTGTATTGATGTATAACCCGTTTGTTAGAGGGTGAAATGACATTCCCCTCATATTGATAGATTTCCCTCAGCCGTCCCAAACCGTCATAATCATAACAAGTTATATTTCCGGACGGATCAGTTTGAGATGTGATACCGGAAAGAGGCTGATAGGTCCATGTCGTGACCATCGAATTGGATAAAGACGCATGGTTTCGCAAGTTCCGTAGGGCATTGACATTAGGAGTTGAGGCTGCCAGTTCACCGATTGTTTTACCGAACAGGTTACTGACAGCGGAAGATACCTGGGAGTATGTGGCATTTTTAATCTCCGCTACCAAATATCGGTTGCCATAGCTCCACAAGTATACTGTATGCATACCACTCCGGTCCACGACCTCAACAGGATTACAGTCATCATAGGTCAAAACACGCTGTTCCTCCTCTAATTCAGCCGGACTGCCGCCTGAAACGGACTGACTGTAGTAAACTGAAGCAAGCAGTTTCTCATTGTATTCTGCATAGTCCATTTTGTAGCCAGATATCATCATAGTTCCAAAGCCACTGGTAAGAGTCTGACTCTGCAGTATTGTTGACATCATGTTTTTGTTGACAAGTTTCCTGTTAATCACTGAGGTTGTATCATTGGGGTCAGGGTAAGTGATTGTCGTTGTTCTTGTCTTCGAGCCTGTGAAAGTGCGTTTTTTTACCAGCCCGAATGCGTTGTACTCCATCGTTTCTGTCGTTGTCAGCGTACCCGAATTCGTATATTGACTCTTACTGATTGCTGATAATATGGAATGTGAAACACTCCTGTACCTGTTTGCCAAAAGCGAATACAGAAGAAAAGAGTTAGGATAGTAGCCTGGTGAGAACCTGTCGGCTAAGAGATAATCTGAGATGCCTGCACCCTCAGAGTTGTAAGTGTAAGTCTCACTATTGTCTTGCATGAATAACCCTGAGACATATTTATATTTTTCTTTTCTTACCAGATAATCTTTTGTGTAATAAGACTGATTAACATATAGGATATTGTCATAGTACTCCAATCGCATATAATAAGAGGAGTCCCCCATGGAGTCATAGATGTCATACTTGTAGACAGTCTTGCCGGATACATTCTCAGGATGATTGTCCAAATCACCGATGTCACCATCGTATTCAGTTATTTCTGGATAGACGACAGCATTGCGTCCCCCTAACAGACTTTGAAAGAATAGTGGACTGAAATGGCAATCCCACCGCCAGTCTGTGTTGACGTAATAGAAATCATGGAACGGATTGACAAAACTCCCATATTGTCCGTATTGGTTCTGTCCTAACAACATGTATTGCAGGGGTGTTGTCAGATTACCTGAGGTTGTGAATCGGGTAAAAGTAAGAATATTGGGATCAACGACGGGCTCACCATAGCCGATGTGTTGATTGGAATGATTGGTAGGGTCAGCGGGAAGATTTAGACTCTGACTATTGACTTCGTTGAAAGTAGGACCATATCGGAAGCATTTCACATTGGCGATATTACCATCAGCGGTGTAGTTCTTGATTCTCGCAATTCTGAATCCACCACCCTCCATCACACGACGCTGTTTCTTAGTGGCAATATAGTCTCCGTTCGCAGCCGTAGCCGTAACAAAACGGTGATTCTCAAACTCAAATTCCGTTCTGCCTCCTGTCGGATAGGTGATAGACCGAAGAATGCCATAGGCAGAGGGTGGCATGGCACGGCGCGGTTCATAATAATGGGACCTGCCTATCAGGTTGATTTTTTGATATGGGCATGGGTCTTGTGCGTCTTTCTGTACAAAAGTCAGGAGGTGGGTGCTTGCCAAACTTGCATTCTCCGAGGTCTCAAATTCTGCGTAGAAATTCATATTACCCACATTGGTCTTGTAATAATTGTCTGACCAGTTCCCCCACAGATCTGTTCCACAGAATCCGGAAATGGAGTAACTATCTATTAAATAAACAAGTGAGTCTGTTGAGTTTGACGGTCCTTTTACCACCAAGCGCTTTAATTGTGCAACAGGCATTCCCATCAAGTCTGTTTTCCTATATTCTAGATTATAGTGACGTTCAGACTGCAACATATCATAAATATTAATACTTGTCAGATAATTATAGGTCGCCTCTGAAGCAGCATTCTGATATTGAAACGAAACAGACATTTCACCACAGGATATACCAGTTATTAGTTTTGTCCTGTATGAATGTGCTGGGTCACTAAACGTACATCCGGCAGATACCCTGTTAGTATGATACTCATCTGGAGAGCAATAATACTGGTGACAAAGGTTGATGATAGGTTCGTCAAACCCTACCATGTGTTCATGTACAATACTTTTCCCATACATAAAATAAATGGGTATAGATGTGTTTGGTAAATCTATCCTGCTCAGGTACCATGCCACTTTTTTCCCATACAAACCTTGATCGGTGCAATAGTCCGTAACATCAAAAGTATATACAATACCAGTTTCGTCTGTGACCGTAAAGCAACTGAGGTCAGAACTTTTGCTAATCTTGAATCTCTTGTCAGATACAACATAGTGTAATCCTTGATACTGGTCATTACAAATGAAAAAGTTGAATGAGCGACCATCAGGCAGGACGGCATTGAATTTGTCGAACTGCCAATTATACATGTTCAGTTCCTCGCTGATACCATTCGGTCGATTAGTAAAGTAATCTTGCAAATGTTCTGTACTTAGGTTGAAATTGGTATCTTCATCTGGCAAAGATTCTATTGTTCTGGTGATACAGGAGCCAAATGTCAGTGACCATCCGATTCCTGTTACATCGTAGTTATAACCTGGCTTTAATGGGGTGGCGATATATCTTAATCTTAAAGGTATTTTATAGCCATGATGGTTAATCTCATATAGTGGTATCGAGATATCTGGAATTCCAGAAGCATTGTCAACCGTATAGTCTCCAACTCTCTGGAATGCCTCCGCCTGGGGGGATGTCGGTATTGTCGGATAAAGTGTAGGAGAGTTCTGAGGATCCGAAACACGAAGAATTTGACGTACTGCCACAGAATCCGAATCTGACCTTGTGACATCCTGTATACTGGCAAAAGCCTGCATGTCAAAGACAGCAAAGACCAGCAGTGCCAATATTCGAGTTGTATTTTTCCGGATAGTCATGTCTTTACAGTTCTATTTCTCCTTCGAAAATCCAGTTACCCATTAATAATTGTATGGTGTATTCACCAGACAAAGTACTTGGTAAGGTAATAACATTGGTAGTTTCTGATACAGATTCTTCGTAAGCAATTCCTTCGCTATTGACCAATCGTACTATGCATTCTGGATGTGATTCAGGAAGGGTTAGCACCCAACCGTCAATATATACAGTTATTGGACGTAAAGGTGTTTTGGGGATACTATGTCCTATCGGACCGTCGTCAATATCACCAATCTTCGGTCTTAGATACACACCCGTCGGGGTTGCCCAAATACTCAGCACAAAAATAGAACTGAACAGCAAAACAAGTATTCTTCTCATATCTTCTTTTATGTTAAAAGGTTAATGCTGCAAAGGTATGGAAAGATCATAAAAGAA
>OCTX014544640.1_pt1 | contig 10459 bp, 8 predicted proteins | sample 1539691 | NCBI WGS metagenome assembly OCTX01 (sample SAMN02144231, study PRJEB22623) | gut metagenome | biome: sheep rumen | host: Ovis aries | place: New Zealand | reverse complement strand
GCGCACTCCCCGTGAATGAAGAGCGGAAACGTCGGATGGCGCCAAAAAATGCGAAATTGCAGCATCCAAACGGCTAATTATGTGCGTTTTCAAGTGCTTTGACATGTGTCGTAACATATTGTATATGTGCTATTTACATCGTTGTTGCATCGAGCATTGTCTAGGATTAGTCCTTTGCGCACTAACTGCGCACCCTTTCCGAGTCCGTTTTTATCTCAGTAGTTCCCCTTTTTTAATAAACAAAAACCAACAAAATCCTTTAAAATGCTTTGAAGCCTTGCTTCTACTGCAATTTGCTAATGAAATTTACTTGTGAGTAAACTCCCAGATAAATTTATCACCAAATTTCAAATTCTAAAGAATTAAAGCATTTTAAAGCCATAAACATAAAAAACATTGATTGGTAGTAGGCGAAGCCCCCCACAATCCCCCGTAAAGGGGGAAGAAAGGAAGGCGAACAGGCGACTTACTATCAAATCGGGTACAAAGATACAACAAAAAAATGACATTCCAAAATTTTTGCGTTCGGAAATGTCATTAAAATTGAAAAAGTAGTATTTATTTCACCTCTGTTCCTGTGAGGGGGTAGGTTTTGTCTCCACGGAGGATGATGATAAACCCATACTCCCAAACTATTGCTCTTTTTGTACAAAATACAAAGCTTGTTCTATCGTAGGAGCCATATCGTAGTATTTGTACTCGGCGAGGCGGCCACCAAAAATGACATCCTTTTCTTGTGCGGCGAGGGAGCGGTATTGGTCGGCGAGGGCGTTGTTGTGGGCATCGTTCACCGGATAGAACTGCTCCATGCCGGGTTTGTATTCCGTGGAATACTCTTCGCTGATAACGGTTTTGGGTTTGTCATATACGGCTTGTCCAAACATTTCAAAATGCTTGTGCTCGATGACACGGGTATATGACACATCGTGCGAGGTATAGTTAATAACAGCGTTGCCTTGATAGTTCGGGGTGTTTTCTATGCGCGTTTGGAAGGTTACCGTACGCCAATCGAGACGACCTAAACGGAAATCGAAGTACTCGTCAATCGGACCTGTATAGACAAGTTGGTCTGCTATCTCACGCCATGAATCTTTGTACTCTTTAAAGAAATCACAGTTGGTTTTTGTTTCAACACCTTCAAGGAGTTTGCCGATTAGGGCATTGTAGCCGCCTCTAGGAATGCCTTGGTATGAATCATTGAAATAGTTGTTGTCAAAAACAAGCCGAATCGGCAAGCGCTTTATGATGAATGCCGGTAACTCTTTGCAGTCTCTACCCCATTGCTTTTCTGTGTATTCTTTAATGAGTTTATAGAAGATATCTTTGCCCACTAAGCAAAGGGCTTGTTCTTCCAAATTGGCGGGTTCGCGCCCGTTAAGAGCAGTTAATGCTTCCGCACGTTGTTCATCAATCTTTGCTTTTGCATCGTCCGGAGTGCGTACACCCCATAGCTGCGAGAAGGTGTTCATGTTGAACGGAAGATTGTATAACTCCCCATGAAAGTTAGCAATCGGACAGTTGGTGTAGCGGTTGAACGGTACAAGGGAGTTCACAAAATCCCACACTTCTTTGTTGGATGTATGGAAGATGTGCGCGCCGTATTTATGGACGTTAATGCCTTCCACCTGCTCACAATAGACATTGCCGCCCAGATGCGGACGTTTGTCTATGACGAGACAGGATTTGCCGGATTGTTTCGCCTTGTACGCAAATGTTGCTCCAAAGAGGCCGGAGCCGACAATGAGATAATCGTAGTGGGTCATTTGGCTTTCTTTAAGGATTTGCGACAGTATAAATGACGCGTTTCCAATTCAGGATTACTTGCCCATGGCTTACCTATTTCTTCTGGGGTGCCAACATAGTATTTGTCAAACTCTTCCGGCCATCCCCACGGCATTTCTTTCAGTTCTTTACCCATTACGATTGAATCCCATTTACAAAGGAAGATAAAATCCGGTTCTACCATTTTTTCTTTAGGAAAATAGGCAAAGTTTTGGTTTTGATGGTAGTTAGCGGCATTGACAGCATCAAACGCATATAAGCAGCAATAATCGTAACAAGCCGTTAAAACTGCTGATTGTTTAGGCTGATAGTTATATTCTTCCAGAATGTCATACACATTATTAAAATAATCCAGTTGTTTTTCTGTAAGTGCAATCTCTGCAAAATACTTGTTGCCACGCGTAAAATGGTGTGAATCATCGCGATTCATGTATGCATTAACAGTTCCGACTAATGGCATAGCAAATAATATCAGCACTGCCGCATAAACACGTTTGTAGTCTTCTTGTGGGCGTATATACTCATATTCAAACCACAAGAACAACCATGCAGAAACAAAGCAATGGATTCTACCGCTTAATGCGGTGTTTGTTCCAAACGAGGCAATGAGCGGATAAGCAAATAAGAACAGATAAAACCAAGTTTCCGCTTTCTTCAAATCACGCCACTTGAAATTCGGCAAGTCTCCAAAGAGGAAAGGTATAAGTGGTATGCTCATCATAAACATAGACGGAGAAATCAGAGGTTTTACTTGGTAATGTGTGTAAATGAGTATCATAGATATATAGGCTATTCCTCCAATCCATTTATTGCTGATACGCATAGAAAGCCAATAAGAACCGACAAAAGCAAGTATCACAAATAAGCAATCACGGAAGAATAAAGCGTATTGCATAATAAAACTTGCCCCATCGTAATGATAGCCACTTTTGCCAATATAGGTTGCCGTGAACAACATTGCGTCAAGGATATCGCCTAACGGACAAACGACCACGTGCATGTATAGCAACGTAAAAAGAACGCCAACTACTCCCGAACCAATATACAGCAGCATCTTTCGCCATTCGTTCCAATGTGTAATGATTATTAACAAGGTAACGCAAGCGAGTAGTGCCAATGCTGCCGGTATAATGATGAATAGTGCAAAGCCAAGACACACTCCACAAATAGCTGCATAGACAGATTTCTTCCATGCAATGTCACTCTTATAGAATAGAATCAATGCGCACAAAGCCCACGTCAATACAGCAGTTTGCATAGAGACATACTGCATGCTATCTCCAAGTCCGAACAAAAACAACCACGAGAGAGCGAAATACTTAATGACGCGTTTTTTGTCAAAGAGAATGCACGAAGTTGCTGTTACTGCGACAGAGGATGCCCACATTAGTATAGATGCCGCCAAAGCGGAATAAAATTTACTCGTCAAATCCAAATATGGGAACCAATGTATTGCGATTAAATTCCATTGACTTTTGCCAGTAATACAACTCATATCGTACGCCTCTTGCAATTTCAGGAGGAAGTACGCTTCATCGTAAGCGGTAAAGAAACCAAAGCGGAAATTCGTTACTTGCATAAAAGTAAGTACCGCTAATCCAATAATCATGAGCAAGTACAACCACTCACGTTTGATAAACTCTTTCATTTCAAATTTTTATTAATGGTTCGGAAATCGGTTAATGCTTTTGCGCCAATTTTGAAGATTCGGCGCATGTTGATGGAGTTGACGCCGCCTTGGCGAGGACGGAAAGTAATCGGATACCAACCGATGTTATAATGCCAGCGGACAGCAATCGCACTGACGGCTACGTTTGCCAAGTTGTAGTCTTTGGGAATGACATCGAGAATGGGGATCAGTTTGTCCACTTTCAACAAACGGAATGGTGTGTTGGCGTCTTTTACCCATACATGGAACATGAGCCATACTACCCAGCGAAGGGTTTTGGTAACAAAGACGCGGCTTGCACCATCCTGTCTGCCACCACGAGTACCTATTTGGAAGTCGTAATTATGGCGATTTCGCCACATTTGCCAAAACTCATCCGGCAAGGTCTGTCCGTCACTATCGGTCTGGAAGATGTAATCAGCTTTGTTATTGATGGCATAATGGTAGAGGTAAAGCACTGTAGAACCATGACCTGAGTTTTCTTTATCAAGCGGCTTGAGAAGCGGGTATTTGGATTGCAAGCTTTGAATAATTTCAAAAGTCTTGTCTTTACTGCCATCATTGACGATGACCAAATGAGCCTCGTTGCCTTCGGCATTGATTTGCTCGCAAATAGGATGCCACTGTGCGATAACTTCTTCGATGTTTGCCTCCTCATTATAAGCAGGAAGCACAAAATAGATCTTATCCATTAATATTTCGTTTGAAGGTAATATATTTATTTAAAAGGAATTGTATCAGAGCAACAACGACGATGGAAATGAGTTTACAGAGAAGCTCATTCATGCCGCCAAGTGTGACCATGAGATAGAGCATTAACTCGCCGATTCCCAAACCGGTTAAGCCCACTGCATAGAAAGACAAGAAACGTTGCGTCGTCTTATCTTTGACCTTGAAGTTAAAAGATCGGTTGAGAATAAAGGACATGAAGATACCCACATGAATACTGATGATATTCGCCCAAAGGTAAGGCATAATATCAAAATAACACAGCGCAGAATATACGCCGAAGTCAAGCGCGGCACAAAAGCCACCGATGATCCCATACAAGATGAGATTGCGAAAACGTAAATAGAGTTCTTTAACCATCAAAAACGCGGATTTCTTCTCTTGCTTATCCGTCAATTGAGGTCGTAGGAAGAACCTTTGTAACCGAATAAGCAATGCAGAAACCCACGCTGTGTATATACGAAACACACACGCACTTAGCGTACGTGTGAGTGTATAAACACCCGATGGGCATCTACCACTGCCTTGTTTTCGAGTTACAATAATTGAAGTTTCCTACGTTTCAATTGATCAAAAACAAGCGTTGGTAAACGCCTTTTAATATGTCCTCCTGTTTAACGTCAGTGAGTGACGAGTTACATTTTGCGCTGCAAAATTACAAAGAATATTTGATTTATGCAAATATAGCAGAAAGAATTTATGTTTTTTTTGCGCGTCATGACGCGTTTTTGTTCTCCGCCACTGCGTTCTGTCGATTATTTTACGAATTATTTGCACAATTCGAAAAAATTTTGTACCTTTGCACCCGCAATAAATGTGTACATCTATGAATAGCAATTTTGGATTTGTACGAGTGGCGGCGGCAGTGCCGTCGATGCGCGTGGCTGATTGCCGTTATAACGCCGAGCAGATACGGGCGCAGATAGACGAAGCAATCGCGGAAGGCGTAGAGGTGATCTGTTTTCCGGAGTTGAGTTTAACCGGTTACACCTGTGCCGATTTGTTTTTCACCCAGACCCTGCAGCAGAACGCGCTGCGCGAGTTGGAAGCGCTATGCGACTACACCCGCGGGAAAGCCATCATCGTGCTGGTAGGTGCTCCGCTGCCGGTGGATAACGATTTATTCAACTGCGTTTTCGTCATGACCGACGGCGAAGTGATGGGCGTAGTGCCGAAAGTCAACCTGCCGAACACGGGCGAGTTCTACGAGAAACGCTGGTTCACCTCCGGTCGTGCTGCACGCGAATACAAACCGGGTGGAGTAGAGCCGAGGATCCCGAAGATAGAGATATGGAGCGGAGAGGTGCCATTCGGTACAGACTTGGTGTTCACCACCAGAAATTACACCTTTGGTGTAGAGATATGCGAGGACCTGTGGTCGCCGCTGCCGCCTTCGACGCAACTGGCTATTCAGGGAGCAGAGATCATCTTCAATCTGTCGAGCAGTAACTGCCTGGTAGGGAAGAACGCTTTCCGCCGCCAGATGATCACCCAGCAGAGTGCGCGCGTGCACTGCGGATACGTCTATACCTCTTCGGGCATAGGCGAATCGACGACGGATGTGGTCTTCTCCGGCAGTACGTATATCGCCGAGAACGGCGAGATGCTCTGCGAGGGCGAGCGGTTCCAGCGGATCAGTTCGATGACGATCCAGGAGATAGACATAGAGCGGCTGCGCACCGACCGGCAGCGAAACACCAATTTCACCAAAGACAAGACCGGTCATTACCGTCATATCAACGTAGCGCCGATCGAGCGCGAGGAGGAGTTTACAGCGCCTATTCACCGTACCTTCTCTACCGCGCCGTTCCTGCCCAAGAAAGGCGATGAGGACCAGTACTGCATGGATATTTTCTCGATCCAGACCTCCGCTCTGGCGCGCAGATGGGAACATACGCACGCCGAGACCTTGGAGATCGGTATATCCGGCGGCCTGGACAGCACGTTAGCGCTGCTGGTATGCGTTCAGACGGCCGACCTGTTAGGTTACGACCGGAGCCGGGTAGTAGGCGTGACGATGCCGGGATTCGGCACCAGCGACCGGACTTACCAGAATGCGCTGCAGCTGATGGAAGAGTTAGGTATCACCCACCGCGAGATATCGATATGCGAGACGACGACGCAACACCTGAGTGATATCGCGCATGACATGGACAAGCATGATATCACGTATGAGAACGCTCAGGCACGCGTGCGGACGCTGATCCTGATGGACCTGGCGAACGAACTGAACGGTCTGGTGGTAGGTACCGGCGATCTGAGTGAGTTAGCCTTGGGCTGGTGTACCTATAACGGCGACCAGATGTCGATGTACTCCGTCAATGCGGGTATTCCCAAGACGCTCGTGCGGTATCTCGTGCGCTATGCGGCGGAGAACCTGTACGGCGAACCGCTTCGTTCGATCCTGCTCGATGTATGCGACACGCCTGTTTCGCCGGAACTGCTACCGACGGACGAGCACGGAGAGATTGCGCAGAAGACCGAAGACAAAGTAGGACCGTACGAGTTGCACGATTTCTTCCTCTATTATTTCCTGCGGTTCGGTTTTACCCGCGAGAAGATCCAATACATGGCCTGTCAGGCTTTCGAAGAGCAGTATGACGAAGAGACAATCGCCAAATGGCTGAATGTATTCATGCGCCGTTTCTGCACCCAGCAGTTCAAACGTACCTGTATGCCGGACGGCCCGAAAGTAGTTTCTGTTTCATTATCTCCCCGTGGAGACTGGAGGATGCCAAGCGATGCGAGTTGTATCTAATATTTCGTTGTTGCCGTTCAACACGTTCGGCATGGATGTGAAAGCGCGGCTATTCATCGAGTATTACTCGGTGGAGGAGTTGAAGCAAGTGCTCAAAGAGCATAAAGGTGAGCAGATCCTGCATATAGGGCAGGGATCGAACTTGCTGTTTACCCGGGATTTCGACGGCGTGATCCTGCATTCCGGCATGGCTCGTGCCCGTTTTCTGGACGACGGGACGGTAGAAGCGCAGAATGGTCTCAGGCTGGATGATCTGATTGCGCAGTTGACCGACATGGCATACTGCGGGATGGAGAAACTGAGTCTTATTCCGGGTGAAGTAGGAGCGTCGGCGGTGCAGAATGTAGGGGCGTACGGCGTAGAAGCGAAAGACGTGATCCTGCGGGTCAACACGATAGACGTAGAGACGCTGGAGGAGCGTGTTTTCAGCAACGAAGAGTGCCGGTTCGGATACCGGGACAGCGCGTTCAAGCATGAACTGAAAGGCAAGTATATCGTCACTTCTGTGGTGTATAAAGTGCAACCCGGCGAGGCATCCAAGACCCGCGAGGAGATCATTCAGACACGCATGGCGAAACTGCCGACGGTAGGCGAAGTGGGTTCAGCCGGTTCGTTCTTTATGAATCCTTTTGTGCCGGAAGAGAAAGCCGCCGAACTATTGGCTCAGTATCCCGACATGCCTAATTTCCCATCCCTTCAGGGAGGGGACAGGGGTAGGCTCGTCAAGATCCCTGCTGCATGGCTGATCGAGCAATGCGGATGGAAAGGCAGGAGAATGGGCGGTGCGCAGGTCTGGCCGAAACAACCGCTTGTGATCGTGAATGCCGACCATGCTACGCCGGAGGACATCATCTCCCTCGCAGAGGCAGTGAGCGAGAGCGTGAAAGAGAAATTCGGCATCGACATTCGCCCGGAAGTAAACTACATATAATTAAAAATTACGAATTACGAATTAAAATTACGAATTACGAATTGAGATATGGCTACTTCGGCATCGACATTCGCCCGGAAGTAAACTACATATAATTAAAAATTACGAATTAAAAATTACGAATTACGAATTGAGATATGGCTACATTTGTAATCGAAGGCGGACATAAACTGCACGGCGAGATCACGCCGCAGGGTGCGAAGAACGAAGCGCTGCAGGTGCTTTGTGCGGTGTTGCTGACCCAAGAGACGGTGGTGATCAAGAACCTGCCGAATATCCTGGACGTCAATAACCTCATCGACCTGCTGGCGTCTATCGGCGTGACGGTAGAGAAACTGTCGAAAGGCGAGTATGCTTTCACTGCCCGCAATCTGGATACGGCGTATCTGAGGAGTGCCGATTTTCTGAAGAAATGCAACAAACTGCGCGGTTCGGTGATGCTGATCGGTCCGCTGTTGGCGCGTTTGGGCGAAGTGACTTATGCCAAACCCGGCGGCGACAAAATAGGCCGGAGAAGGCTGGATACGCATTTTCAGGGGATGGTGAATCTGGGGGCTACCTTTGAATACGACCAGGAACTGTTGGCTTATCGTTTCTCCGGCAAGAAGATGAAAGGCAGCTATATGCTGCTGGATGAAGCGTCAGTGACCGGAACGGCGAATATTATCATGGCTTCTGTCCTTGCGGAAGGGAGGACGACGATCTACAACGCCGCCTGCGAGCCGTACCTGCAGCAGTTATGCAAGATGCTGAATGCTATGGGTGCGAAGATCAGCGGAGTAGGGTCTAACCTGCTGACGATAGAGGGTGTTAAGTCGCTTCACGGCGCGCAACATACCTTGCTGCCCGATATGATCGAGGTCGGTTCGTTCATCGGCATGGCCGCTATCACGGGTTCGGAACTGCGGATCAAGAACGTCTCTTACCGCGACCTCGGTATCATCCCCGATGCTTTCCGTCGTCTGGGAATACGTATAGACGTAGAGGACGACGATATTATCATTCCTGCGCAGGAGCATTATCAGATTGAGTCGTTTTTGGATGGTTCTATCCTCACGGTGTCCGACGCGCCATGGCCGGGGCTGACGCCGGACTTGCTGTCCGTGCTGCTGGTGGTAGCTACGCAAGCGAAAGGAACGGTGCTTATTCATCAGAAGATGTTCGAGAGCCGTCTGTTCTTCGTGGACAAACTGATCGATATGGGTGCTCAGATCATCCTCTGCGACCCGCACAGGGCGGTAGTGGTAGGCCATGACCATACGCGGCAGCTGAAGCGCAATAACATGACGAGTCCGGATATCCGTGCCGGTATAGCGATGCTGATTGCCGCCATGAGCGCCGAAGGTGTGAGCAAGATCGACCACATCGACCAGATCGACCGCGGATACGAAGACATCGAGCACCGGCTGAATGCCATCGGCGCTCATATTCAGAGAGAAGAATGAAAAGAATACTAAATATATTTGTCTTTGTTTTTTGCTCCTTGCTCTTTGCACAGGCACAGATGGTGCAACCGGTAACATGGTCGGGCGAAGAGATCGGTGACAGCGTGCGGCTGAAGGCGGAGATAGAAAAAGGCTGGCACATGAATATCATCGAGTTCGGCGAACGCGAGTTTGACGAAGAGTTTGCGGACTCATTTGTGATCACTCTGGCGAAAGGGGAGTTGTGCCCGATACGATTCAATGCCTGCGACGACAGAATGTGTACCGCGCCGGAGGTGTGGGAGTGGGAGAGTACAGACCGCTCCGCTGACAGAATACAGAATACAGACCGAATCGCCAATGACGGACGATCTTTGTGGGTTATTTTCCTCATGGGATTGTTAGGCGGACTCTTGGCGATCTTCACGCCTTGCGTATGGCCGATCATCCCGATGACGGTATCTTTCTTCCTGAAGAAAGGTGGCGGGCTGAAAGATGCCATTCTGTACGGCCTGAGCATCATTATTCTGTATGTAGGTTTAGGCCTGCTGGTGACGATTCTTTTTGGTGCCTCCGCCCTGAACGATCTCAGCACCAATGCGGTGGTGAATATTATCTTCTTCCTGCTGCTGGTCGTTTTTGCCCTTTCTTTTTTCGGGCTCTTCGAGATCACCTTGCCGGATAGCTGGTCGACCGCTTTGGATAGCAAAGCGCGTAGTACCGGCGGTATGCTGAGTATTCTGCTCATGGCCTTTACGCTGGTTATAGTCTCGTTCTCCTGCACAGGACCGATCATCGGTACCTTGCTGGTAGAAGCGGCGGGTCACAGCCTGTTGGCGCCGGCAATAGGGATGTTAGGTTTTGCTGTAGCGCTGGCATTGCCGTTTTCGCTATTTGCCATGTTCCCGCAATGGCTCAAACAGGCTCCCAAGTCCGGCGACTGGATGACGAGTTTCAAGGTGGTGCTGGCTTTCCTCGAGTTGGCGCTGTCGCTTAAGTTCCTCTCGGTGGCAGACATGGCGTACGGGTGGGGTATATTGCCGAGATGGCTCTTTATTGCGATATGGATCGTTTGCTTCCTGGGCATAGGAATCTATCTTATATGGGATATATGGAGCGTATCGACCCCACGTAAAATCATCCGTGCGATCGTGATCATCCCATCC
>OCTX012182788.1_pt1 | contig 10459 bp, 8 predicted proteins | sample 1539691 | NCBI WGS metagenome assembly OCTX01 (sample SAMN02144231, study PRJEB22623) | gut metagenome | biome: sheep rumen | host: Ovis aries | place: New Zealand | reverse complement strand
CGCGCGCGTCAAAATCATGTCGGTGGGGTGCCCGCAAACTGCGGGTCGGGCGAGCAGGTCGGGCGCAGGCCTCGCCATCGGGCGGCGCGGCTCGGCGAGCAGGTCGGGCGCAGGCCTCGCCATCGGGCGGCACGGCGAAGTTGGTGGTGGAGCGAAGGTCCTTATTCCACCTCGCGGGAGAGCTTGAGAGGGAAGTCGGTCGTGACGCGATCGGCGCCAACTGCTGCGCACTTGTCCCATGTCTCCTTGTCTTGGCACATCCAAAGGCAAACCGTCAGTCCCGCCTCATGCGCCTTCTCAATCATCTCCTTGGTCGTTCCGAACCGCGGCGCGACGCTGCAGCAGCCAAGCTCCTTCGCCTTGGCAATGTGCGCGTCCTCAAGCGGCTTGCCGACGATAAGTCCAAGCGGCGCGTCGGGATCGACCTTGCGCATCGTCGCAAGCGTCTTCTCGTTGAAGCAAGTGAAGGCGTATGTCCCAGGCTTCATAAGCATCTTGGTCATCGCATTCAACCGGCGACAGTAGTCCTCGAGAACGTATGGCGTATAGAAGTCGCTCGGGCCCGCCTTCATCTCGATCTCCATGAAAATGTCCTCGCGGCCATGCATCGCCATAAGCACTTCGGAAAGCGCCGGCACCTGCTCGGACGACTTCTTGAGACGCAACTTGCAGAGGTCCGAGAAAGTCGTGTCCTCCACGTTTCCTTCTCCGGTGGTAGTGCGCGACAAACTCGAGTCGTGCATCACCACGAGTACGCAGTCCTTTGTGTAGCGCACGTCGAGTTCAAAACCCTTTATGCCGCGCGAGAGGCACATCTCGAAACCGCCACGGGCGTTGTCGTCGTATTCGGCACGCCCTCCGCGATGCGCCTGAACGAGAGGGCCAGAGCCAGTCTTCAACTTTGCGTTCGCCGGAAACCTTGGGCTCGCGCATCCAGAAGCGAAAACGGCCACCACAAGCGCTGCAAAGAAGAATTCAAGGAACTTTGCTTTCATGTGTTCTCTCCTTTATGCAAGAAAGTCGTTAAGCGTCATTAGCGATGGAATCCTCTCAAGCGGATACTTCACGCCGAACACACGTTCCGTTTCCATCACAAGACGAAGGTGGTTCACGCTGTCCCAGCCAGGGATCGACTCATAGGCGGTCGTGCCGTCTAACGACTCGCGGTCAACGCCGAATATTCGCGCGGCAAGAGCGAAGAATTCCTCGCGCCGCGTCGGATCTGAAAACGTCACAGTAGGAGTCACTTCCCCTCAACTCCCTTGTTTTGTCGCTTGTCCTGTTTGGGCAAGGTCCCACCAAACTTGCGATTCACATACGCCTGCATGATGCGATCAGCTTCCACAGGGTTAAAATGAACCAATTTGTCGCGTTGCTCTGGCCAGACACGAAGCCCGCCCTCAATCTCAGCCTTGCGTTCCCTCAAAGTAGGCGCTCCCATATAAATGGCAAAGATGTTTGCGGCAATTGCAACAGGTATTATTGCAAGCATGAACAACCGAAGCGTCCGTTCAATGCGTGTACCATGCACTATCTGCGCTATTAAGTAGCACTCACAACAGAATATAGATATTGCAATTATCTCAAGCCGGTAGAAAAGGCCCGCCCCTGCCAAGGTGCTTCGGCACAGCCCCCCAGCCGCAACAACGGAAAGAAGATACAGCAAAAACCAGAACACCGGATCACGAGCAAACTTCCTGAAGTTTAAAAGAATAACTACTAGCAATCCGCACGAAATCGCACCAAGAAGACGCGCAAGAGGCGCTATGGGAGCAAGATTCCCAAGAAGGCAAAGCGTAAAATCAACCATGCCAAGAAGCGTCCATTGCGAATACTCGACATGAGCAACAGTCGCCTCATGGAATCCATGCATGTACGGAACAACCACGACAATTGCAGACACCGCAACCGCGGCAAGGCCACCGAAACCCTTCCCGTCCAAGAAGGCAGCAATAAGAAGCGCAGGCCACACCCCTATTCCAGACGCGCTCGTCAAGGTTGAACATACGGCGAAGAAGATGGAAAGCGCCAAATACCGAGTACTCGATCTACGAGTAAATGCCAGCATTGATGCAAAAGAGAAAAGCAACACAGCGTGACTTTGTATTGACGTTAGCGTCCAAAGTGTATTCTCGCAGTTCCCCAAGTCCAGGAACAGCCAGACAAAAGGAATAAAATACAACAGCAAACCCTTACGCCAAAACAAAACGCCTAGGGCAAATACATACCCAAGAAGAATTATGTCGCCAAATACCGTGCATGCCAAGAAAGGGAAAAAACCTGGATATAGGTCAAACACCTCAAATACAAGCCGCGGAATGACTAGCCGATGCTCATTGTGAAAATCTGCTATATGAAGCAACCGCTCAGGGAAGCCCCCGCCAAGATACATCAGTGTTGTTTGAAAATCGTCCCACCAAGGCGCATCCCATGCATAAAGCGCGACACAGGCGAAGAAAAGCGCAACTGGAGCCACAAAAAGAGAAACAGTGACTATCGGCTTCCAAGACTTAACAAATGCCCGCAAAAACCAATGCATGTAATTCGGCAACCACTTCCACAGCTTGAAGTTCGACTTGCCGGCGACGCGGTCGCGCCATGTCGTGGGGACCTCAACAATGCGCCGCCCAGCAAGATGCGCTTTGACAACAAGCTCAAGGCCAAGCTCGAATCCGCCAGTCGACTCAATCTTGACCAGGTCTAGAAACGACTTTCGATACAACTTGAAGCTGTTGGTTGGGTCATGCGTCGGCAACCGTGCAAACCAATGCAGAAGCATCCCAGCCGTATGCGAGAGAAAGCCCTTGAACCTAGGCCCGCCAATTTGCTGCCCGCCTTTCATGTAACGTGAAGCACATACAATGTCGGCCTTCTCCCTCTCAGCTGCGGCCACCATATCATTGATGACCTCCGGCGGATCGCAGAGGTCTGCCATCGTAACAACGACAAGCTCCCCTTTTGCGTCCTCAAGCCCAGTCTTTATTGCATTCAGCGCTCCACGGCCGTACTTGTTCTTTACAAGTCGGAAAGGTATTCGCGTTTTGCCCTCGAGTTCACGGGCCGGAGCAAGGGTCGAGTCCTCGTCGCTGTCGTAGACAAGCCAGGTCTCAGCGTCAACAGTGGCCTTCGCATCAAGCTCAGCCAAAGTCTTCTTGATGTTGTCCCCTTCGTTATATACAGGGACTACTATAGTGACGCTCGCGCTCAAATTCCGCCAATCCTGATCTGCTCCTCGATCCAGGGAACGACCTCATCGAGAATCTGATCCAAAGAAGTATCCGCCTTAAAGCCAAGCAACCGCTCGGCCTTATCAACGCAAGGGACACGCTTCTGCACATCATACTTGAATGGCTCGTCACTCGTGTATGCAAAATTCTTCGCCCCCTTGTGGTAGCGATTCCAAATGTTTTCGGCCAGCTCCAACACAGTAGTCGAGACAGGCGTCGAGAGATTGAAGTCCTCGTTTACGGCCTCGGGCTTTTCGATGCATAGACGGATGCCACGAGCAAGATCTCCGCCATAGGTGTAATGGCGCACCTGGTTGCCAGCGCCAAGGATGTGGAGCGGGTCCTGTCCTTTGTAGACCTTCTGCACGAGATCCGGCACGACATGGCTCATGGCAAGTTTTACGTTGCCGCTTTCAATCTCCTTGTCGCACAACGCGCGCTTCTCGCCCGTTCCGACACAGTTGAACGGGCGGATTACCGTGTAGGGCAACTGATACTGCTCCCACGCGCCCTGAGCGAAGTACTCGCACGCAAGCTTCTGGAAGCCATAGGTACTCGATGGCGGCGGGCACTTGCGCGCCTCAGTCTCTGGCGTCGGGTAGATGTCGGTGTTCTCGAAGACCATCGACGAAGAAAGCACGTTTATCTTCTTCAGCTTCGCGTTCTGCTTGGCCCAGATCGCCGCATCAAAGGTCGCCGCCGCAATCCGCTCGTTCTCGGCTAGCAGGTCATAGGCGAACGTGTGAAAGTAGGAAATACCACCGATCATCGCCGCCGCTCCAAGCACCTGGTCACAATCCTTGATGAGCGACTTCATCAAGTCAAGGTCTTTCACATCCCCACGCGTAAAATGGTAGTTCGGATGGTTGTCGTAACTCTTCTTCACAGGACCATATTTTGAAAAGTTGTCGATGCCAACAACTTCGTGCCCAGCCTTGAGTAGTTCCTCGACGAGATAGCCGCAGATGAATCCGGCAGAACCAGTGACCAATATCTTCATTTTTACCTCCAGCAGCCCCAGCAGTCGACGAAGGGCTTCTTTACCTTGAGTTTGCGATAAGCGGAATGCGGGACGCCGAGAATGACGCCGTCGGCCTCCTTCATGAATTTCTTTAACGGCATCGTGCCCGGCACGAACTCGTCCGTAACGAGCACCTCGGCCATCTTCATCTCAAGAAGCTTCTTAACTTTGAAAGAAAGCGACTCGCGGATATCGTCGTTGTCGGCCTTGAATGCAAGGCCCATGATGCCGATCTTCTTCCCCTTAAGGGAGCCCATCTTCTCCTCAAGTTGCGATACAAGGAAGTTTGGAAGTCCCTCGTTGACGAGCATCGCAGAGTGCCCAAGAAAAAACTCATTGCTATGAAACGCAGAGAGCTGCATCGTATCCTTGAAGAGGCATGGCCCAGCAGCGAGCCCTGCGCGGGCAAAATGCTTAGCCCTCGGATAGTCGTCCTTCATGGCCTCGAGAATGCGATAAAAATCAAGACCCTGCTTCTCGACCATCATGTAAAACTGGTTGGCAATGGCAAACTCAAGATAGCGCCAGGCGTTTGTCATGAGCTTCGCAAGCTCAGCTTCCTCCGGCTTGATGCGGATGATCTTAGGCGCAATTGAAGCGAAGAGCGCTGCAGCCGCGTTCTCTGCCTTCTTGTTGACACCAGAGACAAGCTGTGGAAGGTTGAAAATCTCTTCGATGCCCTTCCCTTGCACGATGCGCTCTGGACAAAAAGCGAGATTTGCTGCGCCCAGCCTCGCCCTGAGTTTTTCCTCGACAATTCGTGTGACCCCAGGGAATATCGTCGACCTCAAGATGACAAGCTGTCGCTTATTGAGGAGCGGAAGATAGGCATCAAGCACCTTGACGACATCGTGTATCTTCGGATTGAGGTGTTCGTCGACCGGAGTTCCGGTGACGAAGACAACGACCTCTTGTTTCTTTACAACCGAAACGTCTGACGTGGCATGCAGGTTCTTCCCCACATGCGACTTCAGCAATACCTCGGCGCCCTCCTCCTTGAAAGGCAGCCGACCGGCGCTAATTGCCTCCACCGCCTTGGGATTGACATCGACAAGAGTGACATTCTTCCCCTTTGAAGCAAACGCAAGTCCGAGTGGTATTCCCACGTGACCACAGCCACCAATTATGCAGACATTATTCACGGAAAACCCTTTCTTGAAAATATTGCTCCAACATCATTCGCCAAGGTTCTCACCGTCGAAGACAAACTCTCCGCAATAGCCCTTGAAGCCGTCCTTGTCCTTGGGTATGCAGACAAACACCTTGTACTCTAGCTTGTCATCCATCACCGGAATCAGCACCGCAGAAGACTTGTATGTCTTCCCGTCAACGGTGCAGGTGACATCCACCGCGCCCTTGTCGCGAATTTCAAACTTAAACGCGTAACCATCTTCGGAGACACGACAGGTCTTTCCGTCCAGACGTAACGCGACTTCCTCCCATTCTGGGTTGCTCTCCCACTCACAGGTCCACGCCGAGAAATCAGCGCACTTGACACCTTCAGGCGTAATCTCCAAGTCAATGTCGCGACTCTCGCTGCCGCAGGAATACGACGCCTTCATCCTGCACTTCCCTGCTTTTTCGTCATACGAAGAGAATCCTCCGGCGCTCATGGTCCAGACATTGTCAACTGTCTTCCAGCGTCCAGCAAGAATTCCGTCGTCTCCTATGACGAACAACACCGTGCCATTCTTGCCACCACCCGCAAACACGCCACTTGTCCAGACAGGAAGGTTGCCGACGGTCACCCTTTTGCGAAAAGTCGTCGAGAGCCCCTTTCTCGTGATGCGGATGACGATGTCGTAAATGCCGCCCTTCGACGGAACCCCCGCGAAGCAGCGTCTCTTCGCGTCGAACACGACTCCCGGAGGCAGGCCCGACACCTCAATCGTAGCATCGCGGGCATCCGGAAGCGCTTCCTGCGATAGCGGCATACCAACAAACCACCGCTCTTCTGCAGCGGCTGCCCTTGTAAGCCGCTTAGCAGCAAGAACCTCGGGGCCATCGCTTAACTTGAGAACCCGCTTTTCGGCAGCGGGCTTCGCCGCCTGGCCGTCCCCGTTCTCGTCCTGCCATATGCGCAGCTCGTCAATCGCATAGTCACAATGGTTCTGCCCTTGCTCATGGAACTCGCGCGCAAGGAACAGCATGCATGGCTGGGACATCGTCTTGCGAAACCTCTCAACTGCTTCTGCGTCAACATGCGAGTGCTCAAAATCACCATTAATCGCAAGGATTTGCTCGCCATCCACAAAGACACGCGCCAAGTCGCGTCCGCCTTGCAACCCTGCGAGATTCCACTGGATCAAATAGTGGTGCCACCCCTTGGGGTCGCTGTTTGGAAAACAGGTCTTGTAACTTATCCTCCAGTTAAAGCCCGGGAGGGAAGTGATCCATCCCAGGTGGTTCATCCTGAAATACCACCCGCTCTTAGCGACGCCGTTGTTCGAGTTTATCTCGAAAGCCATGACCATCTGGTTTGTAGTTGCGGAGTCAAAAACACTGAAGAACGTGGGATCGCCCGCGTCGCGATACCAGTCTCGTGGATTGTCAATGCGGGCGTAAAACTCAATCGCTCCCCGCTCGACAGGTAGCCCCTTAGGCAAAGGGAATCCAACGCAACCGCCGCCCTGCTTCACCTGAAGCGCCTGCCCTTTCGTTCCCTCGCAAAACTTAATATCGCGAGCGACAACCGCAGGCTCACCAACCTCTGGCCTCGACAGCGAACCATCCGAGTCGAGCGAGCAGTGGAACACTGGCCTCCCGGCGCCAAAGAGCACCACAGGAAGCATGCATATTCCAACTTGAATCAAAACGGATTGCTTCATTCTACACCTCTCCAACTTGACTTCATTGACACACCTAGAGTGACTATGGCAGCAAACACCGAAACCAGTCCGAGACAAAACGGAATGGTCTCGATTGGCTTGGGCTTTAGCGGCTTGGTGGGTTCCAAAACCTGCACAAGCAATGCATCGTTTCCTCCGATCCAATTTGCCACCGAAACAACATATCCCCCTCTAACTAATTCCGCCAACTGAGGCTGCACCAACTGTTGCCGAGACAGGACCGCCAGACGAGAAGAACACCTTTTGAGAACCGCCCTTGAATAGTCAATCGGCGCACAGTAGAAATGGGCAACGTAGGCAAGGTTTAACGCACCAAGCACAACTATGGCCGCAACGACAATCCACGAGAACTTCATCCTATGCACAAGACAAAGGGCACGTTCTATTCCAAAACCGGCAAGAACGGCAATGCAAAATTCTGTGAGATGATGCCATTTGACGGGTGCTCGCAAGTAGTCACCGAACGGCATTGCATAGACAAGTCGATAGACTGGTTCGCAATAACGCCCCAAGGAGAAAAGCCAGAAGACAACTGCCGCAACGACAAAAAAGACAATCGTCGCGCGATCGTTGACTGGCAGCGACGAATCCTTGCCGCCCGCCACCTGTCGCTTGGCAGAACTCCAAGAAACAAGCGCCATGACGATGGCAAGAAGCGCTAGCAGGCAAGTGACCAGCCCAACATAGAGCGAATGCTGGCGGTAATTTCCCACTGTCGCACCATATGGACGTCCCAAAGCACCAGTATATGGCTTGACACCGGTGCCCAGCTGCCGTCCTATAGAAAGCGTCAAGGGGCAGCTTGTATCTCCATTGATGCGCGGGATGAAGAACTCCAACGTCTCTGCGGGCGGAAGCGACCAGTTCGTTGCGAATATCCACCGTGCATCAGCATCTTCTTTGCCATCGCCAGCCAAAGAAGTGCCTTTTGACTTTTCTATCTGTTCATCTCGACCCGAAAGGTCTTTTGCAAATGCAGAATATATACTGGGAGCAGAAACGGCAAGAAACACGACCGCAGCTACGAGAACGCCCTTCATGGGGAAAGCGCGGATCTGCACAAAGCGAAACACTGCATATGCAGCTATAAAAAGCGCAAACAAAAGCCAGACATCAGGAACATAGAAGCTAGCCCACGCTTCGACAAGGCCAAGCAATGCCCAATAGCGAAATCCAAGACCTTTCACAGCGCGATCAAGAAGACCGAATGCGAAGACTCCATAACTAATCCACACAAACCAGTTTCCATGCCCCGCAGAATACAGCGTCAATCCATATCCAGAAAACGCGAACAGGAGGCCTGCGCCATACGAGGAAATTGGCGACAGCCCTCGCCCATGCAAAAACCAAGCCATTGCCAGCGCACCGCAATACGATGAAACCACATATCGCAACTGGCAGCACGTCAACGAAGAGCCGATTAACCCGGACCAAAGCACATCAAATGGATGCGCCTTGCCCGTAGTCGCAAACATGTTCCACCAGTTTAGGAGCGTATCACTATATGAATGTGGAAAGAAAATGTCGTTGTCCGGTGCGACAAATCCCATGTTTGGGCCCCACGACCCCCAAAATACGATAGCGGCGCACACGGCGAAGACCGCCGTGAACGCCGCGAACCATCCCCATTTAGGGTTGATGCGCATCTCAGACCGCCGCTGGAGCCGGAACCGGCACCTCGGCGACATAACCGAGCGCGATGAGGGCGAACACCATCGCGAAGATCGCGACTGTCTCGACGATGCCGAGCGCGGCGAGGTAGTTCGTGAAGCCCTGGTTCGTCTCAGCCTGGGCATCGCACGCCGCAGCACCCGCACGGCCCTGGAAGAGCGCGGAAAGGCCAATAGCGAGACCAGCGAAGATTCCGGCAACGAGAACAGGAAGACCCGAGCCGTCCTCAACCTTGCCGACCTTGCCGAGCATGATGAACATGAGAATCATTCCGTAGAGCGTCTGCGTAATCGGCGCACCGACGAACGACAGGAGAAGGAACGGCGCGGGCTTGTTCGCGGCGTAGCACTTCTTCCAAGCGCCGACGGCCGCAGAAGCTGCGAAGCCGGTTCCGAAAGCGCTGCCCGCTCCGGCGAGACCCAAGCAGGCAATCGCGCCCGCCACAATCATTGCTGCATCACTCATTGTCGTTTCCCTTCTTTGTTGTTAAAGTTTTAGTTTGATGTTTGGTGGTGAAGTCGTCAAGTCGACGTGCGCTTGAACGGGCGGTACTCGTAGCCCGACCAGCTTACGCCCTTGTGGTTGGAGAATTCGAGGGTATTCAGTCGAACTGCGTGTACGAGGATCGAGAGCCCCGCCATCGCGAGATTGAGCGCATGGCCGACCACAAGTATCGCGACCATCGCGACGCACATAAGCGCGTTCATCCACCAAGCGTTCTCGGACGAGATGAGCCCTATCGCCATCGAGTTGAAGTTCTCCGCGACCTTGACCGACGCAAGACCGACGGCAAAGAGTCGCACGTAGGAGATAATGTCGCCAAGCGCGCTCATAACGTTCAACGGAAGCATCCCAAGTTCTGCACCGCGCGTCTTGAGCTCGGACGGCTTCACCGAAAAGCCGAACACTGCGACAATCGACACGCCGAGCACCCAGAAGCCCCACTTGGGAATTCCAGGGAAGATGCCTACGATCGAGTTGGTGACAAGATACATGAAAAGCAGTATGCCCGCCCAGCCGAACTCCGCAACACACGTCGAGTCCGGCGCCTTGCAAACACCGTTCCAGATGCGCGCAAGCATAAGGTGGGAGACGCCGATCGTGAAGCAGAGAAGCATCATGTTGTGGTAGCTCGGGTCTGCAAGCCACTTTACTGTCGGCCAGTCGGCGCACCACGGAATCCCCGCGCCGAACCAAGTGTTCGAGAGAAGCCCCCAAATGACCGTCGCGGACGAGAAGACCGTAAGCAAAGTGAACCAGCTCCGCGGAAGCTTCTTCCTCATCGCAAGCGTGCCCGCGAGGAATATCGCGCCATACGCGCCATCGCCTACGAGCATCGCGAAGAAGAGCGAGAAGTAGCACATGAACGGAACCGAGACGTCGGCCTCCGTGTACGCGGGCGCGATGCCAAGCCCGGAGAACAGCGCCTTCATCGGACGGAAGATCTTCGGCGGCTCAACTAGCGTCGGAGGAATCTCGCCCTCGGCTGGCTCGCGTAGAAGCGTTCCCCAGCCCACCTCGGCGGCAGCCGCGGCAAATGCGCCGCGCGCGGGCTCCGGAATCCAGCCCGAGACATACGCGAGCTCGCCCTGCTCGCCGACAAGTTCCTTCGCCTCCTCGAACGCGATCTTGTCGGCAAGAGCAGGATACTTCTTAAGAATCGCCTTCTCGTCGCTGCCTGCGAGCTTCGC
>OCTX012253121.1_pt1 | contig 10460 bp, 6 predicted proteins | sample 1539691 | NCBI WGS metagenome assembly OCTX01 (sample SAMN02144231, study PRJEB22623) | gut metagenome | biome: sheep rumen | host: Ovis aries | place: New Zealand | reverse complement strand
AAGTTTCTATGCCATGATACAATTCAATATTCATGGAGTAGTCATCAAATCGTTGGTCATTTATTTCTTATTTGCAACAATAAAGTTCATTGATTGTAATCGAAGATTCAATCTCGAATTGAATGTTAGAAAATATATATTGTGTACGACAATTATTTTTGGACAGATTATCTTTGACAATCTATTTGTCAGAATTGTACTGTTCATTATTCTGCTTGGATATAATTATAAAGAAATAAAATTATTTTTAGATACTATTTTGAAAGGAATTTTTAAACATGCGTAATATGGAAAAACAGATTGGAATTGTAGGTGCAGTATTGGCACTTACAACACATATGATGCTCTATTGTTCAAAACTTCGTATTCTTGGAAATATTTCTGTTGGATTGATTTGGATTTTGACTTTTGCTTCTTTGTTATATGCATTAATCTATAAGAAAAACTTAATTTGGTCAGTATTAGCAGTTACTTTACTTATTTTATCTACGGTAATTAATAAATCTCTTGGACAGATACCACTTGGTTTAGCATTTGTAACATATATTCAGGGAATGAATAAAAAACAAATTTTTGAAATATTCTTCTATACAATTTTTGGATATTTTATTATGTCTGCTATTGCTTGTCTGGTATTTAAAATATCATATTTCGATGCCAATGATGATAGAGGAAAATATCTTTGTTTAATATTTAATTCAAAACATGCAATGGCATTATATTATATGTTATTAATTACTGCTGCATCTTATTTATTTTATCATGAAGATGCAAAATCAAATATCTTGTTTGTATGGGTTGGTTCTGCAGTAATGATGTATCTGACGGCTGCAAGAGGTGAATTATTACCTCTGATGCTCATGCCAATACTATATATTATTTTTGAGAAATATCCTAAGACAAGAAAATATGTTAAATATATGCCAATATTATTTTTGGTAATATCTTTGATACTTATGACATTTGTTACCGTTGAAGAACCTTTTAGAACATTTAAAATGCGATTTGGATATCCTCGAATAGTATATCAGACAGTTTTACCTCCAATATGGGGATATAATGTTGATTTAGGGTTACTTACATATAAAATTGTAAAAAAATATTTTGATAATTCCTATTTATATATTCTTATGCAGTTCGGAATATTTTCAATAATTTTCTATACTCTTTATATTTTGATGGCAAAGAAAAATGAAGATGATGCATTCATATCCAGCTATCTTGCAATTATGTTTATGACTGCAATTATGGAACAACTGTTTTTAAACTTCATTGTCTTATGGCCAATTGTGGCTATTTTCAAAGATAAGAAACTATTTCTTGGAAAAAAGAAATTGGAGGAAAAATAATGCGAGATAAAACACGTATTAAATTCATCATGTTAAAACTGCAATACCTTTGGGAGCAGAATCCAGATTTGCGTTTTGGACAACTTGTATCCAATATTTATAATAAAATGGGGTATTCCGACCAATTCTACGTCGAGGATTCGGTTCTCGATGAATTTCTTGATAGTGAAATAGATAAAATAAAGTCAGAAAATTAAAAAATATGTTTACAATTATATAAAATTATGTTAAAATAATATTGTCGGAACTGTCTGACAATATTTCCTAGTATAGTTTAACGGTCAGAACGGGTGGCTTATAACCGCTTAATCTTGGTTCGATTCCAGGTACTAGGACCAAATGCTAACTTAGCTCATCAGGTAGAGCAATGCTCTCGTAAAGCATAGGTGACAGGTTCAAGTCCTGTAGTTAGCACCAGCGGGGTAGAGAACAAATTATCCGCTTACCCAGTATTTCTTTAGGTTTCTAAGGACTTAGGCCAAATAGGTGGGATGTGTGGTTGCGAGAACCTTAACTCGCCCAGATAAGAGGTCACTTACCGAGAGGTTGAAAAATTAGTGTTGTCATAAAATCAGCGCAGTGGCTAAACTTATTATAACTTAGAGATGCTTACAATGCTTGGTCTAGACACCTAAGTGTGAAGTCTCCGATTGCAAAACTTCTGGCAAGAGCAATCCTCTAAAGTAGTAAGAGATATGCTAAGACATTCGGTGTGTACTCACTGAGCAGCAACTCAGTGGTTTGAGAATTATACCTTTATAGTAAAGCTAGCTACTACGTATAGATATAATTCAAGATAATTTGTAGGTTCGAATCCTACCATATCTACTTACATTTTAACTTAATTAGTGGCAGAATAGGTAGACGCTCACAGGTGTGTGAAATATTCACTCCATGCAAGGTGCAAATCCTTGCCTGCAATTTTATTTGGGGTATTAGCTCAATGGAAGAGCTTCGGTGCTTGATAAGGAGTAGTCCCGTGAAACGTCCTTGATGCAGGTTCGAGTCCTGCATACCCCTCTATACCTTTATGTATGGTGCAAATTCATATTTAATTTAGTTAATAGTTATGGAATATAAATAAATATGTAAAAATATATACAAAATCATATAAATGTTTATATTTTTGATAAAAAATTTCAAAGAAAGGAGGTAAAATCGATGTTAGTACAAAGAGTTGAGCAACATATCATAGATAGGCAATCTACGTGGTATAAGATGTTAGAAGGAAAATGTCATATTGCTAAAAATATTTATAATCATGGTAATTTTCTTATTCGTCAAGAGTTCACTAAAACTGGTAGATGGATGAGATATGTTGAAGTTGAAAAGCTAGTTAAAAATAATTTAGATTTTCCTGATTATTGGGAATGGAACTTAGCTAACTCTGGCCAACAAGTTCTTAGACGCTTAGATAAAGATTGGAAATCATTCTTTGCAAGCATCAGAAATTGGAAAGAGAATCCATCTAAGTACAAATGGATGCCTAAACTACCAAAGTATTTGAAAAAAGATGGATTAGCTGAGTTTTCTCTAACTACACAACAAGTTAGATTAAAGAACGATAATTTAGTTCATTTTCCAAAGTCGATGAATGGATTTACACTTCAACCACAATTTATCTATGATGAGCGGTTTGTTCAGTTTAATCAATGTAGGATAGTTCCTAAAAATGATAGAATTATCGTTGAGTTAATTTATACTATTAATATTCCAGATTTTGTAAAAGAGCAAAAGTCAATAGCAAGTATAGATTTAGGTTTAGATAACTTTGTAACTTTGGTTGATAATCTCGGTAACAAACCAATTATCATAAATGGTAAAGGTCTAAAATCTTGTAATCATTACTATAACAAGTTAATTGCTCAAACAAAATCAGAATTAGATAGAAATGATAATTCTGGTTATAGTCATTTGCTTTATTCAATCACGAATAAGAGAAATGATAAGATTAAATATTTTATGGATAAAGCAAGTAAATATGTCGTTGAAAATTGCTTAAATTTAAGAATTAAAACTATTGTGGTTGGTAAGAATGATTTACAGAAACAGAATAGTAAATTAAAGAATTTTGTTCAAATTCCATATGGCTTGTTTATACAAAAATTAGCTTATAAATGCCAAGAAGCTGGAATAGAATTGATTTTAACGGAAGAAAGTTATACTTCAGGGACAAGTTTCTTAGATGATGAATTACCGACTAAAGAAAACTATGACATTTCAAGACGAATAAAAAGAGGATTGTTTAAATCTAATTCAGGAAAATTGATAAATGCAGATGTAAATGCTGCATATCAAATTATGAAAAAGGTATTCCATGATGCTGTAAAGCCAACGGATATAGGGTTAGTATTAAACCCAGTTCGGGTAAACCTTAGTTTCTAAGGTCGATAGAACAAATTCTTAAAGAAATATAAACAAAATTGCAGTTTTGTATATATTTGTTCATATTTTTTAACAAAAGGAGTATTATAACTCAGTGGCGGAATAGGTAGACGCTAGTACACAAAATACGGTCAAGATTTGAGATGGTGTGGTCGCAAATCATGTAAGGTGTAAATCAAATCCTTACCTGAGTTAAAATATAGTAAATGGTGACATTTACCGTGAGAGAACACGATAAGTCAAGCTGGATGTAGAACAGGTTAATTCTACAACTTCAAGGTGTCAAGATGGGCACCACGCTCCAAGGCGGAGATAACGCCAGACCTATGCGACAGGTGTATAATAGCGCAACTTGAAGGTGTCAAGATGGGCACCATGCCTGATGACCAGGATAAAATTCTCAATTATGAGTACATTGCCTAATTGGATAAGGCGACCGTCTTTTGGCGGTGACAATGTTGGTTCAAATCCAACTGTACTCAAACTATTTAAATTGGATGTTATACTAATTATTCTCGGAAGGATAAGGAGCTCCTCGGCTAGGATATTGAATTCTAGAACAACAACTATCTGAAAGACCGATTAAGGATGTAAGACTCTAGTATATTTAAGGTTCGACTCCTCATCCAATTTAATTAATCTACAAATTAGGTGCTTGAGGGTCAGTTCACCCTCGAGGGTTGCCATTTAAATAAATGGACGTGACAACACATTGTTAAAATTCACTAAGGAGAGAAACCTTAGAAGTAAAAAATACTTGAAGAACTAAAATGAATGCCTGATTTAATGAAAAAAAATTAACTTAGTGGCGGAATAGGTAGACGCTTATGACGTAAGTAGAGTACACAAGAGTATCATCAGCAGAAATTGAGTCGATAAATCTCTACATGTAAGGTGTAAATCAAATCCTTACCTAAGTTAACATTAGATTTTTAAGGCTGGCAGATTCAGCCTTTTATTGCCTTAATAAGAAAGGAAAGATGAATGGAACTTTTTAAAAAGACAAAAGCATTTAAAAGAATTGAAGAAGAGTTGTTGAATACAACAGAAACTCTTTGGGAAAATGAAATCAAGGCAAATCTGTTCGTAGCAAGAATATTGATTTATACTGCTGTTCTTGATTTGATTTTCATTGTCATCGCTAATCTTAAAATCGTTGATATCGATGCTAAAGCGATGAATGTATTGATATTTTCTCTGTTTGAATTGTTAATTCCTGCTATTCTTTGTTACTATCTGAAAGGTAAAAAGAAATGGCTTAAAATTGTGATGCTGGTCGAATATACCATCGTATTGGCTAGAATTCAGGCAATTCTAAATCATAATGTTGTATTGGCTGTTGTCTTTCCTGTTGTTCTTTCTATCAGGTATTATTCGAGAACTGTAACTTCTTTTGTTGCTGCGATTACAACAATTATTTCAGGAATTTCAGCATATTTCTGTACTGCTCTCGGTTATGGTAGAGTCGATTTGAATATGGTAATGGTTAAACCGAGTACAATTCTATTTACTGATAAACTCGTAACTCTAAGAGAATTCATTTCAAAGATGAGTATCGACAATATGATGTTGTGGAGAAGAACCTTCCAACATTCATTTATGCCTCGAATGATTCTATATTCGATGGTGGCTATTATTGCAAGTGAAATTGCTCGAAGAGGTCGAGAGACGATTCTGGCACAGAAAGAAGAAACGATGAAAACAGAAAGATTGGCAACGGAACTTAGTCTTGCTTCTTCCATTCAGGCAAATATGCTTCCAAATATTTTTCCTGCTTTTCCGAATCGTACCGATTTTGATATCCATGCATCGATGACTCCTGCCAAGCAAGTCGGTGGAGATTTCTATGATTTCTTCATGGTAGATGATAATCATCTTGGTATGGTCATTGCTGATGTTTCTGGAAAAGGAATTCCTGCTTCACTATTTATGGTCATTACAAAAACTCTAATTAAAGACCATGCTCTGATTGGATTAAGTCCTTCTGAAGTTTTCTGTAAGATTAATAATATGCTCATCGAAAACAACAAGGAAGAACTGTTTGTTACTGCATGGTTTGGTATTCTTGACCTGACGACTGGTAAACTTACATATTCAAATGCAGGACACAATCCTCCGATTATCAAAGTTGGAAATGAAATTGAATATATGAAAACAAAACCTGGTTTTATTCTCGCAGGTTTGGAAAATTTCAAATATAAGAGCACTGAAATTCAGTTGCACAGAGGTGATAAAATTTTTCTATATACCGATGGAGTAACCGAAGCAGCGAATGCTTCCAATGAACTCTATGGTGAGGAAAGATTGCTCGAATGTATAAAGAAAAATGATGGACTAAACTGCCAAGAACTCATCAAGGCAGTCAAATCCGATGTAAAAGAATTTGTTGGTGATGCCGAACAGTCCGATGATTTGACAATGTTGGCATTTGATTATGAGGTGAAGAAATGATTTATATTGTTGGTTTGTGTACATCGATAGATGTTAAAGATATTTCCGAAGTCGAAGGTGTCGGTTGGTATTCGACGATTGAAAAAGCAAAGAAATGTGTTGAAGAAAATAAATGTAATCTCAGTGATGATGGTTTTTATAAGTATGCAGTCATTGAAGGTTATGCCGAAGGTCTCTATCCTTTCAGCGTAAATCCTCTCTGGTATCGTTGGAATAAAGACCACTTTGAACCGATGGAGTATCCAGATAATTTGTCACACATCAGTAACTTTATTCTCGGATAGTCATATTTAATTAATGTAGAGAAAACACTTTACAAATCACAGAATCTGTGATATACTAAATATGTAAGTTAATAGACTTACGACTATTAGACAAAGAAAGTTCCTCTATTTCATGGATGAGAAAAAATATACTTTCCGTCGAATTAGTCATATTTAATTATTATAAGAGGAAAAACGAATCCTCTCAAAAGAAATCGTTTAGAAAGGTTAGAAAGGTTTACACATGAAGAAGAATAATTTGCGTAATACAATTATTAGACAGCAGCCCTTTGTTTGCAAACTGGCGATGTTTGTATGTTCTTTTTCTATGGACTTCTCTAACTTCTGAAAAAACTTATTGTAAGTTTAGATTATTTTTCAAGGGATAAAAAAGGAGTTCGTAGTAAAAAGCGAACTCCTTTTTACACTCTGGATATTGGGGAGCTTGGTACCCCGCCACATTTGGGATGTGGAGAACTCGTGAGTTCGAATCTCACTATCCAGACCATTGGGGTCGTATTTGGTTTCGATTGCTTATGATAGGACCCGAGAGCAGCGGTTGATAACCTAAAATCAAACCTAAAATTAAACGCAAATACTAACTTTGCACTTGCCTAATTAAGTCGACTAACTGACTTCGCAAGCCTTCGATTGGAAATAGTTGTATCCGTCGAAGAGTAAACACAACCTAGATTCATTGGAGTTCGTCTTTCCCTCGATGAGTTGAAAACCGAAAAGACAAATTGAATGGTGGGTTCATCTATTGCCAACATCATTCTCTTAATTAAAAATAGATTAAGCTGCTAAAATCTTTGGTTGAGTTATTTGTAAGACGAGGGTTCGAGTCCCTCCGACTCCACCATGAACACTTAGCTCAGTTGGGAGAGCACTTCCTTGACGTGGAAGGGGTCAGGGGTTCGAGTCCCTTAGTGTTCACCAATGCCTCCTTAGTTCAAAGGACAGAATGTGTGGCTTCGAACCACAGGATAGGAGTTCGATTCTTCTAGGGGGCGCCAATTATCAGGGTGTAGACTCAGTTTGGTAGAGGGCTCGGCCTGGAACCGAGAGGTCGGAGGTTCAAATCCTCTCACCCTGACCAATGGGGAATGGGACTGCTTGGAGTGGTCACCGCACTTGCAATGCGGATAACAGATGGGTTCAAATCCCATATTCTCCACCATATATCCTCCTAGTTCAATGGATTAGAATGGAAGTCTACGAAACTTCAGATTGAGGTTCGACTCCTCAGGAGGATACCAAATGACCCCATAACTCAGTTGGCTAGAGTACGAAACTTTTAATTTCGGAGTCGTGCGTTCGAGTCGCACTGGGGTCACCAATGGGCAGGTAGCTCTAAAGGTAGAGCGTTGGCCTGAAGAGCCAAGCGTTGGCAGTTCGAGTCTGCCCATGCCCACCAATGGGGATATAGTCCAAAGGTTAGAACAATCGGCTGTTAACCGATAAATCTGTGTTCGAGTCACAGTATCCCCGCCATATAGGAGTGTAGTTCAACGGTAGAACACACGACTGATAATCGTGTAATGTGAGTTCAACTCTCGCCATTCCTACCACAGAAATTTAGGAGGGAAAAATGAAGTATACAAAAGATTTTGATGGGACATTTTATTCAGTAATTTCTGTAGAAGCAGATTCTCCAGAAGAAGCTGCTAAAAAACTAAAAGAACAGATGAATGAATTTTCAAATCTTAGTTTGAAGGATAAATTCAAACCTGAAGAACATTTGAAGAATGTCATTTATCTACCAGAAATATGGGAAAGTTCATTACATTTCTTAGATGAAAAATATAATGAATTTGATTCTACTGGTAAACAAGTTCCCGATGAGGAATATGGTGAAAATTCCAAGTTTATTTGGGGTTTGATTGCCGATGATGATTTAACTTCTGATGAGGCTGATATTGATACAATGAATGATATTGATATTGTATATCATGATGGCAAGTATTATCTAAGTATTGAAGAAATATATGTCTTCGATAATGAAGCTCATCGTATCGAGTATCTTAAAAATCTTGCTGATAGATTGAGAGAGTTTACAATTTCTAAAGGATATACAGAAGAAGATGTGGATAACTTAAAAAACAGTAGTGTATTTTCGGAATATTATCCTTCATCAATAATTGGTAGTCTTTCAAACTTATCTGATTATACTCTGATTGACCTTTATAAGAAATTTCGATTATTTGTAATTGCATATGAAGCAATTTGTTCTAAGATGTCATAATGACATCTTATATACCCTCGTAGCTTAACGGAAGAGCACCGCCCTTCTAAGGCGTCGGTTGCAGGTTCGAATCCTGCCGAGGGTGCCATTGAAATAAAAGCCGACTTGTCAATGTCGTAAAACTTGATAAGAGATACCTTCTTGAAAAGTTTATACCTCTCGGGTTCGACTCCCCGTCCATAGGAAATTGTAGTCATGGCACTACAGAGTAAGGGTAAACCAAAAGGGAATCCCCCGTGCTGCCACAAATTGCATTAGTTGGTTCATGAGCAGGGAATAGTTGATAGGTAGATGCAAATATCTATTAATAGACGAGTGTTCGGGATATCACTCATTCTTGCCTTCTTGGCCCAGCGGCTACGGCAGTCGCCTTGTAAGCGACCATTCGGGGGTTCGAGTCCCTCAGAAGGCACCATGGGGACTTAGCTCAGTTGGGAGAGCATCTGCTTTGCAAGCAGGGGGTCACGGGTTCGAACCCCGTAGTTTCCACCAGGATAGGAAATCCGTTAAGAAACGAGATATCCGTTTCGATGTTACTGATATGGACGGATGAGTGGGTTGTGATGGTTCGGCTCACATATGGATTGATAGCTCAGATGATAGAGCAGGGGACTGAAAATCCCCGTGTCGCCGCAATATGCAAGTATAGCTCAGTAGGTAGAGCAAACGCTTGATAAGCGTTAGGTCGTAGGTTCAAATCCTGCTAATTGCACCATTTTATACCCTCATAGTATAAAGGATAGTACACGAACCTCCTAAGTTTGTAATCCAGGTTCGATTCCTGGTGAGGGTGCCAGAAAAAATTTCGATGAGTGGTGGAATGGTAGACACATACGTTTGAGGGGCGTATGAGAGCAATCTCGTGTGAGTTCGAGTCTCATCTCATCGACCAATGGGAGTTTAGCTGATGCGGTCATAGCAACGGACTGAAAATCCGAGGAACCCAGTTCGACCCTGGGAGCTCCCACCAAAATTGCCACTTCGTCTAAGGGTAGGATACCTGTCTCTGAAACAGATGATACTTGTTCGATTCAAGTAGTGGCAGCCAATGCGGATTTAGCTCAGTTGGGATGAGCAATGGTCTTACAAACCATAGGTCGGCGGTTCGAGCCCGTCAATCCGCACCATCTGGCTCTATCGTATAATTGGTCAGTACCCAGGATTCATATCCCTGTAATCCCTGTTCAAGTCAGGGTGGAGCCACCAATGGTTTGATAGCAAAATTGGTAATGCACCGAACTCTTAATTCGGGGATTCAGGGTTCGAGTCCCTGTCAAACCACCAGAGAAAAAATGTTTGACGCAGTGTGGTTGCCAGAGCTGCGTTGTAGGGAAGGACAAATTAAGTAGCACTGCGAGGTTGAAAACCTTCCAAGTACACTATTAACTCAAGGATAGAAGTTTAATTCTTCTATTAGTCAGGCAAACCTTGGGGATAACCCCAAAAACAAATGGGAGGAGTAGCTAACCTGTTAGTGTGCGAAATATGGGTTTGTGGTGAAATTGGTAAACACGTCGAGTTCAGGGCTCGATGTCATCGACTTGAGGGTTCGAGTCCCTCCAGACCCACCAATTATGAAAGGAGACACTATTATGAAAATCGACGAAGATATCAGAAAAAGAGAAGTCCAAGCAGAAAAACTCATCAGAGATTTTGGCATCGATAATTTGAATACGGAGGAGTTGTCTGATTTGGAATATGCGATTCATTGTATTCAATCGAAAAAGAAAAAAGAGGATGACAGAAAAAAGATTTTAGAATTGAAGG
>OCTX011703995.1_pt1 | contig 10460 bp, 10 predicted proteins | sample 1539691 | NCBI WGS metagenome assembly OCTX01 (sample SAMN02144231, study PRJEB22623) | gut metagenome | biome: sheep rumen | host: Ovis aries | place: New Zealand | reverse complement strand
TTAATCCACGTCTAACGGGTAGACAATGCATGAATTTACCATTATTGGTCCAACTCATGTGTTCAGTGTCGATAGTCCAACTCATGTCTTTGGAAATAATCTTCCCGTAATCGTCAGGATTAGTCACCCCAGGACAACTCCAGTTCTTTGCATATACGAAGTCAGCTCCTTCAAGTGCCTTTCGCTGGTCATACTCCACCACGGCATTTCCTACGAACATCGGATCAAGTTCATAACCTTTCGGATGAGTAATCACCAAGTCTACGTTAGCCGCATTCATCCATTGGGCGAATGAATTTGGAACCGCTTGAGGCAATGCGCGACAATGTGGAGCCCATGTAAGCACAACTTTCGGACGCTTATTGGTCTTGTGCTCCTCGATAGTGATGAGGTCAGCGAATGCTTGCAGAGGGTGTACGGTAGCCGTTTCCATGGCAACAACAGGACGACCGCTATACTTAACGAATTGGTTAACGATGGTTTCGGCATAGTCAAACTCACGGTCGGTTAGTCCTGCGAATGAGCGAACGGCAATAATATCGCAATAACTGCCCATCACGGGAATCGCTTCCAACAAGTGTTCGCTCTTGTCTCCGTCCATGATAACGCCACGTTCGGTTTCCAGTTTCCAAGCACCAGCATTCACGTCGAGAACGATAACGTTCATACCGAGATTCGTTGCTGCCTTTTGTGTGGAGAGACGCGTGCGCAAACTGTTGTTGAAGAATATCATTAACAATGTCTTGTTCTTACCCAATTCCTGGTAAGCATATCTGTTTTTCTTAACTTCCATTGCCTCAGCAATGGCTTGGTCTAAATTACCAAGGTCATTTACATGAAAAAATGTTCTCATATCGTTGTTGTTTATTTCCTAATTTGTCCGTTCCCATTGATTAACCACTTATAAGTGGTGAGTTCTTCCAAAGCCATAGGACCACGAGGTCCCAACTTCTGAGTACTGATTCCAATCTCTGCACCTAATCCGAATTGGGCGCCATCGGTAAAACTGGTAGGCGCATTCACGTAAACGCAAGCAGCATCTACTTCCAATTGGAATTTCGTAGCATGTTGTTCGTCTTCGGTGATGATGCTTTCGCTATGACCACTACCGTATTTGGCGATATGGTCAAGTGCTCCTTCGATAGAAGAAACGGTTTTGATAGCCATTGCATAATCCATAAATTCTGTTCCAAAACTATCACTCGTAGCGTGGAAAAGTAATTCTTGAGGATATTGGTTGACAAGAACCGCATAAGATTCTTCGTCAGCATAAAGTTTCACGTTACTCTCTTTCAACGGAGAAACCAATGTGGGAAGATCGTTCAAACGAGCTTGGTGAATAATCAAACAATCGAGCGCATTGCAGACACTTACGCGCCTGGTCTTCGCATTGTTGACAATCGCCTTACCCATTTCTAAGTCGCCCATTTCGTCGAAGAACGTATTCACGACACCTGCGCCTGTTTCAATGACTGGAATGCGAGCCGTATCGCGAACGAATTGAATGAGTTTCTTTCCACCACGAGGAATGCATAAGTCAATGTAACCAACCGCATTGAGCATTTCTCCCGTTGCTTCATGCGTGGCTGGCAATAGGGTAACAACGTCTTTGGAAATGCCAAATTTCTCCAGCACTTCTTGAATGATAGCCACACCCATACGGTTGCTTTCGTCGGCATCCTTTCCACCTTTCAAAACGCATACGTTTCCACTCTTGAAACAAAGTGAAAATACATCGTATGTAACGTTAGGACGAGCCTCGTAGATAATTCCAACGACTCCGAAAGGAACGCTAATCCTTCTGAGGAAGAGTCCGTTCGCTAATGTCCTTTCCTTTGTAATATGTCCGAGTGGAGTAGGGAGCTTCGCCACGTTTCTCATGTCGTTGGCGATATCTTCCAAACGTTTCTCGGTAAGCATCAACCTATCATAGAGAGGATTTGTCTTCTCCATTCTGCTCAAGTCGTTAGCGTTGGCTTGAAGGATTCTCACCTTATTATAATTATATATAATAGCATCTGCAACAGCATTCAAAATCTCGTTGCGTTGCTCATCTGTGATACGAGTTAGGCATTTGCCAGCTTCTTTCGCACTTTTGAAAGTTTGTTCTAATTCCATTGTTTTATGATCCGTCATGATTCTTTTCTTGCTGGAATGAATTCCGTATGTGGTGTTTCGGCTTTATGCTTAATCAAATTGATGAGGATATTATCCCTTTCACCATTGGCGATAAACACGCGAATGCCGTTTTGGGAAACCTTGCTTGCCGTGGTGTATTTCGAGTGCATTCCACCTCTACCAAAGGCACTCTTCTCAGGTTGTATGTATTCACTCAAGTCTCTTCCTGGAGCCACTTCACGAATCAATTCCGCTTGTGGGTCGTCTGGATGAGTGGTGAAAATACCGTCGATATTGGAAAGCAAGACGAGCGTGTCGGCTTCCATCATCATGGAAATAAGGCCAGACAATTCGTCATTATCCGTAAACATCAATTCTGTTACGGCAACCGTATCGTTCTCATTGACAATAGGTAACACGCCATTCTCAAGCATTACCGTCATGCAAGCTCGTTGATTCTCGTATTGTTCGCCAGGGTTAAAGTTTTCTTTCATCGTAAGCACCTGACCAACGTGAATGCCAAAATCCCTGAACAAGTCATAATATAAACCAATGAGTTTTACTTGTCCCAATGAAGAGAAAAGTTGCCTTTGCTCTACGCTATCGAGAGAGTGATTGATTCGCAACTCACTTCTACCACTTGCCATAGCACCACTTGAAACCAAGATAACTTCATAACCTTGGTTGCGGAGCCATGCTATTTGGTCCACGATGGCAGATACGCGAGTTACGTCAAGCTTACCATCTGGACGAGTGAGCACATTGGTACCAACTTTTACTACGATTCTATTTTGCATGATTGATATTGTGGGGTTGTAGGGGTGGTAGGTTTGGTAGGGGGAGTAGGTTTAGTAGGGAGATTGTCAGATTGATTAATTTTCCTACTACATCTACCATACCTACTATACCTACCACACCTATTCTTTCCACCTTTCTAATTCTTTTCCTTATCTTTTTCCCTAATCTCCACACGGCGAATCTTTCCGCTGATGGTCTTGGGTAATTCGTCTACGAATTCGATAATACGAGGATATTTATAAGGAGCAGTTACTCGCTTCACATGATTTTGCAATTCCTTGATTAAATCATCACCAGCTTTGGCTTTCCATTCCTTTCCAAGTACCACGGTAGCCTTTACCACCATTCCACGAATATCATCGGGAACGCCAGTGATAGCGCATTCCACTACGGCGGGATGCGTCATTAAAGCACTTTCCACTTCGAACGGACCGATACGATAACCACTCGACTTGATAACGTCGTCGATGCGTCCTTCAAACCAATAATATCCGTCTTCATCGCGCCAAGCTACATCGCCCGTATGATAGATTCCATCGTGCCAAGCCTCACGTGTGAGTTCTTCGTCACGATAATATTCCTTGAATAAACCTATTGGTTTAGTATCCCCAATGTGAACAACGATTTCACCCTTTTCACCGTCTTCGCATTTTGTACCATCGGGTTTAATCAGGTCAATATCGTATTGTGGGTTGGGCAATCCCATACTTCCTGGTTTTGGTTTCACCCAAGGCATTGTTCCCAATGTCATTGTCGTCTCCGTTTGACCGAATCCTTCTTTCAATTCAATGCCAGTCAGTTCGAAGAACTTATCATATACGGCAGCATTCAATGCTTCGCCAGCGGTGGTGCAATAACGCAAGGCACTCAAATCGTATTTAGAGAAGTCCTCGCGAATCAAGAAACGATACACGGTGGGAGGAGCACAGAATGAAGTGACATGATATTTCTCCATCTGACGCAACATGCTATCGGCATTGAATTTCTCATGGTCGAAAACGAATACCGTTGCCCCGGCAAACCATTGTCCGTAGAATTTTCCCCATACGGCTTTTCCCCAACCAGTATCAGCTACCGTCAGGTGAATGCTGTCTTCTTTAAGATTATGCCAGAAGACGCCAGTTGTCAAATGTCCCATGGCATAGAGGAAGTCATGAGCTACCATCTTGGGTTCGCCACTTGTTCCGCTCGTGAAATACATCAGCATCGTATCAGAGTTGGAATTGACGAATGCAGGCTTCACAAACTTAGGGGCAAGGTCTATTTCCTTATGCCAATCGTGGAATCCATCGGGTACAATAGGGCCTATGCTTACCAATACCTGAACGGTAGGACTCTCTGGCAATGCAGCAATGACTTGACTCGTTACGTATTCTTCGCCTACGCAAATAATTCCTTTCACGGAAGCACGAGTATTACGATAAACAATGTCGTGCTTGGTGAGCATGTGAGTGGCAGGAATGGCTACGGCACCTAATTTGCAAAGTGCCAACATGGTTATCCACCATTCCAAACGACGTTTCTGAATGAGCATCACCATATCTCCATGGCCGATGCCCAATGATTGCAGGTAAGCGGCAGCTTGGTCGCTACGTTCTTTCAAATCCTTAAAGGTCAACTTGATTTCGACTCCTTCGTCATTTGTCCATAACAATGCCAGTTTGTCGGGTTGTTCTTCAGCCCATACATCCATGACATCGTATGCGAAATTAAAGTTTTCCTTAATGATAAAGTGCAGATTCTTCTTGTAATCTTCTACAGAAGTAAATGTTGTCTGCTTTAAAAATCTTTCTACCATAAATGCTATTGCGTATCGTGTTGTCAGTAAAACACACTTGTTTTTTAGAATATGATGGCAAGGAATCTCACGGGCTTCTCATTTAAGGTCCTCATGCCGTGAGGTTGCGTTGCGTCGAAGTATATGGAATCCCCCTCGTTAAGGGTGAGTGATTTTGAGCCGATAGTAAGTTCCATCGTTCCCTCCAACACCATATTAAACTCTTGCCCAGAGTGGGAGTTCATCTCTCTTGGTGTATTGGCGGGCTTTGGTTCTACGGTAACGATGAATGGATCAGCCTTTCTGCCACGGAAACCACTTGCCAGACTCTCGTACTGATAAGCCTTGCGACGTTCAACACTCTTTCCTTGTCCCTTGCGAGTAAGGAAATACGTGCTCATTTTGGGTTCTTCGCCAAACATGAGAACATCGAGTGAAACACCATACTTCTTTGCTATCTTTTGCAAGTTGGCTACAGAGAGTTCGCTTTCGCCACTTTCCATTTTCTCATAATGGTTTACCGTAATGCCACAAAGAGCCGCAACATCTTCCACGGGAATGTCGAGCACTTCGCGAAGGCCACGTAACCGTTCACCTATTTGTTTAAGTTGTTCGTCCATAGGATACTTTTGATTAATTCTAATTATTTGACTATTTGCTTGCAAAGTTACGAACTTTTTTTGTGAACACACGACAAATCGTTAAATATCTATCGGAAATTATGAACATTTGTCATCTTTTTGTTTAAATCAAGTATGACATTCGTCATGATTCTTTGTCAATCTTTCATTGGTTGTCGCTTTTTTATAATAATTTAGTTTGGAAAATTTTGTAATCTCTTTAGATTGGAGTATCTTTGCATCAAATTTTAGTCATGTTGCGTTTTAGAAATGGGAAAAAAACGAAATAGAACCCGTAATCGTTTCAGATTGCAGGGCGTTACATTGTGTATTAGCACGGCAATGGTTCTCGTGCTATTAGGTTTGGTGGTGTTTTCTGTATTGATAGGAAGGAACCTATCTTCATACGTGAAGGAAAACTTGGTTGTTACCATGTGGTTGGATCAAGATATGTCTGATACGGAAGCACAACAATTCTGTAAGAAATTACGTACTCGTCCGTTTATCAACAACTTGCAATATGTTAGCAAAGAACAAGCATTGAAAGACGGAATCAAGGATTTAGGTGCCGACCCTACGGAGTTTGCCGATGGGAATCCATTCCTGTCATCCATCGAACTTACCTTGAACGCCAATTATGCCAATTCAGATTCTTTGCGTTGGATATCCAAGGAGTTGAAGAATCATCCGAAAGTGAATGAGATAGCCTATCAGAAAGACTTGGTGGATGCGGTGAACAAGAATATTGCCAAAATCAGTATTGTCTTGTTGTTCTTGGCGGTATTGTTGACCATCGTGTCATTCTCTTTGATTAACAATACGGTACGTTTGGGAATCTATGCTCGACGTTTCTCCATTCATACGATGAAGTTGGTGGGTGCATCGTGGGGATTCATTCGCAAGCCGTTCTTGAAACAAGCTCTATGGGTGGGAATTGTCGCCGCTATCATTGCCATTCTCGTATTGGGTGGATTGATTTATGCGCTCTATTACTATGAGCCACAAATACTCACCGTACTTGATTGGAAGGTAGCTGTCATTACCGCAAGCGTGGTGTTATTGTTTGGCATTATTATCACTACCCTTTGTGCCAATATCTCCGTCAATAAGTTTTTGAAGATGACGGCTGGTGACTTGTATAAGATTTAATGAATTAGACTAAACATATTTATAATCATGGATAAGAGAAATTTTGCATTCGACAAGACCAATTTCATTCTTTTGGCAATTGGTATGATAGTAGTTATCATCGGTTTTATTCTGATGAGTGGAGGTGGTTCTACCGAGAGCGCGTATGATCCCGAAATATTCAATGCCATGCGTATCAAGGTGGCACCAGTAATTTGTTTTGTTGGTTTCGTTTCGATGGTTTACGCCATCATTCGCAAGCCAAAAGATAAGGAGGAAGCCTAAATGACATGGATTGAAACAGTTATCATTGCCATAGTGGAAGGCTTGACGGAATTTCTTCCTGTATCTTCCACGGGGCACATGATTATCACCCAAAACTTGTTGAATGTTCCGCAAGGAGACCCGTTTGTCCATGCGTTTACGTTCATCATACAGTTTGGGGCTATTCTCTCTGTGGTGTGTCTCTATTGGAAACGCTTCTTCCAGTTTGACCATACACCTGCTCCAGAGGGGAGTTCTTTGTTTCAACGTTTGAAACACAAATACTATTTCTATTGGTTGCTTATCATCGGTGTGATTCCTGCCGTTGTCATTGGTTTGTTAGCCAAGAAGTCGGGACTCCTTGATTGGTTGCTCGATAGCGTAGAGGTAGTTGCCATTATGCTCGTGATTGGTGGTGTGTTTATGTTGTATTGTGACAAATTATTCAACAAAGGCAACGAAGCAACACGTGTTAATGAAAAGCGTGCTTTTAACATCGGTCTGTATCAGTGTATCTCGGTTATTCCTGGTGTGTCGCGTTCCATGGCTACCATCGTTGGAGGTATGACACAAGGATTGACTCGCAAGCGTGCTGCTGAATTCTCCTTTTTCCTTGCCGTTCCGACAATGGCGGGAGCAACGTTGCTCGACTTGCTTGATCTCTTGAAAGAGGATGCTGCATGGGCGACCAGTCACAACGTGGCTATGTTGTTGTTAGGATGTGTTGTGGCATTTATCGTTGCCTTGCTTGCCATGAAATGGTTTGTGGCTTTCTTGACGAAATACGGTTTTAAGGCCTTCGGTATCTATCGCATCATCGTCGGTAGTATCATTATTGTGCTGTTGTTGACAGGACATTCACTTGCAATGGTTGATTAAATGAATTTCACGGAAGGAGAAATTATCGCCATAGACAAACCTTATCGTATGTCGAGTTTTGGCGCATTGGCGCACATTCGTTTTCTCATATCCAAAAGAGTGGGAGTGAAACGAGTGAAAACAGGACATGCGGGTACGCTCGATCCTTTGGCTACGGGCGTGTTGATTCTTTGTACGGGTAAGGCTACCAAACAGATAGAGTCATTACAACTGCATACCAAGGAATATACCGCAACCCTTCAGTTGGGGGCTACCACTGCGAGTTACGATAAGGAACATACCGTGAATTTCACTTATCCTACTCGTCATATCCATCGTGATTTGGTTCTCGAAACTTTACGTAAGTTTGAGGGAAACATCATGCAAGTGCCTCCTTCCTATAGCGCGTGTAAGATTGACGGACATCGTGCGTATAAGTTGAAACGCAAGGGAAACGAGGTGGAATTGCAAGCCAAGCCCATCCGAATAGACGAGATAGAACTGACGCGTTTTGACCCCGAATTGATGCAAATGGATATTCGTGTAGTTTGTGGTAAAGGCACCTATATTCGTGCGTTGGCTCGCGACATAGGCAGAGCGTTGGGAAGTGGGGCCTTTCTTACCGCTTTACGTCGAACGCGCGTTGGGGATATCCGTGTTGAAGATTGCGTTGATTTCGACCATTTCAACGAATGGTTAGACCAACAGGAAATAGAAGATATTGCATAAGTACGTCCCAATAAATGATTTTTAAAAACTCAATATATGAAGTTATCACAGTTTAAATTTAAATTGCCTGAAGAACAGATTGCGCTTTATCCGCATAGCATCTGGCATGAGTTCAAGAACGAGCAAGGAGAAAACGAGACATTCCGCATTACGCGTCGCGATGAATGTCGTTTGATGGTTTTACACCGCAAGTCGCAGACAATTGACATGTACAAACGAGATGAAAACGGTAATCCCATCGAGGGAGAATTCCTTGATTTTCGTAATGTACTTGATTACTTTGACGAGGGTGACACCTTCATATTCAATGATACCAAGGTGTTTCCCGCACGTCTTTATGGCACTAAGGAAAAGACGGATGCGCAGATAGAGGTTTTCCTGCTTCGTGAGTTGAATGAGGAAATGCGTCTATGGGACGTGTTGGTTGAACCTGCGCGTAAGATTCGTATTGGCAACAAACTGTTTTTCGATGAGAGTGGTTCGATGGTTGCTGAAGTGATTGACAACACGACAAGTCGCGGGCGTACGCTTCGCTTCCTATATGATTGTCCACACGATGAATTCAAACGCGAATTGTTTGCCCTGGGTGAGGCTCCATTACCACGATATATCGTAGATGCACGTAAGGACCATCATGCAACGGAAGATGACATGGAGGATTTCCAATGTATCTTTGCCAAGAATGAAGGTGCCGTTACAGCACCAGCTACAGGACTTCATTTCAGTCGTGAATTGATGAAACGTATGGAGATTCGGGGTATCAACTTTGCCTATATTACGTTGCATTGCGGATTGGGTAACTTCCATGACATCGAGGTGGAAGACCTGACTAAACACAAGATGGATTCCGAACAGATGTTTATTAGCAAGGAAACGTGCGACATCGTTAATGCTACCAAGCAAGCGGGGCATCATATTTGTGCTGTCGGAACCAGCGTAGTGAAGGCTACGGAGACTGCCGTTGGTACGGATGGAATGCTGAAACAATATGAGGGATGGACCAATAAGTTTATCTTCCCGCCATACGAATTCGGACTTGCCGATACAATGATTGCCAACTTCTATCACCCATATTCAACCTTGTTGATGGAAACTGCTGCATTTGGCGGATACGACTTGGTGATGGAAGCCTACGACTTAGCTGTGAAGAATGGCTATCAGTTTGGTTGCTATGGTGATGCTTTGCTCATCGTAAACGATTGATGATGAGCAATCATTGTGTGTATTTAGGACTTGGTTCTAATCTTGGAAACCGTGAGGAGAATATTCTTCGTGCGGTGAAAAAAATACATGAGCTGATTGGTACGGTAGAGTGCCAATCGGCTCTTTTCGATACAGAACCATGGGGATTCTCGTCTGAGAATCGATTTCTGAATGCCGTGGTTCGTGTAAAGACTTCCCTTTCTCCACGACAATTGTTGGAAACCACTAAAAAGATAGAAAAAGCGTTAGGGCGCAGAAAGAAATCCCAAACCAAGAATGGTCGTGCCGTTTATCATGACCGCATCATCGACATTGATATTTTGTTATATGACGACATTACCGTTGATGAACCAGACTTGAAAATTCCACATCCCCTCATGTATGAGCGCGACTTCGTGATGATTCCGCTTCAAGAGTTGCTTGATAGGGAATAGTTTGCATTAAATAGATGCCGTAGTCTTTTTTTTCTTTTTTCCTGCTAACATACAAATGACGAAGGGTGATTTGTCGTTCTGATTTTGATGGCTTATGACAGATATGACAGATATGACAGAAGAAAATGCAACTTTCTCTATTGGAAATTATTTACCCCGAGACTAAATGATTTCCTTATACGAAAGTTATATATTTATCTGTCATATCTGTCATACACTACAACAAATGGATTCATAAATGTGTCATTTATGCCACGTAAATGATACACTTAGACAGCGTAAATGATACATTTTGACATCAGAAACAATATGTTTATGAGTTGTCTATATATTATCAATGATGATATTCAATAAACCAATATCTGTTACAACGTTTCAGAACACTTTGACATAGTATTAACAAGGTGAAAAAGAAGTGGGTAACAATTCGGGAAGTAGGTAACTAAAAAACACTTAACTGTTTTGAAAGTTTTAGTTAAGCGTTTCTAAAGTTTTAGTTAACTGTTTTGAGAGTTTTAGTTAAGTGTTACT
>OCTX012275599.1_pt1 | contig 10461 bp, 9 predicted proteins | sample 1539691 | NCBI WGS metagenome assembly OCTX01 (sample SAMN02144231, study PRJEB22623) | gut metagenome | biome: sheep rumen | host: Ovis aries | place: New Zealand | reverse complement strand
CTGTTTGAAGAGGATGTATGTGTGTGCGATCTGGCGGCTTCTCTGGGTATGACACAGTCCGCGATTTCCCATCAGCTGAGGCTGCTCAAGCAGGCGCGGCTGGTGAGCGGAAGGCGGGAAGGGAAGCAGATCATCTATTATCTTGCGGACGATCATGTCCGCACGATCATTCGCATGGGCATGGAGCACATCATGGAGTGAGGGATCTTGTGACAGCGAGGCATCCGTATGTATCATCTGCATTTTTCATCCGCATGGAATCAGCAGTATGCCGTCAGAATAGCAACAGTAGGAATCAGCAACAGGAATCAGAAACGGGTATCAGCAGCTGAAGAGGACTCATTCACAAAGAGACGGAAGTCTGCGCAGGAGCGCCGCAGGCGGAACCGGAGAACAATGGACGCTCCGAAAAAAGGAGAACAATCATGAAAAAAACCTACAAGATCGAAGTGGATTGCGCAAACTGTGCCAACAAGATGGAAGAGGCAGCCAAAATGACTCCCGGCGTCAAGGATGCCGTGGTCAACTTCATGGCATTGAAGATGAAGGTTGAGTTTGATGAGGGCGCGGATGTCGACGCTGTCATGCAGAAAGTGGTGGAAAACTGCAAAATCGTCGAGGATGACTGCAGGATTTACCTCTGATTACCGGTTTACGATTATTGTTCATCCCGCGGGACCCGCGAGCGGGTCCCGAATTGTCCGGAGGCTTTGACTGATGAATGACAAACAGAAAAAATTGCTTATGAGGATCATCGGAGCCGCAGTCATGATGGTGATACTGACTGTTCTGCCGCTGAAAAAGGTTCCGGCACTCCGATTTATTCTCTACCTGGTTCCTTACTTTATAGTGGGACATGATATTTTGAGAAAAGCCTTCAAGGGGATTAAAAACCGTCAGGTGTTTGATGAGAACTTCCTGATGGCAGTCGCGACTGTGGGAGCCATGGCTCTGGGCGAGTATACAGAGGGCGTCGCCGTCATGCTCTTTTACCAGATCGGTGAATTTTTCCAGGGCTGGGCGGTCGGAAAGAGCCGCCGCAATATCAGCGAGCTGATGGATATCAGGCCGGATTACGCCAATCTGGAGACGGAGGATGGCATTGAAAAGGCCGATCCGGACGATGTGGAGGTCGGGTCAGTTATTCTGGTGCAGCCGGGAGAACGAGTGCCGATCGACGGAGTTGTCATCGAAGGAAAGTCGTCTCTGGATACATCAGCCCTCACCGGGGAATCTGTTCCCCGCGATATCTCTGAGGGCGGGGAAATCCTGAGCGGCTCGATCAACCTGTCCGGAGTCCTGCGGGTGAGGACGACCAGGGAGTTTGAGGAGTCCACAGCCTCCCGGATCCTGGATCTGGTCGAAAACGCCGGTTCCAATAAGGCGAAGTCGGAGCAGTTCATTACCAGATTCGCCCGCTGGTACACCCCGGCGGTCTGCTATGGCGCGCTGGCCCTGGCTGTTCTTGGCCCGGCCGCCAACATTCTTATTTTCCACAAGGCATGTGAATGGAGTCTGTGGTCCGACTGGATCTACCGCGCTCTGACATTCCTGGTCATAAGCTGCCCCTGTGCCATTGTTGTCAGTATTCCCCTGACATTTTTCGGAGGGATCGGAGGCGCCGGCAGCAAGGGAATCCTGATCAAAGGCTCCAATTATATGGAGACTCTGGCAAATGTGCGTACAGTGGTATTTGACAAGACCGGAACCCTGACAAAAGGAAATTTTGCAGTCACGAAAATCTGCCCTGCTCATATTGTTGTATCCGGATCTGACGGCCGGCCCGGAAACCAGCCCGTAAGCCAGACCGCAAACCAGTTCGGAAACCAGCCCGGAAGCCAGTTTGCAAACCGGCCCGGAAACCAGCCCGCAAGCCAGTCCGGAAACCAGTCCGCAAACCAGTCTGGAAACCTGCCCGCAAGCCGGTCCGTGGAACAGGCGGCGGACAGGCTGCTGGAATACGCCGCTCTGGCGGAACATTTTTCCAATCACCCGATCAGCAAGAGCCTGAAGGATGCTTATCTCAGGAATAAGGGCATCTCAGAGCATTCCGGACAGGAGACTTCTCCCGCGGACAGCGCTCTGTCACCCAGACTCGGGAGTTCGGAGGAAGTCAGCGGCGAGGGAGTGATCACGGAAGTGGACGGAAAGCGTGTCGCCGCAGGCAACCTGAAGCTCATGAAGAGTCTGGGGATCGAGATCGCGCCGGAAGATGATCACAGCGCTGTGGAGACCGGCACTGTCGTGCATGTCGCTGTCGGACAGGAATATCTGGGCCACATAGTGATTGCTGATGAGATCAAGAAGCAGGCGGCGGATGCCGTGAGGGAGCTGAAAAAAGCGGGGGTCACCCGCACGGTCATGCTCACAGGCGACACGGAGGGAATTGCCACGAATGTGGCGTCTGCCCTTGGCATTGATGAATACCATGCCCAGCTGCTGCCCGAGGACAAGGTCACACAGGTGGAGACCCTGCTCAGGGCAAAAGAAGGGGCAGACAGCCAGAAGAACTCGCTTGCCTTCGTCGGGGACGGCATTAATGACGCGCCTGTCCTCTCCCGCGCGGACATCGGAATCGCGATGGGAGCGATGGGGTCCGATGCCGCCATTGAGGCGGCGGATGTTGTCCTTATGGATGATGATCCGATGAAAATCGCCAAAGCCATCAGCATTGCCCGCAAGTGCATCCGCATTGTCAATGAGAACATCTGGTTCGCCCTGGGCATCAAGGCTGCCTGCCTGATCCTGGGCGCCCTGGGAATTGCCAATATGTGGCTGGCTATTTTCGCTGATGTAGGTGTCATGGTACTCTGTGTCCTGAACGCGATCCGGGCGCTTGTCATAAAGTGATATTTACAGGAATTGCCTTTAATGGTATTTTTTTACTTAGAGAATATTTACCAGGGAAATATGAACCCGGAAGATATTTTTTCAGAGAATATTTATTCAGGGAATGTTTACCTGGAAGAGATTTACCTGGAAAATATTTACCCGGTAGCATTTACCCGGACAACAGATGAGCGGAAATGGAGGAAACCGGAACCATGATGCTGCAGGACATTTGGCCGCACAGGCTGCGCAACCAGTTTACAGACAAGACAGACCCGACTCCGGACAGCCCGGTATTTTGTTTCAGAAAGGCGGATCTGCTGACAGCCAGCAGCCGGGACGACGCCATGGAAGAGGAGATCGACCAGAGCGGTGAGCACGGCAAGATCAGCATGCCCGAGGCGGGCACGGCGGGATCTGAGGAAAAGGACTTTTACCGGATGAGGGGACGTTACCTCAAGCTTCCTACGGTGAAACAGCTCGGTGAGGACCGGGAATATATATTCCTTTTTTCGATGGACGGAGGAGCCTTTTTCCTGCTGAGCGGCGATATTGCGGATGAGGATATTCCGGAGGGATTTGAATTTAAAAACATCCGGACTATGCGTTCCGAGGCCTATGGCCCCCAGCACCGTCTGTTCGCTGCCATTACGGCCTATCAGCTGGCCAACTGGTACAGAGATAACCGCTTCTGCGGGACCTGCGGCACACCCACAGTGCATTCGGATACAGAGCGCGCGGTGCGCTGCCCCAAGTGCGGCAGGACGATTTATCCCCGCATCATTCCCGCAGTTATTGTGGGCGTCCTGAACGGCGACAAGATTCTGCTCACAAAATATGCGGGTCGCGAATTCCCCTTCTACGCCCTCATTGCCGGCTTCACCGAAATCGGTGAGACCTTCGAGGAGACTGTGCAGCGTGAGGTCATGGAGGAAGCGGGCGTCCGTGTCAAAAATATACGCTATTACAAGTCCCAGCCCTGGGGAATTGTGGATGATCTTCTTGCAGGCTTTTACTGCGATGTGGACGGAGATCCGACCATTCATATGGATCGCACGGAGCTCAAGGAGGCACTGTGGTGCACGCGCGATGAGGTCGTGCTGCAGCCCACCAACCACAGCCTGACCAATGAGATGATGACCCGCTTCAAGAAAGGCCTCGAGTGCTGATGTGCCGGCCTTGAAACAAAACATTCTTGAAACAAAACATTCTTGAAACAAAAACATGAAAACCCCCATGGGGTCGTGACAGTTTATCACGATGCCATGGGGGCTTTTTTTCATCTTATCTCAGCGGGGAAGACCCCGCTTCTGTATATAGATTATAGAATTGCGACTGCTTTCTGTAAAATGCTTACTGCTGTTTACTGCACAGGAGTGAGCGGATCGCCCTGAGTGCTGTAGGTAACACCGTCGAGAGAGAAGGTGTCGAGGTGGTCGCGGATGATGAAGATCATGGTCTTGCCGGTGTTGAGGTGGATGCGGGACTTATCCTTATAATAGTAAGTGGTGTGTTTGTGCACATCCTTGCGCCACCAGTGGGCGGGCACGCAGCGTCCCTCTGTCAGAACATACGCGTTGCGGCCGCGGGAGATGGTGTCAAGATCAACATATCCGTGGTTGCCGACGTATTTGAACTTTGCTTCCTGAATGATGACATTGTCAAAGGCCATCTGCTCGCCGGTCACAGCATCAACCTGAGGCTCGCCGTAGAGATATTTGTAATACTTGTGGTCTTCCTCGTTGTAGACGAGAGAGGACTGGGTCACAGGGAATGCGCCGCTCATATCAATGTTGGTGGCGGGAATGGAATCCTCATACTGCTCCAGGGTGTTGCGGTCATCCTCGTCATTGAAATAGAACTGACGGCTGTCATAATACTGAGGACGAATGGAGAGTGTGTATCCGGCATTCGCGCAGGCATTCTTGATATAGTCGGAACTGGTGTAGGCGGTGTGCTCCATTGCCTTGCCGTTGTCGACTCGGTAGAAAGCACCGTAGTCGCCGCCGAGAACGCCGCCGACACCGTTGAGGTTGTCGAGGTCATCGCGGTCGGTAACTTTGATCAGCCAGTCGATGGGGCCGCCGAAGTGGATCATGATGGGATCGTAGCGCATTGCCTCCAGCACGAAATAGGAACGTGTGCTGCGGATGTTGCCGATCTGGCCGATGTTCTGCCAGTCCTGGATGATACCCATCTGACGGCTCATGCTGCCTTCTTCGATCATCTCATAGAAGACATCCACATTGCTGAGACCGTACTGAGGCTGTGCCTCATAGTTGATGGGGTACATAACAGCGATCGGGCGCTGCTTGGCGATCTCGGGATCGATTTCTTTATTGGTCAGGATACTTCTTGTGACCTTGTCTTCCTTCTTGCCGGAGTCGGTTTTTTTGTCGGAGGAAGAATTACTGTCAGCTGCCATAACAGCGGTTTCCTGTTTAGCTGTGACTGCCGCAGGTGCATTGGCTGCGAACACGCTGCTGACTGTGCCGGTAAAGGCAAGACAGAAAGCTGCAGCAACAGGAATAAGCATAGATAAACGTTTCTTCATGTTGTTTAGACCTCTTTGATAATTTTTTTGATTTGGTAAATTATAGGGGGTTGATGTATTGCTTGACGTACAAATAAGTACTGCGGCACTAATGAAATGCATAAAAGGCTTTCCCGCAGCCTTAAGAGAAGCGGAAAAAAAGATCCAGACCGTTCTCTGACCGGAGAATAGGTGAAGACATACGTGCCGGGGGTACAATCGGACCGCACAAAACGTACGGTTTGTTTAAAAGTGGCGATTCCAAGTCCCTATTATAACGGATGAAAACCATGTTGGCAATGAAAGGGAAGGATATATATTTGTATATTTTTACACTGTTTTTTGGTACAAATGAACATGAACAGTCCGGTCCGGCAGGTGACCGGCCGGTGAAAATGCTGTTGTCACCGGGGAAGACCACACCCCGCGGAGGACTGCCCCCATTGTTTTACAGGCATGTTATAATAAAACAACAGGAGATGAAATCGGATGAAAAAAAGAAAGATTTTCAGGAAACTCTCCGTCCGGGCAGTAGGGATCCTGACAGTCGTCCTGCTTACGTCGTGTTCATCGGGAAAAGTACCCTCCTCCGGAGAGAATCAGTCCGGGCAGGCAGGGCAGTCCGCGGGAACTCATCTGACCGGGGAGACAAAACCGTCCGCCGGAGCGGATCTGACCGGGGAGACAAAACCATCCTCCGGAGCGGGTCCGGCAGCCTCCGCGCAGCAATCCGCCGGTCTCCCGGATCTCACAGACTCCCTCCCGTCGGAGATGCTTTGCTGCGGCCTCCCATCCGCCTTTGAACGATCGTCGGTGCCGGCCCCGGGAAGCAGGGCGTGGGCAGATATCAATGATGATGTTCCTTTTTTTACAGAAAAGGAAATGGAAGCCGCGAGAAGCATGGCTGCCGCGGCCGGGGACAAGACCGGCAGGCCAAGAGGATATCAGGTCTACGGGCCGCTGGACCGGCTGGGACGCTGCACAGGCGCGTGCGCGCTGGTGGGAACGGAAACACTGCCGCAGGAGGGACGCGGGGACATCAGCAGCGTGAAACCGACCGGCTGGCACACCGTTGCCTATGATGAGATCGAGGGAGATTATCTCTTCAACCGCTGCCATCTGATCGGATTTCAGCTGACGGGCCAGAACATCAACGAACAGAATCTGATCACCGGGACCCGGTACATGAACATCGAAGGCATGCTGCCCTACGAGGAGTCTGTACTGGCCTATGTGAGGGGAACAGGAAACCACGTTCTCTACCGGGTATCTCCTGTATTTGATGGAGACAACCTGCTGGCGGCCGGCGTCCTGATGGAGGCTTCTTCGGTCGAGGATCCCATCGTCCGCTTCTGTGCCTTCTGCTTCAATGTCCAGCCCGGCATCGAGATCGATTACGCGGACGGGGAGAGCAGGAGGGCGGCAGAGCCTGCCGACAGAACCGTGAATGCGGATCTGCCCGGAGACACACCCGGTCAAATGTCGGGTAAGACCGCAGGCTTACCTGCGGACAAATCCGGAATCACGCCCGGCAGCAGCGGAAGCAGCAATGACCGCTCCCGGAAAGAATGGGATTATATCGTCAACGTGAAAAGCAGGATTTTTCACCGCCCCGACTGCGAATCCGTAGATAAGATGCGGGAAAAAAACAGGCAGGGCTTTTGCGGGACCCGGGAGGAACTGACAGAGAACGGGTACAAACCCTGTAAAAACTGCAGGCCGTAAGAGTCCGGCGGCAAGTACATGTTTGAGACCGGAAGGTTAAACACAATTTGTGACACCCGGTCATGGAGGTAAAATTATGAACCAGGATATGCTGAATGTATTTTTGAAAAGACGGAGTATCCGCAGCTATACCGGAGAGCCAATCCCCATGGAGAAGCTGAACATGATCATCATGGCCGGTCTCTCTTCCGCATCCGGGAGCGCGATCAGGCCCTGGGAACTGATCGTCGTGCGTGACCGCCAGAAACTGATCGATATGTCCGGATGCCGTCTCCGCGGCTCCTCCCGCATGCTCGCGGGGGCAGACGCAGCCATTATCGTAGTCGCGGACGAGACCCTTTCGGATGTCTGGGTAGAGGACAGCAGTATCGTGATGGCAAATATGCACCTCATGGCTTCCGCGCTCGGCATCGGCAGCTGCTGGATTCAGGGCAGGCTGCGCGAAGCGATCGACGGGGAGACGACAGAGGACTTTATGCGCCGTCTCCTGCAGTTCCCCTCCGAGTGCCGGCTCGAGGCAATTCTGTCCCTGGGCATGCCGGATGAGGACCTTCCGGCGACTTTGCCCGAGAGCCTTCCGTTCGAAAAGGTCCACATCAACAAATATTGATCAGGAACAGGAGCGAACGGGTCTTTTCTTAAATCCATTCTTAATCCATGGCGTCTTCGAGCGCGTCGTGCACTGCCTTCCAGTTGTCCAGGACATTCTTGTCAGCCACAGCTTCTCTGGCGGCTTCCAGGCAGCCCGCATCGCTCAGTGTTCCCTCCATGTCCGAAAAGCTGTCCAGCATGGTTTCCACATCATAGGAGATGAAGGACCAGTTGTTTTTCAGATTTTCGCGCTGCTCTTCAGTGAGCCTGTCATATTCTGTCTGAATCGTGTCGGAGAGGACTGTGTCATCGACATTTCCCGCGCCCGCCTGATTGGACCAGGTCAGGAGCTGTGCGGCTGCTGATGCGGCGTGCAGAGAACTGCCGGTGGACTGTCCCCATCCGGTGCATTCGACAAGAGCGGCGGAGAGCACGGATTCCTTCAGGCCTGTATCTTCGTCGGAGCGCTCCGGAATACCGTCCTTCAAAGCGGCGGAGGCGGTGCGCTCAGCTTCTGACTCAGAGCGGCCAAGGGGCTGGAGATTTGCGGCGTTCATGCTGTCGGAAGCTCCTGTACCGGCGTTGTTGACCCCGGCGGCTGCCGCTTTTGAGCCTGTAGTTCCGGCCCCTGAAGAACCTGCAGCGGCGCCGGTCCCGGAAGAAGCCGGACCTGTGCTGGCAGGTGTCCCCAGGCTGTCACTGTCAGCCCCTTCCGCGGAAGTGCCTGTCACGGCCGCATCATCCGTTCTGCCTGAGGCGGCTGAGGAGTTTTCAAACATCTCTTCAAGACTTGCGTCATAGCCTGTGATACTGTCGGACGCGCTGTCGGCAGTCGGATCCGCAAGATCAGAAGTAGTATCAAAGACACCGGAGAGCTGATCTCCGGAATCGGAGAACAAGGCCTCTTCGTCTGCAGACAGGGTGGCTTCGAAAGCCGCATCATCCGATTCCCCGAAACTGCTGTCTGATTCGGAAGAAAATCCGGATCCGGAAAACTCTCCCGCGCCGGGAGTCCCTGCTGTGTTATTCCTGCCGCATCCCGGGACTGCCGCTATCAGGGCACCCGAGAGCGCAATGGAAAAAGCAGTTCTCGCAATCATCTGAGGTATCTTTTTCACGGTATTGTTCCTTTCTGGTTATCAGCCACACCCCTGCCGGAAACTCCGCTGTCCGGCGCGGGGCAGTGTCTTTAACCGGACTGTTCTGAAGAATCAGAATTCCGGGTCTGTCTGCGAGGGAGTACCTAAATCGCCGCCCGTCAGATCACCGAAAAATGAATCATCGAACTGTGATTGGTCTGCAAACGGATCGTCTGTGAATCCGGTTCCGGAATTTGAATCATCGAAGCTGCCGAAAATATCATCGGACTCGCTGCCGGATCCGTTGTCTTCCTCCGGAAGAAGGTCGTCCTGCGTATCATCCGTGACCTGGTCCGCATTTCCGTTTCCGTCTGCAGTCTGGTCTGCAGTGCCTGTGTCATCATCTGTCCAGCCTTCTTCACCGGTATTGTTTCCGGTATTTTCAGAAGTCTGACTGTTACTGCCGGAAGAGCCGGACTGGGTCTGGCCGGAGTTCTGGGTCCCTGCATTTGTGTTGGTGTTGGTGTTGACCGGATTCACCGGCTGGTCATAGGACTCCGAGTAGGTGTGTCCGCCGAAGGGATCGGCAGAACTGCTTCCGGAAGGGGTTACAAACAAATCGGGGGAGTTGACATTGGAGCCGGAAGGAGTGGTGGTTCCAACGTTTCTGGTTCCGGTTCCTCCGTAATTCTGGGATCCTGTGTACCCGCCTACAGTACTTGGAGTACGTGTGACGCCTGTCCCGTTCGTTCCGTTGACAGTACCTGCGTTCTGTGCGCCGGCGGTCTGTCCGGATGTCCCTGCGCTCTGTGTGTTGCTGCCGCTGGCAGTGCCGGGAGTCTGTGAGCTGTTTGTCCTGCTGCCGTTCTGTCCATTTGCATTGCCTGTGCTCACACCGGAGGAAGGGGCATTGGAAGAATTGCCCGGGGTCTGTCCGCCTGCTGTGCCGGAAACTGTGCCTGCGGTCTGTCCGCCTGTCGTACCTGCGGTCTGTCCGTTTGTTGTGCCTGCGGTCTGCCCGCCCGCCGTACCTGCGGTCTGTCCGTTTGTTGTGCCTGCGGTCTGTCCGTTCGCCGTGCCTGAGGCCGCGCCGGGTGTCAGAGAGCCGGAACTGCCGGCAGTCTGTCCGTTTGCCGTGCCTGAGGCTGTGCCGGGTGTCTGGGAATCGGAACTGCCTGAAGCCTGCCCGTTCTGCATTGCGGGAGGGACTGACCCGGAGGGAACAGTTCCCGCGGGCACGGCTCCTGCCGGGACGGCATTTGATGTTCCATTGCTGCCGGATGAGACAGCAGGGCTGGAGGCGTTCGTATTGCCGCTCTGATTTGCATTGCCGCTCTGATTTGCAGAGGAAGCAGCAGAAGACGATGTCGAAGGCGTCAGCGGAGTGGTGGTCGTTTTGGGGCCGGAATCAGTGCTGCTGCTCTTTTGAGTGTTGGAGGATGACCCTGCTGAATCAGGGCGCCCGATCGGAGTGGAACTGGAATCGGGAGAAGTTTTAAAAGAAGGCGTGTCCTTGACAGTCTTGTGGCCGCATCCCGCGGCGGTTGAAACAAGCGCGGCAAGTGCCAGAGTAAAGGCGGTCCGTACAAATTTGTGAGTAATAGTATTCACGGCAATAATCCTTTCCGAATCATTTTTCCTGATGAGTTCCGCATGTTTTCAAATCTCAGCGGAAATGACCCTGCGGTCTTAAGCAGTCTTAAG
>OCTX012255537.1_pt1 | contig 10462 bp, 7 predicted proteins | sample 1539691 | NCBI WGS metagenome assembly OCTX01 (sample SAMN02144231, study PRJEB22623) | gut metagenome | biome: sheep rumen | host: Ovis aries | place: New Zealand | reverse complement strand
AGCATCGTCGACTTGCCGGCACCATTCTTGCCCACAAGGGCGATACGGTCTTTAGCATTAATCACGAAGGTGGCATCGCTGAACAGGGGCTTCACCCCAAACTCCACCTTGAGTCCTTCTACTGACACCATCGCTACTTGACCTCCTCCCAGCGCAGCACAGCGCCATTTTTCCTGGCAGGGTCCGCTCCCTTGTAGTCCATCGAGTAGGGACTGCCCGTGGTGGGACTCTTGCCAATATACAGATGTGTACGCATAGACATCAGCATAAATTCGTGCGACAGATAGTCCTGCCAGAGGAACACCTCGGCTTTCGAGACATCCTTGGTCAGACCGACATCGCCAGGCAGTCCGATGCCTGACACCCACACATAGCGGCCGTCCTCGCACTGAAGGATGACTTGTCCCTGTCCTTTGTCTATCAGCCGGAAACGAGTATCTTTCGAATACCTCTTGGCATCTGTGTCGTACAAAGGCCCGTGAGCCGTAGCACACATGGGCTTGCCTGTTGCCAGGTTGACGATGCGGATGGTCTTGCCGTAAGGGATATTCTGTGTGCGGTCGGCTTCAGGCTCCTCGACGGTAAAATTGTCAAACTCTGCATAGCCGCCGTTCTTGCCGTTTTTATTGAAAGCGAAGAGCGCATGGCGCGAACCCTGGAAGGTGACCAACTGGTAAGATAGCGGCATCATGCGTCCCAGTGTCTGGAAGTTCACGCCATCGGTAGAATATTCATACTGTGCCTGATCGCGGTCATAGTCGCCACTCATGCGCAGCCATATCTTATGCTGCGGCAAAGTGAGCGGTCTGTCTATCGTGTCGTTGGTCAACTGCTCAAAGCAGCGCAGGGTCAGGGCTTTGCCGTCTTTGACGATGCCAATCCACGAACAGGGCACGTTGATATTGCCAAGTCCGCACACGTCACCGTCTTTCAGTCCTTTGGTAAAGAGTTCCACCGTCACTATGCTCTTAGGTCCTATCACGCGCTGCGTCAGCGAGTTACGTGCCCACATCAACTGGTCGGCAGGCATCGTGTTCAGACGCAGCCGACCACGCGTCAGCCGCCACATCTTGTCGTTGGGATTATGGTTCCACTGCCACACGTTCCCCAGTTGTTTGCCGTCGAAGCGTTCGCTTCTTTCATAGGGAGCATAGGGCGACGTTGCGGACGGCGACTGACCGTCAGCGACCTGTACGCCGGGTTTGAACCATGTGCGGGGGGCGCGTCCGAGATTACCCTCCAGACCTACCATCGGCCACCCGTCGACCCACGTCATCGGCATCAGACAGACGGTGCGGCCGATGCTGTGGAAGTCCTGCATGAACAGTGCCCACCACGTGCCGTCAGTGGCCTGGACAATGCCGCCCTGATGGGCATTCGAACAGGCTGTCGCCCCCTTGTCCACAGGACCGAGACTGAACTTGGAGCCGTCAGCCACGATGCGTCCCTTCCACTGCGTCAGCGAGGCGGCATGATAGCCATAGGTCTCGTCGGCGGTGATGACACGTGTCTCGTAAGGCCCCCATATGTTCTTCGAGCGAGAGCACAGTGTGCGGCCATTGGGTTTATAGTCGGTAGAAATCAGGTAGTACATACCGTCGATCTTGTAGATGTGGTGCCCTTCGCCTACACCGTTACCCTCGGGTATGATGGTGCGCTGAGTACCCTCTACAGGACCGCTCATGTCGGGCTTCAGTTCCGTGCATTTCACTTCTCCATAGCCGTGGACAGCGTAAATCTTACCGTCATCGTCGAAGAGCACGCCCAGGTCGTAAATGCGCCCTTTCATGTTGTGATGCTTCCAGGGACCATGGATATCCTTGGAAGTATAGCACTGAAGCCCCTTCCCGTTCACATTCGAGAAGACATAGAACTGTCCGTTGGCATAGCGGATACAGGGTGCCCAGATGCCCTCACCATAGACCTCGCCGCGGTTCTTGCCCTGCGGCCCGCTCAGCGAGAAGGCCGGATCGTCGAAGTCGAAGCGGTCGAAACAATAGGAAGCGAACTCCCAGTTGACCAGGTCTTTGGAATGCAGAATGACCAATCCGGGTACAGCGTGCATCGTAGTCCCTGCCAGATAATAGTCGTCGCCCACCCTGATGACGTCAGGATCCGAGAATTCATCATAGAACAACGGGTTCGTGAAGGTGCCGTTGCCATTATCTGCCGTCCACGACTGGGCATTCGCCATACTAGCAGACAGCCATAAAAAAAACATCAAATAAGCGTATTTCATCTGTTCCTTATTTCCAAAAAGTCCGACAAAGGTACGACTTTTCCTTGACATATCCAAAAATCCGGGCGTTTTTTCTCATCTGTACTTAACTCGCGGGGTAAAGTTTGGACAGGAGCCCACCGGCACAGCAAAAGCGCGTTTGTCCACGCCAGACACCGTATTGAACCAATATACAACATTTTTTAAGAAAAAAAGAACACTTAATATCGGATAAAAATGTGTAATTTTGCAGCCGATTTCAAAAGGAAGTTAAATAATGACGTCATCAGCCGCTTTGGGCCATCAGGAAACAGGCGAAAAATACTCCGGCTTTGCACCCATCATAGCCATTGAGAATGAAGTATTTTTCCTCGACAATCTGCAAGATGCCGTGAAGGCTTCGAACTACAGGTCGGAGTACAACGCCATCTTACACTGCCGTGAGGGCCGGCTGATTATCGAGATGGGCGGCAACCAGCAGGTCGTTGTCAAAAAGGGCCAGTTGATGCTCATTCCCGCCAACAAGTTGGTACAGCCCATGATGGTAAGTACCGACATCGAGGTTGGCGCGCTCATCATCAGCGACAGTGCTTTGAAATCAGTGCTGGGCAGCGAAATCAACATCTGGAACAGGGCCATGTACACCAAGCAGATCTATGTGGTCGACGGTCAGCAGTGGACATACGGATTCGAGAACTACACGAAGAGTATCTTCGATGGTGGCATGTTGCATCTGCACAAACAACTGGTGATGGCTTTCCTGCGTGCGTACCTTCTTACTATATGCGAGGCCTTGATACGGACGGAGAAGATGTCGCTGTGCGACGACTCGTCGAACCTGCGCGAGAAAGCCATCTTCAACGACTTCCTGGAACTGCTGTCGCAACAGAAGCAGAAGCACCAGCCTGTATGCTACTACGCCAATGCGCTGTGCATCACGCCCAAGCACCTGTCGACTATCTGTCGGAGGGTGAGCGGCAAGGCACCCACGAAATGGATTACAGAAAGCGTTATGGAAGACTGCTACACGCTGCTTCGCAACACGAGCCTGAGCATCAAGGAAATTTCCAACCGTCTGGGATTCCCCAACTCGTCGTTCTTCGGGCAGTACTTCCGTGAGCAGTCTGGCACTACGCCCTTGAAATACAGAACCGAACATCGAACCATCATCTAAATAGACTCATGGAAGGAATCAGCGTCGTAAAGGTAAGGAACAGGCAACAGATGAGCGACTTCATCCGCATCGCGGATGTGGTCTATAGCAACTGTGAGCAATATGTTCCCGATCTCGAAAGAGACATCCGGGCCATCTTCAACCGGAAGAAGAATGCAGGCATGGACTTCGCCGACCTCCAGCCTTTCGTGGCCTACAGAGGGAAAGAGGTGGTGGGACGTATCGTGGGCATCGTCAACCGCAAAGCCAACAAGCGCTGGAACACCAGCAAGGTGCGCTTCTCCCTCATCGAGTTCATCGACGACACTGCTGTGTCCGAGGCCCTGATCAAAGCCGTCGAAGACTGGGGACGCCAGAAAGGGATGACGGAGATCATCGGGCCCATGGGCATCACCGATTTCGACAAGGAGGGCATGCTTATCGACGACTTCCACCTCCAGGGGTCGCTCACAGCCATCTACAACCCGCCCTACTATCCGCAGCATTTGGAGCGGCTGGGGTTTCAAAAGGAGGTCGACTGGGTGCAGATTCGTGTGCAGGTGCCGAAGGAGGTGCCTGCCAAGTATGCCCGCGTCTCAGACTATGCCCACCAGATGCTGGGACTGCGTGTAGAAAAACTGACCGACAAGCAGGTGGCTCACGATGGCTATGGACAGCAAATCTTCCATCTGCTCAACCAGGCCTATGCCGGGCTCTACGGCTTCTCCGAGTTCTCCCACGACCAGATTGACGACTTCGTCAAGCACTATCTCAAGTTGCTCGACAACCGCCTGATGCCCGTCGTCTTCAATGACAAGAACGAGATGGTGGGCGCAGCAGTCACCATGGGCAGTCTCGCCGAAGCCATGCACAAGGCGCACGGACGCCTGTTACCCTTCGGCTGGTTCCACCTGCTGAAGGCACTGAAATGGAAGCCTGCCGACCACGCCGAGATGCTGCTTATCGCCGTCCGTCCCGACTATCAGGGCCTGGGCGTCAACGCGCTGTTCTTCAGCGACCTGATACCCATCTACAACCAACTGGGCTTCAAATGGGCAGAGACCGGTCCGCAACTGGAGGACAATGTCAGGGAACTGTCACAATGGAAGCCGCTGCACCCGCAGACGGTAAAGCGCCGTCGCTGCTACAAAAAATCGATTTGATGAAGGATTGACAATATAGAGAAACAAATAATAAAGAGAACAAAAAAAAATAAAGAACTAAAGAAAGTGGAAAAGAGAGTTGTAATAACAGGAATGGGCATCTGGTCATGCCTTGGTAAGACACTTGAAGAAGTACGTGAGTCGCTCTATACCGGCCGTAGTGGCATCATCTTCAGCCAGGAGCGCAAGGATAAGGGTTTCCGATCGGCCCTCTGTGCTAACGTGGAGCAGCCCGACCTGAAGCCCTTTGTGAAGCGTGGGCCCCGCCAGTTTATGCCCGAGGAGGCACAGTATGCCTATATGGCCACGAAGGACGCCCTGGAGGCCGCACGCCTGGACCAGGACTATATCGACCAGCACGAGGTGGGCATCATCTACGGCAACGACTCGGTAGCCCAGGCCACGATGGAGGCCCTCGACAAGTTCCGTGAGTTTGGCGACACGGCGGCCTGCGGCAGCGGTGCCATCTTCCAGTCGATGAACTCGACAGTGACGATGAACCTGGCCTGCCTGTTCCGTCTGCGCGGCATCAACCTGACCTCGTCGGCAGCCTGCGCCAGCAGTTCACAGGCCATCGGACTGGCCTCGCTGCTCATTCGCAACGGTCTGCAGGACTGCGTGGTGTGCGGTGGTGCACAAGAGGCCAATATGTACAGCGTCGCCTCGTTCGACGGCATACAGGCCTTCTCCACCCGTGAGAACGAACCGACGAAAGCATGCCGACCCTTCGACCGCGACCGCGACGGACTGGTGCCCGGAGGCGGTGCTGCCACCGTCATCCTCGAGAGTCTTGAGCACGCCATCCAGCGTGGCGCTCCCATCCTGGGCGAAGTGGTAGGCTGGGGCTTCTCCGGCAATGGCGACCATATCTCCACGCCCAATGTGGCCGGTCCGGCACGCTCGCTGGAACTCTGTCTGAAGAACAGCGGTATCACCGACGTGCGACAGATAGGCTATATCAACGCCCACGCCACCTCGACGAAGGCCGGCGATGGCCGCGAGGCCCTGGCCATCGCCCAGATATTCGGTGACTACCGCGTGCCCGTCACGTCGACCAAGAGCCAGACCGGTCACGAGATGTGGATGGCAGGTGCCAGCGAGATGATCTACTCGATGCTGATGATGCAGAACGGATTCATCGCCGGAAATATCAACTTCGAGAATCCCGACGAGGAGACGGCAGCCGTCAATGTCATTCCTGAGACCCGCGAGCAGGACTTCGACATGTTCCTGTCAAACTCGTTCGGCTTCGGAGGCACCAACTCGACGCTCATCGTGAAGAAATATCAGAAATAACCATTTTTCAATTTTTTAATTTTTCAATTTTTATTATGACAAGAGAAGAAATCATTGAACAAGTGAACAGCGTACTCGCTGAAGAGTTTGAAGTAGAGGACAGCAACTTTGCTCCTGAGGACAATGTCAAGGAGACACTGTCGCTCGACAGCCTGAGCCTGGTCGACCTGGTGGCTATCATCCAGTACACCTATAAGATCAAGGTGCCCGTGAGCGACCTGCCCAAGATCAAGACTTTCAACGACCTCTACGACTACATCGAGGAGCACCTGCCAAAAGAGTAAATGAAAGGCAAAGACATCCTCAAACTGATCCCCCAGCGCTATCCGTTCATGATGGTCGACACGGCCGACGACTTCACGGAAGACAGTTGCCAGACCACGTTGACGGTGCGCTACGACAACTATTTCGTCATAGGGGGCGACGAACTGTCAGAGACGGGACTGATTGAGCACACTGCTCAGTCGGCCTCGGCTTTGGCTGGTTACAAGAGTCTGGGAGCCGAGTCGGCACCCGTCGGCATCATCGGCGAGGTGAAGCACTTCTCGTGCGAACGGCGGCCACGTGTGGGCGAGACCCTGCACACCACCATCACCTTCGGCATGAGTTTCGGCAACGTCACCCTGGCCGATGGCGAGACGGCCATCGACGGCGAAGTCATCGCCCGTACCAGCCTCAAGATCTTCATTCAATAACGCAGTGCTTTTTCAATTTTTCACCTTTTCAATTTTTCAATTTACCACGCACCTCCATCTCAATGACAGCATTCTTCATCGGCATCTACCATTTCTTCCGTGCCCACCGCCTGGTGTGCTGGACGACAATGGTGTTGCTTTTCGCCTTCTTCGGCTATTTTGCCTCGCAGATTTATCTGGAAGAAGACATTAACAAACTCATGCCCTCGTCAAAGAACGAGGACGGCACCACCAAACTGGCTTTCGCCGACCTGCGCATCAAGGACAAGACCTTCCTGCTCTTCAACATCGACAAGCCACATGCCACCGACGACGATGTGGCAATGCTGACAGAGACCTGCGATGCCTTTGTCGACTCACTATTGGCACGCGACACCACCGTCATCGAGGACATCTTCTACCGTTTGCCCGAAGACCTGATGTTCGATGCCGTCGACGAACTGTCGGCACATCTGCCGGCCTATATCGACACCTCGGCCTATGCCGCTATCGACACCCTACTGACCATCGCCCACATGACACAGCAGATGCAGCAGAACCATGACGACCTGCTGAGTCCCGTGGGCGAGGCCATGCCCCAACTCATCGAGATGGACCCCATCGGTCTGCGCACCATCCTGGCTGCACAGATGAAGCCGCTCATTGAGGGTAGCGCAGGCAGTTACCAGACGTTAGACAATCACTTCTTCGTGCCCGATTCAACAGTCTGCGTGGCCTTCATCACGCCGCGTTTTTCGGCCACCAACACCGGGCAGGGCTCGGCCCTGTTCAGGGATATGAACGAACTGATCGGGCAGTTTAAGACCACCTATCCCGATGTCACCATCAGTTATCACGGCACCCCCGCCAGCGGCTACTATAACTCCAGCGTCATCAAGAACGACCTGACCACCACCATCATCGGTTCGCTGGTCCTCGTCCTGCTGTTCATCATGCTGTGCTTCCGCAACTGGAACACACTGCCGCTGCTGCTACTGCCCGTGGCATTCGGCACTCTGTTCGGACTGGCCGTCATGTATTTCATCAAGGGACAGTTCTCACTGCTCGCACTGGGCATCGGAGCCATCGTGCTGGGCGTGGCCCTCAGTTATGTGCTCCATGTGATGACTCATTTCAAATACGTGAACGACCCGGAGCGCGTACTGCACGACCAGGTGAAGCCCGTAATGCTGGGATGCATCACCACCATCGGCTCGTTCATGGGACTCATCTTCATCCAGACCGACCTGCTGCGCGACTTCGGCCTCTTTGCCGCCCTGGCCATCGTGGGCACCGTGCTGTTCTCGCTCATCTATCTGCCGCAGATGCTGCACACCAAGAGCAACAAGATCAACCGCACGGCCTTCTCGCTCATCGACCGTCTGAATGCCTGTCCCTTCGACCGCAACCGCGTGCTCATCGGCATCCTGCTTGTCATCATCGCTGTCTGCGTGGGCTTCTATATCAAGGGCGGCACACAGTTCGACGGCGACATGCACAACCTGGGCTACGAGGCTCCCAACACAATGTACTCGGAGAATCTGCTCCGCGAAAAGACGTTTACCGGCGACAAGACGAAATACTTTGCCAGTTCAGGCAAGACGATGGAAGAGGCCATCGAGCGTTTCGACGTTCTCGACCGCAAACTGGACTCCCTGCAGACGCTGGGACTGGTGAAAGACTACACCCACACCAACCAGGTGTTCGTGCCGCTGCACAAACAGCAGGAGCGCATCGAGGCCTGGCAGGCCTACTGGACCGAGGAACGGCTGGAGAAGGTACGTTCGCTCATCAGACAGACAGCCCCTCAGGCCGGACTGGTGGCCGATGCCTTCGAACCCTTCTTCGAGGCTGCCACTGCCGACTATGAGCCGTCGCCGCTCTACGAGGCCGGCATCATCCCACACGGCTACCTGACGACGCTCATGGAGGAGTCCTATGGCGGCGACTTTCTCTGCTTCACCTCCGTACGCTGTGCCAACGACTCGGTGCGCAGCAGCGAGAGCGACTATATCCGCATCTGCGATGCCATTGCCAGCGAACCCAACCTGATGGTGCTTGACACCTATTATTATACTACCGACACCCTCTACCAGTTGAACGACGACTTCAATATCCTGCAGTGGATATCGATGCTCTTCGTCTTCGTGGTGCTACTGGTCAGTTTCAACTTCCGCTGGAAGCACGCCCTGCTGGGCTTTGCACCCATCCTGCTCAGTTGGCTGGTAGTGCTCGGAGCCATGGTCATCTTCGATGTGCGCTTCAACCTGATCAACATCATCATCTCCACCTTCATCTTCGGCATCGGCGTCGACTACAGCATCTTCGTCATGAGCGGACTGACCAGCGAGGACAGCCAACTGGCCTACCACAAGACGGCCATCTTCTTCTCGGCCGTCATCCTCATCGTCACCGTAGGATCGATGCTGGTGGCTGTACACCCAGCCATACGTTCCGTGGGCTTCGCCACGCTGGTGGGCATGATTTCGGCCGTAGTGCTGGCCTATGTGCTGCAACCGGCAGCCTACAGGCTGTTCATCAAGAAGAAAGATTAAGGCCAAGGGGCAAAAAAGAGGCTAAGGCCCGTCTATCAGGACTAAGGCCTGTTCTATCAAGAAAGAGAGAGAAAAAAATGACATACGACGTAGTGATCATAGGCAGCGGACTGGGCGGACTGGAGTGTGCACACATTCTGTCCCGCCGCGGTATGAGCGTGCTGGTGCTGGAGCGTCAGGCCCAGCCCGGCGGCTGCATGCAGAGTTACCCGCGCCACGGGATGCACTACGACACCGGTCTCCACTATATCGGCGGCCTCGCTGAGGGACAAGCCCTGCATCAGAATTTTGAGCGACTCAACCTGCTCCGTCTGCCGTGGCAGCGGCTCGATGCCGACGGTTTCGACCGCATCACCATCGGCGAGCGCACCTATCGCTTTGCTGAAGGCTACGACCATTTTGTGGAGGCCCTCGCCCATGACTTCCCTTCTGAACGCGAAGCCCTGCGCCAGTATACCGGGATGCTGCAAAGTGGCGAGAATGCCATCGATGTCAGTGCCTGGGACTATCTGAACCGAGTCTTCACCGACCCGTTGCTCATCCAGGTGCTGGGCGGCTCGGCACTGAAGATGGAACTGCGCAAGGAGTCGCTACCACTGTTTGTCTTTGCCCACGGCAACGCCAGTTTCATCGAGAGCAGTTGGCGACTGAAGGGCGACGGCAACCTGCTGGTGCGCTCACTTGTCGACGACATCAAGGCCTATGGCGGCACCATCGTCTGCAAGGCAGAGGTCGAAGAACTGCTGTCGCACGAGGGTCGCATCACCGCTGCCCGCTGCAGCAACGGCGAGACCTACGAGGGACGCATCTTCATCAGCGATGCCCACCCTGCCGTGACCTGTTCGCTGGTCAGCATCCTGAAGCCCATCTACCGCCGACGGATGACACAGACAGAAAACACCCGTGGTATGCTGACCGTCTCGCTGCGCCTGAAGCCCGGGGTCTTACCCTACTTCAACCACAACCACTTCGTCTACAGCGAAACCAACGTGTGGGACACGCCCACGCAGATTGACCGCGTGATGGTGGGCTGTCGCGTGCCTGAGGGCGACACGTTGCAGGTAGACCTGCTGACACCGCTGCCCTGGGCGTGGTGCGAACGCTGGGCAGACACAACCATCGGCCATCGCGGTGCTGACTACGAGGCGCAGAAGGAGCAATGGGCCGACGAATGTATCGCCCTTGCCGAGCGGGTCGTCCCCCGTCTGGGCGAGATGGTGGCAGAGCGCTACATCAGCACCCCCCTCACCTATCGCGACTATACCCTGACACCTCAAGGGTCGGCCTACGGCATACGCAAAGACTGGCAGACACCGATGCTCAGCATGCTGTCTGTGCGCACACCGGTCGACAACCTGCTGCAGACAGGCCAGAGCCTCATGCTGCATGGTGTGGAGGGCGTG
>OCTX012238821.1_pt1 | contig 10462 bp, 9 predicted proteins | sample 1539691 | NCBI WGS metagenome assembly OCTX01 (sample SAMN02144231, study PRJEB22623) | gut metagenome | biome: sheep rumen | host: Ovis aries | place: New Zealand | reverse complement strand
TGAGCATCAGAAACTGCGCTTTGAGTATGGACCTGATGAACGCAATATGTACGTGCTTACAGATAATATTGATGCCAGTATTTTGAGTACCGATGTAGCCGGCGGATTTGTTGGCACTGTTGTTGGCATGTTTGCTACTGCCGGAGGAGATTATCTTGAACGAAAGTTTTTTGCAGATTTTGACTGGTTTAGGTACGAAAATAGTGGCAGAGAATGGATTTGTTGAGTATTATAATAATGTAGGAGAAATCAAATTATGAAAGGTACATTTAAAATTAAAGGAATCATGGGCTCTGGGATGGTTCTGCAGCGAAACAAAATTAACTGTGTTTACGGAACTGCAGAAGTTTATTCTGATGTAATTATGGAATTCCGGGGCACAACTTCAATTACTCAGGCAGATGAAGACGGTAAATGGAAAATTGAATTCAGTCCTGGTGAAGCTGGTGGACCTTTCACAATGATAATTAAATGCGATGAGCACCGGGTTGAATTCACTGATATTTATGTCGGTGAAGTTTGGGTAAGCTCAGGTCAGTCTAATGCTCAGCTTCCTATGGAACGCATGAAGTTTTCTTATCCGGAAGAATTTGCGCAGCCTCGTAATGAAAGAATCCGCATGATTACCATTCCTATTAACTGGTCTCTTGATGGTGAAAAAGACGAAATTGTTGATGTAGGCTGGCAGTCTAATGCTGATGAAGGTACCAAAGCAGACAATATGTCTTCTGGTGTAAAATGGGTTTGTGCTTCTCCTGAAACTCTTGGCGGAATGTCTGGTACCGGCTATTTCTTTGCAAAACGTCTTTCAAAAGAACTCGATGTTCCTGTAGGAATTATTAATGCAAGTCAGGGTGGTTCTCCAATTGCTTCATGGCTTAGCCGTCAGGCTCTCGAAGAAATGGGCGATAAAAAGGCCTACCTGAATCAGACTATTGAATATCTTGCTGAAGGCCGTGCCGCTGCTAAACAGAAGGAAATGGCTGAAAATCAAAAGGCCTGGAATGACGAACTTTATGGTGCTGCTAAGGCTCCGGAAACATATTTTGATGAAGCAACTGATGGCTGGGATAATGTTCAGATTCCTGCAAACTTCCCTGTAGAAAGTGCCGGCTTCTTCTGGTTTAAGAAAATAATTGAATTGACTGCTGAGCAGGTTGAACATTTTAATACATTCAAGACCTGGCTCTGGATGGGTACAATTGTTGATGCTGATACTGCATGGGTAAATGGTGTAAAGGTTGGTGAAACTCCTTACTGTTATCCTCCACGTCGTTATCCTGTTCCAAAGGGAACTTTGCATGAAGGCAAAAACATTATTGCTCTTCGTGTTCAGAAAAACAGCAAAAATGGTCCGCTCCGTTTCTTTACAGAAAAACCATACTACCTGTTTACAGATAATACTTTTGTTGCTCCTTGCGTTTACAGAAATCTCGAAGAGCGAACTGAATCTTTGTATCCGCTTGATGGCGAACGAATTGATTTGAGTGGCGACTGGCTGATGAAGGTTGATGCTCAGGTTAGTGACTGTCCTGCCGGAATGTTCTTTGAGTGGCTTCCAACTGCTTTGTACAATTCTATGCTTGCCCCTTGTTTCAGACATGCGGTTTCTGGTGTGCTCTGGTATCAGGGTGAATCTGATGCTATGCATCCTCAGGAATACAAGGGTATGCTGGTTAAGATGATTGATTTGTGGCGGCACAAGTTTGTTTATGGATCTAAAGAGCTGCCGTTCGTAATTGTTCAGCTTCCAAACTGGAGCGATGGCTGGAATGAAGATTCTGTAAGTAAAGATGGCGGATGGGCTGTTACACGCCAGGTTCAGGCTGATGCTGCTGAAATTGCAGGTCATACAGGACTTGTTGTTTCTATTGATGCTGGGGAATGGAATGATTTGCATCCGGAAAAGAAAAAGACTGTAGGTTATCGCGCTGCTAAAGAAGCTTTGCGTGTAGCTTATGGAAAGAACTTTATTTCTCCTTCTCCTAAGGCTGATGTTTGTGAATTCAAGAAAGGCCGTTTCCTTGTTCATTTTGACTGTGGAAACTCTTCTCTTGTTGCATGCAAGGTTAATGGAAAGAGTGTAGATTTGAATCTTGAAAGCAAAGATAAAAAGGTTTACGGTTTTAGTCTCTTGTGCAGCAAAAAAGGTGAAGAAAGCGTAATTCCTGCTTCAGCTGAATTGATTGATGACAAGACTGTTTCAGTTGATGTTCCGCACGGTGTAGGCGATGTAAAAGAACTCCGCTACCTGTGGGCAGACAGTCCGGCACCGGTGAATTTGTATTCACGAAATTCTTTACCAGCTGCGCCATTTATGATAAAGAATAATTAAATCTTAAACACAGTTATAAAAACTGATGGACGCGATACAGCGGGAGTCCATCAGTTTTTATGAGACTTTAATTATTGTTAAATTATTCTTTACCATTCCAGCAGTAAGTACATAACTTTTCGTGAGGAAGGCCTGTGCTGTCGAGCATATCGTCTAGGCGGTGGAAGCGCAGAGTTGTAAAGTGCAGCTGCTTGCGGATTTCTTCTACCATCTTTGCGTATTCCGGGGTGTCAGGATCGCAGTATTTTGTGAGAACTTCATCGCTTACGTTTTCACCTTCAAAGTCGCGGATAATGCGGCGGGTAATCAAATCCATTTCGCTCTTAGAACGGCTGAAGTTCAAATATTTACAACCAAATACAAGAGGAGGACATGCAGGACGGATATGTACTTCCTTAGCACCGCTCTTGTAAAGATAATCTGTAGTTTCACGAAGCTGAGTTCCACGAACAATTGAGTCATCAATCAAAAGAATCTTTTTTCCTTTAATCAAATCCTGAATAGGAATGAGCTTCATGTGTGCAACCTGATTTCTTATTTCCTGATTTGTAGGCATGAATGAGCGTGACCAGGTTGGAGTGTATTTAATGAACGGACGTGTAAATGGAATTCCGGCTTCGTTAGCATAACCAACGGCATGAGCGGTTCCCGAATCAGGAACACCTGCAACAGCATCCGGATGAACAGAATCCTTGTCGCGCCGTGCGAGGAAACGTCCACAGTTGTAACGCATTGCTTCAACATTTACGCCTTCGTAACATGCAGTAGGGTAGCCGTAGTAAATCCAGAGGAAGGTACAAATCTTCATCTCTTTACCAGGCTGCTGGAGAATCTCCATCTTATCAGCATTAAAGAAAACAATTTCAGCAGGACCAAGTTCATGGTAATCAGTGTAGCCAAGATTAGCATAAGCAAAGTTTTCAAAACTTGCGCAGTAAGCTCCATCTTTATGACCAATTTCAATAGGAGTACGACCAAGTCGGTCGCGGGCTGCATAAATACCATCCTGTGTCAAAATCAGCATGGAAATTGAACCCTTGATTTTTTCCTGAACAAACTTAATACCTTCGACAATTGTCTTTTTATGGTTGATCAGGGCAACAATAAGTTCGGTCTGGTTGATTTCGCCACCGCTCATTTCGAGGAAGTGTGTATATCCGGAATCCAGAACTTCTTTTACAAGCTCGTCTTTATTTGTAACGATTCCAACTGTAGTGATTGCAAAATTTCCAAGATGAGAGTGCACGAGCAGTGGCTGAGGCTCGTAATCAGAAATACAGCCAATACCCATTTTGCCGTGCAAATCTTCCATATCGTTTTCGAACTTAGTACGGAACGGTGAGTTCTGAATATTATGAATGGAGCGCGAAAAGTGCCCGTCCGAGTTTACAACCGCAATACCTCCGCGGCGTGTTCCTAAGTGCGAGTGATAGTCCACTCCAAAAAACAAATCCAACGAACAGTCGTCTTTAGACGCAACACCAAAATATCCGCCCATTTTTTTCCTCTTATAAAACCCGCGTCTAGTGCGGTTTAAAAATATGCGGATAGTATAGTGATTTTAGCGGTGAAATTCAATTAATAGTATTCTACAAGTTTTATTTGTTTTATTCAGAAATCTACTATATAATATAATGTGACGCTAAACAGTTATACAAAATCAGGAGATAGATATGAATGTACATAACCTTTTGGAAGATGTTGTAATAAAAGCAGTAAACACACTTTATGATAGAGTAAAAGGCGAAAATGTTTCGTGGCTTACCTGCGATTGTGAAAACTGCAGACTCGATACAATCAGTTATGTACTTAATCGACTCCCTCCAAAATATGTAGTTTCTGGCCGTGGTGTTACTCACAATGCAGAGTATCTGGCAAGTTCCCAACTTCAGGCCGATATTGATTCTCTTGGAATGGAAGGAATGCGGATTGTAAGTACCACAAAGCGTCCATTCCACGAAGCCAACAGAAAAGATTCTGCTAAAAAAGAATTCAAACCAACCTTCAATTTTTTTACCTTTACAGGTGCCGTACTCGACGGAAATACCTTTGAACCAGTTACAGATGCAACTGTTACTCTTAAACTGGACGGTAAGCTTGCTGAGATGTTCGATGCCAGCTGGCCAAATCCTTTTAAGACAGTAAAAAGCACAAAGGGCGTTTATTCCTTCTGGGTAAAACCTGTGCCTGCAGAAAAAGCTGGAATCGCAAAGAACTTTCCGCTTTGTATAGAAGTAAAGGCAGAAGGCTACACAGATGCAGTTTATCATTTTGAAGCACCAATTATGAGTGAAGATTCTGTAAGAACAGAGCTTGATTCAACCTACACCCTAAAGATAAACGATATGGTAATCTTTAAGAAATAAGGTCAGGTTTCTTTTCTTTACCTTAATTTCATTTTTCAACAATTTGAACACAATCTTAGAGATTCATTCAACAAAAATCTCCTTTTATGCCTCAAAATTAAATTGCGTTTTTATTAATTGTGATATACAATTTGGTAAAACGTTTAACTAAAAATCAGACACACAAAAAGGAACTGATATGGACACTATTATTGTAAGTGTAGACCAGGACGGCCAGAAAATCAGCCGTGATATTTATGGTCATTTTAGTGAGCACCTTGGCCGCTGTATTTATGGCGGATTTTGGGTTGGAAAAGATTCAGAGATTCCAAACATCAATGGTTACAGAAAAGACGTTGTAGAAGCCTTTAAGGAACTTGAAATTCCAAATCTGCGCTGGCCGGGCGGCTGCTTTGCCGACGAATATCACTGGCGGGACGGAATTGGCCCTTATGAAACCCGTAAAAGAATGATTAATACTCACTGGGGTGGAGTTGTAGAAGATAACAGCTTTGGTACTCACGAGTTTTTTGAACTTTGCAACCTTTTGGGCTGTAAGCCTTATGTAAACGGAAACGTAGGAAGCGGTACTGTTCAGGAAATGAGCGAATGGGTAGAATACATTACCTTTGGCGGCGAGTCTCCAATGAGTAAGCTGCGCGAAGCAAACGGCCATAAAAAGCCATGGAAGCTTCCTTATTTTTGTGTAGGAAACGAAAGCTGGGGCTGTGGCGGCAACATGAAGCCTGAATATTATGCAGATCTTTACCGCCGCTATCAGACTTATGTGCGCCAGTACGGAAAAGATAAAATCTTTAAAATTGCCTGTGGTCCAAACTCAAGCGACTGGAACTGGACAGAAGTGGTAATGAGAGAAGCTGGCTCTCTTATGGACGGCCTTTCCCTTCATCATTATACAATTGCACCGGACTGGCAGCATAAAAAGACAGCCTGCGACTTTACAGAAAAAGACTGGTACCTGACAATGCGCAATGCCGGCTTTATGGAAACTCTGGTCCGCCGTCATGACGAAATTATGTCTAAGTACGACCCTGACAAACGGGTTGCTCTTGTTGTAGATGAATGGGGAACCTGGCACGAAGTTGAAAAGGGAACAAATCCGGGCTTCCTCTATCAGCAGAGTACGATTCGCGATGCACTTGTTGCAGGAATCACTTTGAACATCTTTAATAACCACTGCGACCGCGTAAGAATGGCAAACATTGCTCAGGCAGTAAATGTTCTTCAGTCGCCGGTTCTTACAGAAGGCTTAAAGCTGGTTAAGACACCTACCTGGTATGTATTCCATATGTATAAGCCACATATGGATGCAACTTCCCTTACTACAAGGGTTGCTTCAAATCAGATTGGGCCAAAAGATGCCCGCATAGATGCAGTTACAGCTTCAGCATCTCACAAAAAGAATGTTTATACCGTAACTCTTACAAATGCCGAGCTTAAGGGTAAAAAGGAAATTAACATCAGCCTTGCCGGCCTTAAGGGAAAAATCAAAAATGCCAGCGCAGCAATTCTTACAAGCAAAGAAATGCATGCCTGCAACACTTTTGAAAAGCCGAACGAACTTAAGACAAAGGCTCTTGAGGTAAAGCTTTCTGGTGCAAATGAGCTTTATCTTACAGTGCCGGCAATGAGTGTAGTTACTGTGGAGATTCAGGCCTAAGGAGGGGGAAGTCTCCCCCTGCGCGCCCACTTCGTTGGTCGCTACCCTCTCTGCGGGGAGACCCCGCAACGCCCCCTGTAAATGGAGAAGTCTTATGATTCCTTGTCCTGAATGTGAAAATAAAAAGCATCTCTCTGCAATGGAGATGACTCCGGAACTTGTAGCAGAAATGGCAGCCGCCGAACCTGTTACGGATTATGCGGGAGATTCTCTTGTTGAAAAAAGGCTCGCGGTGTGTGGAGAGTGCCCGAGGCTTATCGGCGGCATGACGTGTCGTGACTGCGGCTGCTTCGTGCAGTTCAGGGTGCGGCACAAAAGCGCTTCATGCGTAAACGGAAAATGGTAAAAAAGGAAGGAAAAATGGAAAATTACAACAAAAACACTGTGGCTACTCAGCCACCAATGGGCTGGAACAGCTACGATTATTACAACACAATGGTAAACGAAGAGCAGGTTCGTGCAAATGCCGAATATATGGCTGCTCACCTCAAAGACTACGGCTGGGAATATATCGTAATCGATATTCAATGGTCAGACCCGGATGCGGGCCTACGCAACGGGGAAGGCATACAGTACATACCTTTCAGTCGCTTCTGCATAGATGAATATTCCCGACAGATACCAGCTCCAAACCGCTTTCCATCCAGTGAGGGCGGCAAAGGTTTTAAGCCGCTCGCAGATTACATTCATTCACTTGGCTTAAAGTTTGGTATTCACATTATGCGGGGTATTCCACGATTTGCCGCCCACGACCACTTGCCTATAAAAACTCACGACGGAAGCAAAGTGACCGCAGATATGGTTGCAAATCCATATTCAGTAAGCCGCTGGAACCCGGATATGTATGGTGTAGATGCAAGCCGTCCTTACGCTCAGGATTACTACGACTCGGTTTTTGAACTATATGCTTCATGGGGTGTAGACTTTGTAAAAGTTGATGATATCTGCAATACAAACATGTATCCTCAAGCTCCATATTCTGCTGAAAAAGAAATTGAAATGATGGCTAAGGCTATACAGGCAAGCGGCTGTGGCATGGTTCTTTCTCTTAGCCCTGGGCCTGCCGTAATTGAAAAAGCACACCACTATGAAACCTTTGCAAATATGTGGCGCATCACAGATGATTTCTGGGATGACTGGAAGCTTCTAAAAGCAATGTTTGAACGTTGCGAAGTCTGGCAGAAGCACACTGGAAACGGCAACTGGCCGGATTGTGATATGCTGCCAATGAACCGCTTAGGCTGGGGCTGGGCTGCCCCCGGAACTCCGGAAGAAAAACGCGGCTGGTACAGCAAGTTCACAAAAGAAGAGACCCGCACAATGATTACTCTCTGGAGCATTTTCCGTGCACCGCTTATGATTGGAACTGATCTTCCGCAGCTGGATGATTTTAACCTTAGCCTCCTCACTAACCCTGAAATTATTGAGATGGACAAGTGCCCTAACCAGGCTGAACAGATTAGTTCAAGCTGCCACGACGACGTAGTTGTTTGGCGTAACTTTACTGATGATGGCCATGCATATTACGCATACTTTAACATCAGCGAAGAACCGATGGAAATTACGATAAATGCCGACAGCAATATCCGCGACCTGTGGAAACGCAAAGACCTGGGTAAAGACATTACATTTAACCTCGATCCACATTCCTGCAAGGCATTTCTTATATAATTTAAACGTGGGATAAAATCATATACTGGATGTAAAAGTTCCTGCTTACAGTTATAAGGTTGAAATTCAGCGCAGAGAAGTTGATAAATTTGGATATCCATTATCTGCTTTTGAAGAGGTTGGTGCTCAGTGGCCAAAATATAATGATTCTGAAAACTGGACAAAAAATCAGATAAAACAGTTTACAGACAGATATACTGTACAAAACGGGCACTATTATGAATATCAGGCAATTTCATACGGTGAAAATTGGAATATAATAAATACTCAAAAATTGGGTGTTCATCTTGCTGCTTACGATGGTTATCCAAAACCTGAACTTTCTACAGAAAATTACCCTGAAATAACATGGGAAAAGAAAGAAGATGGGGTATATTTTACTATTCAGAATGATGATGTTCTTAGTACAGTAGATTTCAAAGGTGGAGCAACCCCAGTCTGGATAACACATAATCTTAGGTTCCAGCATTATTATGGCTCTGTATCAGTGAACCCTTGGCTTGGCTGTGATGATAATCAAAAGTCATTTAAGGTTTCAAAAGAAGAATATGAGAATGCACCTACAGGAATCTATAATTTGACCGAGTTTGTAGTTGATGACCAGTTTGAAGGCGATTACTTTGATGCAAGATTCTTCTATGATGTATCGAAACTTAATAAAGATAAAATTGTCACATCAATCGCTCATGAACCAGAAGAATTAGGAAATGCTGTATAATTAACGCGATGAGTTAGAGAATAGGTATTTTATAAGGAGCAGTCTTGAAAGTTCTGTTATGCAGACTATTTGAGGCTGCTCCTTTATTTTTTTCAATTGAAAACTGACGTATTTTCCAGTATATTATATAGTATGAATTATAAATCAATTTACGCTAGCCCTCGTTTTGATGATGAGGATGAAGAAAAAAAGCAGAAAATGCCAGATCCTTTTTCAGACAGATTTCTTAAGACAAGACAGATTGTTCTTACTGGCGAAGTAAACAAGGAACTTGCCGATGCAATTGCAAAACAGCTTTTGATTCTTGATTCAGAAGATGAAAAGGCTCCAATTTACATGTATATTGACTCACCAGGTGGCGATGTTGATGCAGGTTTTGCTATTTATGATGTAATCCGTTTTATTAAGGCTCCGGTTTATTTGATTGGTATGGGTCTCATTGCATCAGCCGCAACCCTTATTCTTATTGCAGTTCCAAAAGAGCGCAGAATCGGACTTCCAAACAGCCGTTATCTTATTCATCAGCCGCTCGGACAGATGCGTGGTGTTGCAACTGATATTGAGATTTACGCAAAAGATATGGAAAAAATCCGTGCAAAATTGAATAAACTTATTGCAGATGCAACCGGAACTTCTCTTGAACAGGTTACAAAAGATACTGACCGCGACTACTGGCTCGATGCAGATGAAGCTGTAAAATACGGCCTTATCAGCAAGATTGTTTCTAAGCGTGAGGAGCTTCCTGCTAAATAATTTATGCAATTTGAACTGACCGATTCGCTCATAGACGACATAATCTCCGCTATGGAAAATCAGGATGTAGAATATGCCGTCGACGCTGCGGAAGGTCAGCTTGTTATTTCTGATTCAGACGGTCATGTGCCGGATGATGAACAATATTACAGCTTGCCTGAGTGGGGGCCTTCAGATGGTTTTGAGCTGCGCGAGGATTTTGTTAATAATCTTCATTCGCCGTTAGCCCGCGAAGAATTGCAGAGTGCAATGCATTCAGGAAGGGGGGTATTTAAGAATTTTAGAAATGTTTTAAAAAGTTACCCTGAAATTGATAAACGATGGCATATTTTTAAGCACAGATCTATGTCGGCACGTATCAATGAATGGTATAATTCCCTGCGAGAAATATGGGGATTGGAAAAGTTAGACCAGTTGCCGGAATCTGATGAATCTTTAGTGCACGATGATTTTTCATTTAAGGAATATGATTCAGCTGCTGATAAGAAAACAATCCTTTTGAATATTACTGCAGGTGCGTGCGAGGATGAAAGCCTGCCACCAGAAGTTAACGAAGCGTTTTACGGATTATGGAAGTCAAATTTTGAAGGGGCTTCTTCAGAACAACAAACCGGTTATATTTGCTTCAGCCTTTCAGATGAGTTTGCAGGTTGTATAACTGCATCGCCGCTTTTACAGAATCAGGAAGTGCTTGTAATGATTACAAGTCTCTTTGTTCCTGAGCAGTTCCGTGGACTTGGAATAGGTACAGAATTAATTGATATGTGTATTACCAGACTTAAGAACTGTGGAAAAAAATGGGTTTTAATCCCGAATACTATTGCACCGGATATTTTACAGCCGTTATTAATACGTACAGGCTTTAGAAGAATTAATTCCGGGTATCTTTTATCTTTAGGAGAATAAAAAAATGGCATTTAATCGTGAATTTGAGATTAACGAAGCACAGCTTGAGGATT
>OCTX011951231.1_pt1 | contig 10462 bp, 6 predicted proteins | sample 1539691 | NCBI WGS metagenome assembly OCTX01 (sample SAMN02144231, study PRJEB22623) | gut metagenome | biome: sheep rumen | host: Ovis aries | place: New Zealand | reverse complement strand
AGGGGCTCTCGTGTTGAGCAACACGCAGATTGGTGACGGTGAACTTTGGGGCGGAGTGCCTGCCAAGTTCATCAAGAAGGTTGACCCAGAGCAGGCTCAAGCCCTGAATAAAACCTACGCACAGCACTACATCGAGTACAGCGACTGGTTCCGCGAAGCCGACAGCGACCCGAAGAACACACAAACAGTAACAACCAGCGAAGACTATAAACACTAATTATGAAAGCAAAACTCTTAGTGGCACTCTTGTGCCTATGCTTCTGTGCTTGCAATCTGAGCAAGGAGGCCGAGACAAAGACAAGCACCGTGACGAACCCCATTCCCTTGAAGTTTGGCGACCCCTTCCTGCTTCATGCCAGCGATGGACGCTACTACATGTACGGCACCTCGCTTGGCGACGGCTTCGAAGCCTTTGTGAGCGACAACCTCATCGATTGGGACTCGTGCGGACAAGTGTATAAAGGCGGCGACTCTACGCAGTGGAACCTTGACTGCTTCTGGGCTCCGGAGGTTTACGAACGCGGCGGCAAGTACTATCTCTTCTTTAGTGCCAACTACAGAGAGAACCCCACGAACGAAGGCGAGAACTTCAAAATTGGTGTGGCTGTCAGCGATTCTCCGGCTGGACCCTTCGTCGACTTGTATGACAGACCTGTCTTCAACCCCGAATATCCCATCATTGATGCCAACGTTTACTTCGACGACGAGAACGGAAAATGCTACCTCTACTTCAGTCGTTGCTGCTATAAACACGCCGTGGAAAGCGAGATTGCCGACAGCCTGCGCAAGGCCGGCAGCTTCCAGGAAATAGAGGAAAGCTGGGTTTATGGCGTCGAGCTGAAGCCCGACTTCAGTGGCGTCGTCGGAGAGCCCGTGTTGCTGCTCCAGCCGCCAACCGCTCTTTCAGACAAGCAAAGCGAATGGGAGAGCCGAAGCGCCACGCATGGTGAGGTGAATCGGCGTTGGACGGAAGGCAGCTATCTGTTCCGCGAAGGCGACACATATTATATAATGTATAGCGCGAACCACTATGGCGGACAATACTACGCTGTAGGTTACGCAACTTCCGACAATCCTCTTGGCCCCTTCACAAAGGCTGAGAACAATCCCGTTCTGCAGGAAAACGTGAGCAAAGGCGGCAAAGTCATGGGAACAGGACACAATATGGTCATCACGATGCCTGATGGAAACCGTTATTGCGTCTATCATGGCCGAATGACCAGCAACCCCGACGAGCGCGTTGTCCTGATGGACAAGCTCAATATCGACGAGAATGGCGTCCTCACGGTCGACGGTCCATCCACCGAGCCGCAAAGTATTACCTGTCAATAGGATACGTCAAGACCGCGAACCTCACACGAGGACTTGGCAAAATCCACACAAGGATTTGCCAAAATCCACACGAGGATTTGATGAAATCCTCGTGTGGATTTTACAAAGTCGACACGTGTTATTAACAAACAGCTGCAGCGAAGTTAACAAACTTCACTGCAGCTGTTTTATAATGCAATGTGCGGCTTCGTTCAGTCGCAGTTGAAGATGTCGCGGGTATAAACCTTTTCGCGGACATCGTCAAGGCAGGCTTCGTAGCGATTGGCCACTATTGCCTGAGATTGTTTCTTGAAGCTTTCGAGGTCGTTCACCACTTTGGAGCCGAAGAAGCTTTCGCCATCTTGAAGCGTCGGTTCATAAACAATCACTTCTGCACCCTTTGCTTTGATGCGCTTCATGATGCCTTGGATGGCCGACTGACGGAAGTTGTCGCTTCCAGACTTCATGGTAAGGCGATAGACGCCAATCACACAATGTTGCTCGCTATCACTGTTCCATTGTGCATTCTCGCTGTAATAGCCAGCCTTGCGAAGAACCGCATCGGCAATATAGTCCTTACGAGTGCGGTTGCTCTCCACGATGGCCGTCATCATCTGTTGCGGCACATCCTGATAGTTGGCAAGCAATTGCTTCGTGTCCTTCGGCAAACAATAGCCCCCGTAACCAAACGAAGGATTGTTGTAATGCGTTCCAATTCGCGGATCAAGGCCGACACCTCGTATGATGGCCTTCGGGTCAAGACCCTTCACTTCTGCATAAGTGTCGAGTTCATTAAAGTAGCTGACACGAAGAGCCAAGTATGTGTTAGCAAAAAGCTTGACCGCCTCAGCCTCCTTCATGCCCATGAAAAGCGTGTCGATATTCTCCTTCTCAGCGCCTTCCTGCAGAAGCTTTGCGAAAATCTCTGCATGAGTCTTGGCTTCGGGATTGCCTATCGCAGTAATGGCGGCATTCTCTTCCGTGAAATTACTGTCGTTAATCTCGATTATCTTGGGGTAGCCGACGATAATTCTCGAAGGATAAAGGTTGTCGTAGAGCGCTTTGCTCTCGCGAAGGAACTCAGGCGAGAAGAGCAGATTGAACTTCTTTCCCTTCAACTCTGGCTTGTAAAGGAACTTCAAAGCATACTTCGCGTAGAGGCTCCTGCAATAGCCAACGGGAATGGTACTCTTGATGACCATCACCGCATCGGGATTGACACTAATGACAAGGTTGATGACATCCTCGATATGATGCGTGTCGAAGAAGTTCTTGACAGGGTCGTAGTTGGTCGGAGCGGCAATGACAACGAAGTCGGCATCTTTGTAGGCAGCAGCTCCATCGAGTGTCGCAGTCAGGTTCAACTTCTTCTCTGCAAGGTACTTCTCTATGTACTCGTCCTGAATAGGCGAGATGCGTTTGTTTATCTTCTCAACTTTCTCCGGCACGACATCGACAGCCGTTACCTGATGATGCTGACTGAGCAAAGTTGCAATGGACAAGCCAACATAACCCGTGCCTGCAACCGCTATTTTAAGGTCTTTGAAGTCTCTCATACGATTGTTTGTTTCCTTTTCCGTGCAAAGGTACGAAATAATCTCTAATCCTTAATCTCTAATCCAAAAATTCTTTGTATCTTTGCAAACAAAAAGCAACTGGCCAAGGTTCATTGGTCAATAAAGTAAATGACGTTCAACGACATCATAGGACAAGAAGAGGTGAAGCAGCACCTGATTCGGCTACTTAAAGAGAACCAGTTGCCGCATGCCATCATGTTCTGCGGACCGAAAGGAGCAGGCAAGCTGCCTTTGGCTTTGGCTTATGCACAGATGCTCCTTTGCCAGAATCCTAATGAGGAAGGTGCTTGCGGCACATGCTCAGACTGTCAGATGTCTTCCCTTTGGACACATCCCGACCTGCATTTCTCCTTTCCAATATATAAAGGAAAGAGCAGCGACAAGCCTGTCTCGGACGACTTCGTACAAGAGTGGCGCGACCAAATAATGAGCACACCCTACTTCGACATCGAGGACTGGCTCGAGGACATCGGTGCCGAGAACCAGCAGATAACGATTTATGTGCAGGAGAGCGACAATCTGCAAAGGAAGCTCGCACTCAAGTCGAGTCAAGGCGGACGAAAGGTCGTCATCATCTGGTTGCCGGAACGCATGAACGAACAGACGGGCAACAAGCTCCTGAAACTCATCGAGGAACCCCCTGTCGGCACACACTTCCTGCTTGTCAGCCAAGAGCCTGACCTCGTCTTGGGCACGATACAGAGCCGCGTGCAGCGCATCAATGTGCCAGCCCTGCCGGAAGAGGTTATCAGTCAGGCTTTGCAAGAACGTCACTCGATGCAGAAGGACGATGCAGACCTGCTGGCACACATCGCTCAAGGCAGCTACACGGAAGCCCAGAAACGCATGGAACACGACTCGGAGCAGCAGATGTTCTTCGAGCTCTTCAAGCAGCTGATGCGCGACAGCTATGCCCGTCGCATCAAGGAAATGCAGCAGTGGTCGCTTACGGTTGCAGAACTCGGACGCGAAAGGCAGAAACGAATGCTCGATTACTTCCAGCAGCAACTACGAGAAAACTACATATACAACTTCCACAAACCACAGATTAACTACCTCGGTCGCGAGGAAGAAGCCTTCAGCACACGCTTCGCTCCGTTCATCAACGAACACAACGTCGTCGGCATCATGAACGAACTGAGCGACGCCGGTCGCGATATCGCACAGAACGTCAGCGCACGAATGGTTTTCTTTGACCTCGCACTGAAAATGATAGTACTACTCAAGAATGGATAAGCAATACATAAGCGGCGAACGCGGGCATGGTTTCTCCGCACAAAGCGCCAATACAGGGCACTACGCCCAACTCAACACATACGACTACCTGGCAGATGTCCCCGGCAATAGTGAGGTGACGGACCTCGTCGAGGTGCAGTTCAAGAACACACGAAAGGCATACTTCCACAACTGCGACAACCTGCCGCTGAAGAAGGGCGACATCGTAGCTGTCGAGTCCAATCCCGGTCACGACATCGGCGTTGTCTCTCTGACAGGCAAACTCGTGCCGATGCAGATGAAGCACGCCAACTTGAAGCCCAACGAAGAGATACGCAAAATCTATCGTTTGGCCCGCGAGAACGACATGGAGCGCTATGCTGAGGCAAAAGCTCGTGAACACAGCACGATGATACAGAGCCGACAGATTGCCAAGGACCTCGGGCTGGAGATGAAGATTGGCGACGTCGAGTATCAGGGCGACGGGAACAAAGCCATCTTCTACTACATTGCCGACGGCCGCGTTGACTTCCGCCAGCTCATCAAGGTGCTTGCCGACGTCTTCCACGTTCGCATTGAGATGAAACAGATTGGAGCGCGTCAGGAAGCAGGTCGCATCGGCGGCTTCGGTCCTTGCGGACGCGAGCTTTGCTGTGCCGGCTGGATGAAGAACTTCCAAAGCGTCGGAACAGGTGCAGCTCGGTTTCAGGACTTGAGCCTCAACCCGCAGAAGCTTGCAGGACAGTGCGCAAAGCTGAAGTGCTGCATGAACTATGAGGTCGATCAATACGTCGAAGCCTCGCGCAAACTGCCGCCCAGAGATGTGATGCTTTACACGCAGGATGCCGACTACTACCTCTTCAAAGCAGACATCCTTTCGGGTCAGGTCACATACTCAACCGACCGACGCAACGCATCCAACCTCACCACCATCAGTGCCGAGCGGGCAAACGCCATCATCGAGATGAACAAGCGCGGCGAAAAGCCCGTCTCACTGGAAGAAGGCGGACGCCGAGAACCCGAACGGCCAGTTGACCTCGCTACGCAAGAAGACCTCAACCGCTTTGACAAAAAGAAGCGTAAGAAGAAGCACAAGAACAAACAGCGCAACAACGACAACCGTCCGGAATGATGCGTTGCACTTCTCTTATCTCCCTATTTGCATTATCGATGGCTGCTTGCACAGACAGTACACTGTTGCACAGCTACAAGCCCCTGCCTAAAGACGGCTGGGACAGGTGCGACACCATTTGTTTCGACCTGCCAAAAGCTGAAGCAGACATCGACGGAACACTTTACATCGGACTTCGTACAACGGCAAACCCAGCCTATCAGGACATCGTGCTTGCCGTAGAGCAGTACGACGAAATCGAAGGCTTTTCGCGATGTGACACCATTCGCTATCCCTTGACCGATGCCGAGGGATTTGCATTGACCGAAGAAGGCTATGCCCTGAGCCCAGGCGTCAACCTTCATCAATATGAGAGCCAGCATGTGCCCATCCGTTTGAAGAAGGGCAAGAGCGGTTCTGTCCGCATCCATCACCTCATGCGACATGAGGTGATTCCCGACATCACAGAGCTCGGAATCCGACTCGACAAGTAGCATCAGCCAACACAGCACGCCGAGTTGATTATACATACATGTATCTATAATTATACATACATGTATCTACAATTATACATACATGTATGTATAACGAACCCCATGTGCGGAGTTGACTAAGAGCTCTAGCAAAACGTACACACTCTTAATGCAGAAAAGGCAACCCCCGCTTTGGGAGCTGCCTTTTTCTAGCGGTTCAAGGAGAAAGTTTCCTTATCCTTGAAACTTTTAGAGGTTAATATCGCTCTGACTTAATCTTAATCGTCGCCCCAGATATCCCAGGCGTTGTTTTCGTTTGTCAAAGCATCTTCGCCATCGACAGTCTTGTCGCTGTCTTTATTTACCTTCAGGCTTTCGGCAATCATCATGGCTGCCATAGCCTCCTCTAACTGCATTGCAGGTGCTATATATTTCATAGTCTTTAATGTTTAAGCGTTAATTATACATTATTATTAATATATAGGGTTTCCCCCTCCGAAGAGGAGGAAACCTGCGAATTGCTTACTTAAGCACTTTCTTGCCTGCTACAATGTTGATGCCCTTCTGCATCTTGTTCAGGCGCTGACCTGCAACGTTGTAGATTGCACCGTTCTCAGTAGCCATCTCAACGCCGTTGATGCCAGTTGCATCATCGTCGCCGAAGAAGAATGCCTTGATGCCGGAAGCATCTTCGAGGTAAGCCTTGCCTGCTCTGATGGTGCCTGTTGTAGCTCTGTAGAAGGCAAGCTCTTCACCTTCGGGCTGAGCGAGAACATACTGGCCTGTTGCTGCGATATCCTCGGCTGTACCGATAAGGTCGTTAGCCTCAGCCTTCGTAGCACCAACCGTCGGACGGAACATGTAGTAACCTGCAGCGCCCTTCAGAATGACGGGCTCACCGGCAGCAAACGCCGTTTCGATAGGATTAAGGATGAGCCAGTTGCCATTCTTCAAACCTGAGAATACTTCAACACCTTCAGGAATCAAAGCGTCTGTCTCTTCCTGATACAGCGTAGCATAGCCAACTTCGGTAATCTCTGCAACGAAAGGCTTAGCTCTGTTCAGGTCAGGATAATCGTCTGTGCCAATGTTCTGGCGGAATGCCGGAGCGAGTCTTGCTGCAACGAAGCCGCTTGCCAACTGCTCGTCTTCAACCAGAGTAGCCTCCTGAGTCGTCAGAGTTACAGTGCTAGCAGAGCCGTTCACGTTATCACCCTGATAATAGCTGTTCTTCACTGAGCACTTACCGCTCTTGACAGCACCGAAGAATTGGCCGTTCACATTAGAATTAACAGCACCGATAGACAGGCAGTTCTTAATAGTTACTGTGGGACTTGCGCCAACATAACCTACCATACCGCCGAAGGTGCAGCCTGCAGTAGTAGATGCGCTGTTCATCAACTCACCGTCAAACAGACAGTTGCTAACAGTGAGGTAAGCAGAGCCGTTGTTGTTGACATAACCAACGATGCCGCCATAGTTGCCACTACCGCCTGCGTCGTTGCCGTCCAAAGTACCAGAGTATGTGCAACGGTCAACAGTGATATTGCCATTGAGAGAGCCACCGAGGATACCACCTACTTGAGCACCAGCCAACTGGTTATTGTAGGAAATGTTGCTAAAGATACCGCTGATGAGAACATCACTACCTGTAGCAGCAGCAATCAGAGCAACTGCTCTGCCAGTAACTGAAGAAGAAATGGTCATTGTGCCATAAGCATCAAAGTCCTTAACTACAGCTCCATCTGCAATCTTACCAAACAAGCCATTGTACTGACCCGTTGCAGTGTAAGTGATGTTGCTGATAGCATGACGTTGACCATCGAATGTGCCCTTGAACGGAGTAGCATCAGTACCGATAGCGAATGTCAGAGCATTGTCTTCGATTACCTCAGAAAGGTCGATGTCGGCAACGAGAGCTGCAGATGCAGTGTTGCTGCCTGCAGAAACATAAAGACCGAAGTTCTTGAGCTGAGTTGCGTTAGCAATCTCGTAAACGTCTTCGTAATCCTCGTTAATAGCATTACAGTAAGAGCAGAAGCCGCCGCTAACGAAGTCGTGTTCGTCCTTTTGGAAGTCAGCGATGTCGTTGGTGTATTTGCCACTACCAGCGTCGCCATAAGGCGTGCCGTCGCAATGCAGAGTACCAACCTCGTAAACGATAGCGTGAGTTGCGTCGAGAACAGGATATGCGTCGCCTTCAGCAAGAGCGGGAGCAACAGCCTCGAAGTCATCGGTGCCAACCACTACATTAACTGTATGAGCAGTGCCAACATTAACTGTCAGGTCAATAACTGCATAGAGCTTCTCCTCGTTAACCTTACCAGTGAGTGTGTAAGGAATACGCTGGAAGAAGGCAGCATAAGTAGCCAATGCAGCAGGAATGTTCTCTGCGGGAACAGCATATGTGCCAGTCTGGCTGAATGTGCCGTCGTCAGCGATTTCAACGCCAGTGAGGCTGATGTCGCCAACGGGCAGAGACATGCCGAGAATGTTGAGTGTGAAGTTGGGAAGCGTGAAGGTGTAAGTGCCGTCGGCTGCGTTTGTCAAAGTAACGTCGGCAGCTGTCGGTTCTTCTGCTGTGCCGTCAGCTGTTACGACATACTGCTCAGCCTTGAAGGCCCTCTTGTCCAGGTTCTGGTACCAAGCGACGTCTTCTACTTCACCATTATTCAGCTTGAAGGTAATCTCACCGCTTGCGAGCTGCTCGGCTGTAACGAGGACAGGGGCCTCGCAGTTAGTAGCCTTGTTGCCGATGGCGATAGTTGTGGTAGAACCTTCCTGCAGGAGGTAGTAGTTATTCTTGATGCTCGTCGTTGCGTTACCATTCCAGTTGGCAAGGATAGCAGCAGCAGTCGTGCAACCTTCGTCAGCAACAATCTTACCGATGCTAAGGCAGTTCTGTATGCCCTTGAAGGCGGGAACCTTGCAGTAGCCCATGATGCCGCCGTACTTATTGTTCTCGCCAATGATGGTGCCGCTGAAGACACAGTCAAAGACGCCACCGCCGTAGGTGTAGCCAACGATACCGGCTTGGCAGTCGCCAAGGCCAGTGTGTGTCAGCGTGCCGGCATATTCGCACTTGTGTATCTCCATTGTGCTGGTGGTAGTCATGCCGCCGACAATACCGCCGGTGTGAGCCTTGAAGTTGGCAACGTTAATGTCAAGAGCGCTGTAAATGCCACTGATGATTGATGTGCCTTCTGCCTGACCGATAGTGCCATTGTAGTTGAAGCCATCAGATGTCAGCGTACCATAGATACCGAAGTCCTTGACTGTGGCGTTGTTGATGGCGCCAAACAGACCGTTGTTGTTGCCTGTTGCGGTATAGCTGAAGTTTGTAATCTTATATCCCTGACCGTCGAAGGTACCTGAGTACATTAAGTCAGCGTTGCCGATAGGAGTCCAGTCATAGCCAGTCATGTCGATATCGGCAGTAAGGACGGCATTAGCTGTGGCCTCGCCACCATTAACCAGTTCCTTGAATAGGACGAGCTTGATGGCGTTGTCAATCTCGTAAACGCCTTCGTTCTGTTCCAGCGTTGCCATTGCGGGCAGATCAACAGTGATGTACTGCAGTGCTTCGTTGAAGAGAGGCATGAGCTGCTCGGGCGTTGCGGTTGCAACGGCTGTAACCTTGGCTGTTGCTGCTGCAATAACTTGGTTCTTGATAGCATCGGGAACGGGCAGACCTGCGAACTGTTCATAGAGAGCCATGCCGACCTTCTGCAGAGAGTCAACATACTCCTGACGGATGGCTGCGAAGGCTTCCTCTGAGAGCATCTTGAACTCGGACATCTGGATTGCAGTACCATTGAATGCAGACTCGACCTCAATCTTGAAGTACTTGTAGCCTGCGGGCCAAGTCTCGCTGAAGGTGAAGTAAGCAGGAGCAAAGTTAGCTGCGGGCAGCAGATCCTGACCGATGTCTGTCTTCTGGTCGATCAAAGTCCAACCAGCGAAGTCGCGAGTTGCCGTATCGTCCATGTCGCCCTTGACATTGGTGCCGTAAATCTTCCAGGTCTTCCAGTTACGTCCGGAGTATCTCTCTGTGTCGGAACCGGTGATGAGCTCATAGTATGGGAACTGATTAGCAGCGTAAGCCTTGAAGATAATGTAAGCGCCGCCATCCGGTATGCCACCACCCCACTTGGTGTTGATGTTGCCATCGATGAGTTGTGAATAGTGTCCGTCGCCCCATCCAGCAGAGCCGTCGATAGGACGATAGCCGCCTGTAGCGAATGCGTGAGACTCCTCAAGTTGTTCCTTCAGGGCAACCAGGTCGTTGTAAACCTTTGTCAGGCGAACTGCGTCGGCTGTGGTCTGAAGTTCTGCGAAGAGTGTTGCGAACTGATCCTTCAGCTCTTCCTTGTCGGACTCAACAACATATTCATCGAGACCTGCAGCAAACTCTGCCAGCTCTTCCACATAGGGAGCACGAATGGCCTCGAACTCTTCCTGTGAGCAGAGATACATTTCGGACATCTGCTGCTGAGTGCCGTTAGACTCGTAAACCTCTACCTTGAAGTATGCGTATTCTGTTGCGACGCCTTCAGTGAAGTCGAAGGTAGCGGGATAGAAGTTCTTCATGGGCAGGTACTCAGCACTGATGTTTGTTCTGATGTCCAGAGCAACCCAGCCTTCTGCATCCTTTGTTGCCTCAGCCTCAGAAGCGAAGTTGCCGCCGAAGACAGTCCAGGACTTCCAGTTACGTCCAGTGTTTGTAGCGGTGTCGTTACCGGTGACGAGTTTGTAGAAGAAGGGCTTCTGCGACT
>OCTX012057044.1_pt1 | contig 10463 bp, 16 predicted proteins | sample 1539691 | NCBI WGS metagenome assembly OCTX01 (sample SAMN02144231, study PRJEB22623) | gut metagenome | biome: sheep rumen | host: Ovis aries | place: New Zealand | reverse complement strand
CCTTATGTTCGTAAAAGTTTTTATAAACATTATATAGTAGCTTATTTAAAAGATAGTCCAGACTTCTTAAAATTAAATATATTAGATATGCTTTTTGATGATTATGAAGATGAAGTTGGTATTACAAGAAATCGTTTTGATGATTGGGTAGATGAAAATAAAGAACAATTTTTCGAAAAAACAGGATTAAATAAAGAAGATTTTTATTTTAATAATTCTGCATTAAATAAAAAATATGCACAAAGTGCTTTATATGATACCATTATAGAAACTCAACAAGCAGTAGAAGGTATGTATCATAACTTAAATACTTTACAATCAAGAAGCGGAAATCAACTTCCATTTACTAGTATTAATTATGGCACTTGTACACTTCCTGAAGGTAGAATGATTATTAAAACACTTCTTAATGGAAGTATTAAAGGTGTTGGTAAATTTCATAAAACTCCAATTTTCCCTTGCGGTATTTTCCAAGTAATGAGCGGAGTTAATAAAGAACCAGGAACACCAAATTATGATTTATTTAGATTAGCTCTTGAATCAACAGCAAAAAGATTATATCCAAATTATGCTAATGTTGATTGGAGCGGCAACCGTGGTTATGATCCGACAGACCCGACTACATATTTCTCTACAATGGGATGTCGTACAGCCAATGGAGCAGATATTAATGCCGAACCAGGTGTAAATCCGCAGAGAAAAGATGGACGAGGTAATATTTGTCCTGTAACAATTATTCTTCCTACTTTAGCTATGGAAGCAAAACAGGGGTTTGTCAATGAATATGATGATAATATTATTGAAGTATTTATGCAATTACTTGATAATAAAATTGATGAAGCTAAAGATATGCTTCTTGAAAGATTTAATTATATTTGTTCACAAGATCCATCTTCTGCTAAGTTCATGTGGGAAAATAATACTATGTTTGGATATAATGAAAAAGAAGGCATCTTTGGAGCTATGAAACATGGTACTATTGTTATTGGTCAACTTGGGCTTGCAGAAGCCTTACAAATTCTCATTGGAAAAGATCATACTACCGATGAAGGTATGAGACTTGCCAAACAAATTGAAGAATTATTTTCAAAGAGATGTAAAGAATATAAAGAAAGATATAAACTTAATTTTGGTGTTTACTATACGCCCGCAGAGAATTTATGTTATACTGCCATGAAGAAATTTCAGAAAAAATATGGTGTAATTGAAAATGTTAGTGATAAAGAATTTTTCACCAATAGTATTCATGTGCCAGTTTGGAAAGAGATTGATCCTTTTACAAAAATTGATATTGAAAGTCAATTAACTGGTTACTCAACAGCAGGATGTATTACTTATGTTGAACTTGATAGCGGTATTTTACATAATATTGATGCATTAGAACAAATTGTTATTTATGCAATGGATAAGGATATTCCTTATTTTGCATTAAATGTACCAAATGATCTTTGTTTAGATTGTGGTTATACTGGTGAAATTAATGATGAATGTCCTATGTGTAAAGGGAAAAATATTCAAAGACTTCGTAGAGTTACAGGATATTTAACAGGTGATTATAAAACTGCATTTAATCTTGGTAAACAACAAGAGACAGAAATGAGATTTAAACATTCCTCATTATTAAGAGGATATAAATAATGGTAAAAGAAATCTTTATAAATAATACAAAAAAATCTTTACTTGCTGGGGTATTGATTGGCTTGGGGGTTATTATTAACCTCCAAGCTAGTAACCCAGCTTTAGGCGCGCTACTTTTTAGTTTTGGTTTATTAACAATTATTGAAATGCAATTATTCTTATATACTGGTAAAATTGGTTTTGTAACAACTAATTCACAAATCACAATACCAACAATTATATCAATTCTTGTATTTAATTGTTTAGGAATTGCGGCAACCATAGGATTATATGCGCTTGGAAACCAGAACTTTATTGGTATCATATCAGCGGCCGCCGCAGTTAAATTTAGTAAAACTATAATTACTTTATTTATTAACGCTTGTTTTTGTGGAGCATTAATTCATTTTGCAGTTAAAAATAAAGTAACTATATTAACTATTTTTGCAGTTATGATTTTTATTCTTATTGGAGCAGAACATTGTATTGCAGATTTTCCATATCTTTTGTTTAATCTTTCTCCAATAAGTTTATTAAAATTTATCTATATTGTTATAGGTAATTCATTAGGGGCAATATTAATTGAGAGGTTAAGTAAATAAAAATGGATAGATATGCAGGATTAATAACAAATGACTTCGCGAATGGAACTGGTACTTGCGTTTCTTTCTGGGCGCAAGGATGTCCTCATCACTGTCCTAGCTGCCAAAATCCTGAAACATGGGATTTTCAAGGCGGAAAAGAGGTCCCGACCGATATTAGAGGTCAAATTATTAAAGCAATCTGTGCAAATGGAATTATAAGAAACTTTTCAGTATTAGGTGGAGAACCTCTATGTGATGAAAATTTAGATGAAGTTGATAAAATTATAACAGGTGTAAGAACCGCCTATCCACAAATCAAAATTTTTGTATGGACAGGTTATATTTTAGAAGAATTAAAAGAAAAAAAGAATGATAAAATTAATCATATATTATCGCAAATTGATGTATTAATTGACGGACCTTTTATTCAAGCAGAAAGAGATATTACGCTTGAATTAAGAGGAAGTAGAAATCAACGAATATTATACCGTGGAGTTGATTTCTAACAAAAATTTTAGTATAATATAATTGAAGGAGATTTCTAATGAATAAAAATGATACACATAATGTTTCATTAGGAACATTGTATGATTTTAATAAGCAAATGATGTTAAACCAAGGTAAACTTAGTAAATCTAAATTAAAAGCTATTGAACCTGAATTAGAAGAATGGTTTAATTGGCAAATTGATGGATATGCTATGTTACTTTGTAGAGAAAGATATGATTTTACTGTATTTCATTTATATGAAAATCAAAACTTGAATCCTCCTAAAATTGCAGTAACAGAACTTATTGATTTGCTTAAAAATAGGGGAAAAATTCTTTCTATCGAAAAAGACTCCAACGTAATGAATAATGCTTGGGAAATTTGGCTTGAAATTGATGGAGAAGCATTTGCTTATTATTTATTTAATTGTGATGACTGGGTAATCCAGTGTTAACAAAAGGAGGATATAATATGAAGAAAATTATTGGTATTATTCATCCTTTTGATATTTATCAAACCTTTTATGTTTATGAAGATGGGAATAAACTTGAAATTGTTCATACTAAAATAAATGATATTCCAGATACTGTATTTGAATTATCTCGCACGTATGATGTTTATCAAGTTGATCTTTCTGGTGCTGAACATTTTGCAAAGGGAATTATAAAACAAATTCAAGAAAAAGAAATCACCAAATACAATGAAAATAAATTAACTATTAAATGTATATAAGGAGATTAAAAATGTCAAAATACTTAGTTAGTACAACAGAAACCTATCGCGTTGATACTGAAAGTGAAGCTACAAGAGCAATCGAAGAAGCTAAGCAGGATGGCTCTTATGTTCTTGGTAAATATACTAGTGAACATAAGGAACGTAAATCAAAAGGTGAAGTAATTGATGAATATTGGAAACTCACTTTAACAAAGTTATTTAATGATATTAAAGAACCTGATTCGATTGTTAATGTGAGTTATGAGGTAGAATAATGGTAGAAAACATTAATGTAAAGAAACTTAATGATCTTGCAAAACTCCCCACAAGAGGAAGTGAATACGCGGCGGGATATGATTTATATGCAGCAACTAGTTATAATATTGAAATCCAACCGCACACTACAGTGAAGATTGGAACTGGTCTTTCTTTTGAATTGCCGCAAGGAACTTTCGCAGCTATTTTTCCAAGATCTGGTATTGCTACTAAACGTGGTCTCCGCCCCGCAAATTGTGTAGGGGTATGTGACAGTGATTATCGTGGAGAGTATATTGTGGCACTTCATAATGATACCAATGAAGTACAAATAATTGAGCCACAAGAGCGAATTGCACAGATGATTCTTCTTCCTTTTGTTGAGATGTCTTTTAATGAAGTTAATGAATTATCAGATACAGTTCGTGGAGCAGGCGGTTTTGGCGACTCTGGTAAGTTTTAATACAAACAAAAAAATAGGGCAGATGATTAAATCATCTGCCCTTTATTTTTTTTACTCAGTTTCAACTGGTAAATTTGTTCTAATATCTCTTCCGCCATTTGCATATCTAGCGAAATCAACAACTGCTTTAAATTGTTTAGGATCAAAACTTTCAACAATCTTTGCCGCAGTTTCCGCATTAGCAGGTAAGTCTTCAATTAATTGGCTAATTACCGCACCAACACTCATTCTATTTGCAGAACTTGCATCCTTAATAGCATTAAGCTGGGTGAAAAGTTCATTATATTCATCTTCATTAATTACTTGGAAAAATCGCTCATAAAAACCATTACTCTTTAATGTATCATATAACTTAAATTCATCTTCTCTTTGTTTTTCAGTAAATGAAATATTTGTATACATATATACTAAATTTAATTCAAAGTATAAATTTAGTTTAAATTCATTATAAGCCCTATTTTCCAAAGACTTTTGTAATGTTACCATTAACAGATCATATTTATCCTGCGCGGGAAGATATTGAAGTACCTCAACCTTCTGCCCGCCAAAATCAAAGGTTTTAACTTCTGTATTAACCTTTAACTTCATATTAGCATAAGATACTTTCATAAAAATTCTCCTTTTAACTCTTTTTATCACTTATATTATACAACAAAAATTTTAGTTTGTCAAGTCTTAACGATTAGTATCCATAATTTTAGTAACTGCCTCAATAACAGATTTTTCGATACTTTTCTGCTCTTTATTTCTTGTACGACCTTTTGCCGCAAATTCAGCCTTAATCTTCTCTAATTTCTCTTGACTAAAATTTTCATCATTAACAATTTGATAAGCGATTTTTATAATCTGCTTTAAACTTAAAGTAGATGCTCCAGCAGATTTAATACCATATTCAATATTGCCATTAGTAACGTCACCCTGTAATAATCCAGAAATATTATCAACTTGAGCAACTTCATTTAAAAATTGTTCAATATTAATTTCCATATTACTATTAAAACTTGGCTCTTTTCTATTCAAAATAACAATAGAAGCATAAGCCTCATTAATATCACCCTCAGCAGATACCTTCATAGCGTGCCATTCATTATATGGATTTTGCCATAAAACAATTCTCTTATTTACTTGTCTACTGCATCTATATCTATATAAAGTTTCAGCATAAGTAGCTTTTAAGTTAGGTAAATTGAAATTCCAATCTGCGGTTAATTGTAAACGTTTCATTGCATGATTCAAAGCATCTGCATCGCCGCGATAACGAGCAACTAATTTATTAGAACTTGAATAGTCATATTTTAAAACATCTTCTGATGTAATTTCATATAATTCAGGTTCTCCTTCTGCATTTTCAAAAACGAATACCATAGTAACTTTTTGTCCCAAGAAATTATTAAGTATTTGTTGAAAATTCATGCTTTCTTCATATAACCTTCTTGGAATATCACTATTTAAAAATGCTCTAACTTGATCTTTACCTCGAATATATTCATCCATATTACCAAAATTAGTTTTATTTGCTCGTCTTAATCCCTGTTGATGACGTAACAAACTTTCAAATTCTGAAACTTTTTTATTTAAATCTTCAACAACAGAAATATAATGTGCGGCTGCCGCCCTAAGAGCAACCATATTACCTTTTATTTCATCAGAGACAGGTTTATCAATATTATCAAACAATGCTTTATCAACTGCATCAAGAGTAGAAGGATCAGTTTCAACAGTATCAGTAGTAATTGTCATATCTACTGGCATAATCTTTCTCCTTAAACCAAAAAATTGGGAGGATTATTTATTTATAACCCTCCCTTTATATATTAATTACTCATCAACCCTGCACTGGATCATCTGTTTCAGTACCATCTCCAGTATGGGTTCCATCAATAGAATCACCATATCGAGTGACCTCGCCATTGCTTTCAACTCTTGAAACTGATTCTTCAATATTGAAACCAGTTGGATGCGGGAAAATTGTCTTAGCAGTTTCAGTTACTTCAGTAGCATCATCCACAACTTGAATTGCACAAAGCACTTTCTTAGTTCTATCAAAGTAAGTATATCCAGGGAATGCGTCCATTGTAAATGTGAACGTACTAGGATCACCAGTAGCCGCCATTGAGAATGTAAAGTTAGACTGAATTTTTACATTCGGGAATGTAATATTAGCAGGTAAATCTTTACCATCAGACTGACGTCTAAATAACGTATCTGCTTCAACATAGTAATAACCAGCAAAGTTACCAGCATCAATCTGCATTTCAGATACTGTACTTGCTTTCTTAATTACATAATAATCAACCATCATAGGCCCGCTATTCTTAGCAACGTCAGCTTGTGCGACACCCGTAATCTGTAATTTCTTACCACCAGTTGCTACGTTCCAACCAATTAAAATTTCACCAGTAATATCTCCATAATCATCTAATTTCATAATATAAATAGGAGCTGTCGGGCAAATCTCTTCAGTAGATTCAAGAGCATCTGTCAAATCAATTTCTATTGTATTATTGGTTGCAGTCACAGCTGCAGTGGCAGCTGCAATAGCAGTAGATGTCTGATGGAAGTGAATCTTATCAGTAGAATCAGAAGCTGCCTTTAATAATCCTGCACCAGAAAGCATAGCAAAGCTGACAGGAGAAAGAAGTGCATCTTCAACAGTGAAAGTAAGAGTTTTCTCACCTTCCCAAGCAATCAAACGAGTATTACCACGACCACCAGTTGCATATACTGTAGTAGCCGCACCCTCTAATGTAGAGGTCTTCGCAGTGTCCATATAGAACACAGGCTGTCCTTTCGCAAATGTGTAAGGACCAATCTTCTGTAAGTTCTTTGCTTTAAACACTACGTTAGCAATTTCACGTACACCAAATTTCATTTGGATTTCCTCCTTATATTTTGCACAAAATATTGTTTCATTGTTTTAGTTATTTTCCATCATGAATATCCTTTAACCAATCTTCGGGATCTTGCATCCCTGTGGCTCCTGCGATTTTATATCTTTCCCAAGAGTCATAATGTAACTTTAATTCATATCGGTTAAATTCATCCATTAATTGATAAACAGTATAATTCATCAACATATTTATATCCTTTTGTTGCCCAACCGCCAAAATAGAAAGATAGCGGCTGAAAATGGCAATTTTTGTTTCCGGCGCCAGCTTCGCCTTTGTTTCACGGCCTTTCTTGATTTTATTAGCAATCTTTCGAGCCAAATCGCCACTTGGATTATACTCTTTATTCTCTTTATCCGTAAGACAAAACATACTAATCAAGATTTGTTTAAAAGCTTCAAAATTCTCATCATTGATTTCACTCACTTCACCAGTCTAATGATTTCGTAATTGTATTGCCTTTTTACTCAACAAGATCTCACTTGTTGGGAACGTCAATGCAAGAATAGACATCACATTTAATCGAGCCTGTTGAGACTCTAATGACTTTTCTTGTATCATCGTCATTATTATATTAAAATTTGACATATTAGATAAATCAATTTTGTCCTCGTCTGGTAAAGATTCTTTATTAAATTTTAATAATTCACACCCAGGCCAAAAACGTTGTTCAGTGATATAAGCAATTTCTTTTAAACGCGGTTGATGAATTGTCAATCTTGCTTCAGGAAATGGAATATCATTCCCTGATAATAATAGTAATTCATCCATTATGGTTTATCTATCCATCCATGAGCACTTGGTAATACATCATCAGTACCATGAATGGCACTAAATGTTAATGTATAACCAGATAAAGTTTCATCAAGAACCAACTCATTACATCCTGCAAACTGGAACGTCCCAATTCCAGAAAGACGAGCATTATTAAGAATACCATCAATATATCCGCAAATCTTTAGCGGACGAACTCTAAAATCTCCAAGATCCCAATAATCTGTATGACAAAGCACATCAATATAAACATTACAGTCTCTAAATTGTGGATTTTTCTTATTGGGCTTAAAATTATCAAAAGCAAAAGCTAAATAACTTTTTACTTCCTCATGCTCAGGCATCTTAATTTTTGGTTCAAACTTAATATAACCGTTTTCTCGAAGTTTAGCAAGACTCATATCTTTAATCGCGTTTTGATATACTTCACTTGTTTTATTATCTAAACAGTCTTTGGTATTAATTACCAGTAATCTTTTTAAATCATTACTATAAGGTTGACTTTCCACAAATAGTCTTCGTAAAATTGTTTCTAAGTCTTTTTCACAAGATAGAAATGATGAAGTAAAATCAACTGGTCTTAAAGCTAAATCTTTTCTCATATGTTCTATCTGCTCCTTTTATCTCTTTATAGAGCAACAATCTTTACATCAAGTGTAATATCATCTTGCCCCTAAATCCTATATATTAAAGTAAATGTTCCCAGCTCACCAATAGAAATGTTCAATGGAATAATTTTTAAAGAACTCTTTAAATTTTGTTCTTCATCTTTCCATTTTAAATACCAATGGCCTTCTTCAGCATTATGAATTTCATAATAGGCTTTGCTATATTGTTGCACTTCCGTTGGTCCATCAATGTAAGCGGCAGTCTCATCTACAGGATTTTCTTCTCCAGTCTCAGCAGAATTTTCAGCGGCGACCGCATCAGCGATTGAATTTTCAAAATATTCATCTAAAAATACTTGAATAATTCCATCCCCATAATATGGATCTACACCTACAACTTGCCAAGTTTTTTCCTTATTATATCTTGGATCTAAAATCTTAATAGTTTTAAATCTTTCAAAATAATTATTTGTTGTTTCATCAGCTGTAATATACATAACTAATGAATAATTTAAAGTATTCCATTCAATACCTGCTTTTTGAGTCCATTCAATAGATGTTTCAACAGGTCCACGGATATAAACCCAATATGAATTATCTTCTATTTTTACCTCTTGATCACATCTACGAATTTCTGACCTAAAATAAGCATCTTCTTCAATATACTCTAAATATACTAACCAATGTGTATTTGTTTCCTTCCAAGTAAAAACATCACCAGGTTTAATATCAATATCAATTTCTCCTTCAGATGTTTTTCCTACTCTTGGAGCATTTAAACAAATATCTTTATATGGAATGGAAAGAATTTTATTATCATAAGCAGGTTTATTTTTATCTGGATTAATCAAACATCTAAATTCTTTTCCATCTGATAATGTTGCAGTTGCGGCTTGGTATGAATATAACAGAGCTCTTTTTAAGCCTCGTAGCTTATCATTAATAAATCTTTGTTCTTGATTGCCGCCCTGATATTGCAATCTTTTATTTAATAATTCTAAGGACATATTAACCTTTGTAAATCATTCATTAGCCCTAAACACTCAAAGATTGTTCTTCTGTAACAAAGAAAATCATCATCTTCAACTAATGAATAAAGTCCTTCTAATTTATTTAATAACGGGAAGAAAATTTCAGAATAGCCGCAATTCATTAATCTTTGCATTCCCGCCAATTCTTCTAATACCGTTTGTAACGGTTTTTCCCAGTCAGCGCCTTCTTCTCGACTTGGTAAGAGTTTATAAGTCTGATTAATAAGATTTTGCAATCTATTATGGATTGTTTGTTCTTCTATATCTACATTATATTTTAAAATCATACTGCGCCTCCTTAATGTTTCAATACTGCCCAAATATCTCCAGGCTCTTGATGCAGAGGACGTGTAGCAGATGCTGTAATATAATTTTGATCAGAAACATTTCTACCACTATCATCGCCACTGTCAGATGAGTCAGATGAAGAATCACTAGATTGACTAGCTTTAATTCTCTTATCTACTAAATCACCTACAGTATGACCAACTGGTGTTCTTAATAATCCAAAAGTAGATCTCATAATACCATTTTTATCAGGAGCTCTTCTCTTATATAGGCGCTGAAGATGAAAACCTTCTCTTTCATAGTCCTTCTTTAATTGAAGAAGTTTCTGCATATGGTTAGCTTGAGAAGTAAATTTAAAATCAGAGCCACTATATTTCATTCGAGTATTTTCAATACTCGCAAGCTGCTGACTTAACCACTCTACAATCATATAAACAGCTAAAATATTTATTTCTTCATGGGTTAATGGATTATTAAAACATCCCCCACTATAAATAATTGCTGGAACCTATTCATGATTACTTTCTGCTCCATTATAAGTTGTTTCATCTGAAATTTCAAATAACTCATAATCCCAAATATCAATTCGAGGAAATTCAAACTTCTCAATAGCTGAAAGTAATAATTGTTCTAACATTCTAAATGTATCGAGTTCTGTTAACTCTAAATACATATCATCTGTAATTTTTGAAAGGAAGGAGTCATATACAAGTGAAAATGAAGTTGTATTCATTTATATACCTCCTGTTAAA
>OCTX011766720.1_pt1 | contig 10464 bp, 10 predicted proteins | sample 1539691 | NCBI WGS metagenome assembly OCTX01 (sample SAMN02144231, study PRJEB22623) | gut metagenome | biome: sheep rumen | host: Ovis aries | place: New Zealand | reverse complement strand
CATCCGCGCCGCGTGGGGTCTGTTTAAGATCCTCGCGTTCGTTATCCTTCTGCCGCTGATCATCGTAGGTTTGCTCATGGCCGGCCTTGTGATGCTCGCAGTCGGTGTGCTTGTGCTGTCGATAATCCTCGCCACAGTTGGGGCGATTGTGTGGGTGTGAGCTAAGTGTTCTATTAAAGCGTCGGGTCTCTAACAGTAACGACCCTTTTTATAATACGTTGTTTATTGTCATTGTTTGTAACATTCGATGGGTGATGTTACGTGATAAGCGATTATTTACAACATGTTAAAACCAAGTAAAAGTAAAAAAGGTACACTTAAGTCATAATGCATCGAATTATGTCATAAGAGGTGTTACAACATGGCTAGAGTAAAGATAATTAGCAATCCCTATAGGAAGAATATTCAGTATCTTCGCTGGGTTGAGAAGACAGTGGATGTAACTGATGAGAATTCCCAAACTAGCACTGAGATTGTTTCCGAATGGCAACCTATTGAAATCAACGGTCCTCTTACTTCAAAGAGATTAACAACCGCATTCTTTCCGTTTGTATTACCAGAAATCTTAAATGAAATTATCAAGGCATATAAAGCTGAAGATGAAATTATAGATATCGTTTTTGAAGGTGCTCCGGATGAGTTTAATGACTTGAAGGATCTTGCAGAATCTGAAGAGTATTCAAAAATCATTACTGTTACTTATGGAGATAGGAAACTTGAGAATGCACGTGACATTCTTCCTAAAGTCGCTGAGACATTTAATGATATGTGTGTCCTTATTGATGAAAATATAAGATCTCAACCGGATGTTAATACTAATCTTTCCAAGTTTTCTGAAACTGCAAGTAATAGAGTTCCATTAGTTGTAATTGGTAACTATAGCGGTGGAAAGTCTACATTTATTAATTCGTTGATTGGAAGAGATATACTCTCAAGTTCTGAACAACCGCTAACGGCTAAGATATATCGAATTCTTGATTTGAAGGAAGAGGGACGAGCTAGGATATTGTTCCAATATTTGGGAAATGATGTAGAGATAGACTTCGACGAATCAGGTTATACACTGGTTAAAGGCGGAGATAATACGGATCTAGTATCGCGTCTTGAGGCCGAAGTTCATGATTATACTGAGATGTATGCTGTTATTAATAAGACTTTGCTGTTTTTAGCAGATCTCGAAGCAAATACATCAGATACTGAAATATCTGATCTTATCCAAGTTGAAGTACCGTTCGCCAGAAAGGGAATACTGGGCAATTCAAGCAAGGAGTTTGTTATTTTTGATACGCCCGGCTCCAATTCTAAGACTCATAGCGACCATTCCGAGGTCTTACAGAAAGCTTTGGGCGATATGTCAAACGGTCTTCCTATCTATGTTTCTACTTCTGAGACGCTAGATACTTGTGATAACGACAAGCTGTGTGAAGAAATCAAGGCTATGGATCAATTTGATGACAGATTTACGTTGATCATTGTAAATAAAGCTGATGCAATCAATCCCAAAAGCTTGGATATGAATGAAGTTCAAAGAGATAGAGTATTAAGACAGAATATCCCACAGAAGCTTTATTCAGAAGGGATGTTTTATGTTTCTTCCGTAATGGGGCTTGGCTACAAGACAGATGCAAAGTTTGTCGATGACGGATATGCGTGGATTTTTGATCGAGGTCGTGAGGATTTTTGTAATCCTGATTCAAAGGCGTACAGAAAACTCTATCTTTCCAATATGATGCCAGAACAAATCAAAGAAAAGTATGTTAAGGAATCTGAAGAGTGCGAGGATATTCTTTACTCAAATAGTGGTCTTTTCTGCGTTGAAAAAGAGATAGATACATTTGCAGAAAAATATTCTCCATATAACAAGTGCGAGCAGATGCAGTTGTTCTTTGAGAATATCGTTGAAAGAACAACACAAGCAATTTCAGATGCAGTCCAGGAGCAGGAGAATAGCCGTAAGGAACGAATGAAAGCTATGGAGGAAAACAAAAAAGCTCTTTTGGATCAGTTAGCAACTGAAGGGTCTAAGTGTTCTTCTGAAATGTTGGCTAATTATCAGGCTAAACAAGATCAGTTGACAGATGTTTCTAGATATAAAAAGACCTCGGATGAATTAAAACTTATCAAAGAAGCGATTCGTGATGAGATGAATACGAAGTATGATGTTGAGAAAGAGAAGAAAGACGTTTTTGATGCTGGAAAGGGAGCGATTTTTAATGTTCCCAATTTTTTCAAAAAGCAAGCAAATGTTACTGATGAAGCGGAAAAAATAAAAAAAGAGAGGCAAGAGTATGAGCAAGCCGTAAAGGCAGCTAAATCAGAAACAGAGCAACGATTGATTGATAGGATTAAAACAGACTATAAACAATGCTTTGAAGAAAGAAGAAATTCAATTGTATTAGGATCACATGATTTCTGGGTTGATAGTTCCAAGCAATTTAAGAATATGCTTATGAGTATCGTAACCGGTTCGAATCTGGCGCAAGAAGAAAAAGATGGATTGAATCTGTATATTACCAATTATGTACTAAATGACTTTGAAGACAATGCTGATCAGATTTTTGATGCCGATATGCTTGAGAAATTCTTAATAGAGTGGAAAAGCTTAAGATTCTTGAATATCGGTGAGCTTGATATTAAGAAGGTAGTAAGTACGTTTAATGAACAGCTTGAAAAGATCGTATTTGATATTTATTACACAGTGAAGAGTAAACATGTGGAAGAGTTCAGTAAATGGGTAAATAGATTCCAGTATGATATCGAAGAAAATATAGTAAATCTCAATCCTGATCTTAGAGAAATCAATGCGTTAATCGAAGAGGAAACACGAAGAATTGATGAAATGTCTTCCAGAAAGGAAAAGATAGTTGGTTATCACAACGATGTTATAAAGATGCTCGATTGGAGGGGATAGTATGGGCGTAGTAGCTGGTAACAATATCATCAAGTCAGGTGGTAACAAGGTAAAGGGTGCTTTGAAAAAGGCGGGTGAAAAGATTAACAATACTATCGCTCGTAAAGCAGCATTAAGCCCTGAGGAAATAAAAGCTATTGAGGCTTCAAGAGATAAGTATCTTCAAGGAAAACCTGATCCGACGGATCCTGCTGAAGTTGCTCTTACAATGCGTCTCATGGCTGCAAATTCAATCGAGATCTATAATGCTTATCTGCCGTTAATATCTTCGCTTTATTATCCGGTGCAGCCTGAGGCAGAGTTTGAAGGCACTAAGTTTGATTACTCTCACAATATCCGTTATTTCAATATCACTAAATGGGTAATTGATAAGGAAGAGAAAAATCTCGAGAAACTGGTAAATGTTTATGAGTCGCTTTCTAATGAGAACTGCAATATTGCATTGGTATTCCATCGTGAGATAGAGAAGACAAATGTATATCTTGCTGTCACCAATAACAAAAATGCTGATGATAATTCTGAAGCTCAGAATTATATCGAGAGGCTTAAAGGTGCAATTCGTGGTAATTTCCCGGGTTCAAGGACCGGAGATGTGAAGACCGGTACATTGCCTTGTATGGGGAATAACAGGAATTATTCTGTAGCTTCGGTAACTAACATTCCTACTGAAAAATCAGAGAAGTTCATAAGCCAAACAATAGAGAAGTTGTTGGATGGTATAGTTCCTGAAAAGGTTGCAGATGAGTATGTGCTCATTCTTCTTGCAACACCTATTGATGATGTAGAAGAAAGAAAACTAAGGCTTGGAGAGATTTATTCAGGATTAAAGCCGTATGAGTCATGGCAGACTAACTATACGGTAACAGAGCAGGACACAAGATCTTCAATGGCAACGGCCGGTGTTAATATCGGCGCGAGTGCTGGTATTCAAAATGGCACGACTGCCAGTACAACCCAGAGTGATTCGACTTCTAATTCAAATCAGAGATCAAGAGGAACTTCTGAAAGCAGAGGGGACCAGACAAGTACTCAAACATCTAATACCACTCAGACTTCAAGAGCTCAAGGAACAAATCAGGCTACATCAAATTCTATTAATGAAGGCGGATCAACCGGGACAAGCCATACGGATGCTAGATCAATATCTTCCGGAACCAATGTTAATCGCTCTTGGGGCCGTAATGAAAGCTATAGTGAGGGTGAACATATAGACGGTAATATTAACCTTCGTGTCGCTGGAGGGAGTAGAGGAAGTAATTTCCAAACCACAACCGGAAATTCATTTAATGTTTCAAGTGGTTCAAGTTTGGGAAGGACTGATTCGCTTGCTGATACTTTCTCTTCAACATCGACTTGGGGAAGAGGGTTATCTGAAACCTCAGGCACATCTCAAACCCTTACAACCGGTGAATCAATAGCAAGATCATTAGGCCGTTCTGCAATAAGGAATGTTGGGAGTTCTTTGACTCAAAGTGTCGGACAGGCTGTAACTTCTGGTCTTGCTTTGGCGGAAGGTGTATTCAAGGCAACAAGCTTAGGTATCAATTTCGGTGCTAATTTTGCTCGCTCATCGACGGTTACAGCTTCTGTAGGCAAGAATGATGGAATCACGCAGACTCATGTTAACTACAATGTTAAGCATGCCCTTGAACTGCTTGAAAACCAGATGAAGCGCTACGATAAGAGTACTGCAATGGGTATGTGGGATTTTGCTGCTTATGTAATCGGCGAGAACCAGAATGTAGTTAGTAACGTAGCTCACTCTTATCTTGGATTAACTCAGGGCGAAGAGTCTTATATGTCATCTGATGCTGTTAATCTCTGGAGAGGTGATGTAGCAGAAAATGAAGCATCTGACTACATTTACGAATACCTTAAAGAATTGAGGCATCCTGTATTTGGTCTTAATCCTGACTATTTGGATCTGGCTGAAATGAAAAAGGATGAGAGCTCTGGTGATGAACTGCTTGAGAAGGATGATTTCTATAATGGGGATCTTCAGTCTATGTATTGTTATCCTACAGTGGTTACTGCTACTACTCCTCTTTCAGGTAAGGAACTTGCATATTCGTTGAACTTCCCTCAGAAGTCGCTTGCAGGCCTGCCTGTTATTCAATGTGCGAGATTTGGCCGTAATGTTAATCTGTCAGGCGGAGAGGAACTGCCGGAGGACAGCATCAAGATAGGAAATATCTTCCATATGGATAATATGGAAAATAATAGTGTTTCGCTTTCCTTGAATTCGCTTGCTTCTCATACCTTTATTACCGGTAGTACCGGTGCTGGTAAGAGTAACACTGTATATCAGATTCTTAGCAATGCTTCGAAAGAAGGTGTTAAATTCCTTGTTGTTGAGCCTACAAAGGGTGAATACAAGAATATATTCGGTAACAGTCCTGATATAGAGGTTTATGGCACAAATCCGTATCATTCAAAACTGTTAAGGCTTAATCCTTTCAGTTTCCCGATGGATATACATGTGCTTGAGCATATTGACCGTCTTACTGAGATTTTCAATGTATGCTGGCCTATGTATGCAGCGATGCCTGCAGTGCTGAAGCGTGCGATAGAGAAATCATATGAGGATTGCGGTTGGAATCTGCAGAAATCGTCAAATCCTTACGGAACAGACCTTTATCCTTGCTTTGCAGATGTTACGCGTAATGTAAGGACTATTATTGATTCAAGTGATTATGATACTGAGAACAAGGGCGCTTACAAGGGATCTTTGGTCACTCGTCTGTCATCGTTGTCTACAGGACTAAATGAGATGATATTTACCAACGATGAGATTCCAAGTGCAGACTTGTTTGACAGTAATGCGATTGTTGACTTAAGCCGTGTAGGTTCATCTGAAACCAAGTCCTTGCTCATGGGAATGATCGTACTCAAGTTGCAAGAGTATAGGATGTCTCAGGGACTTATGAATGCTGATCTTAACCACATAACGGTTTTAGAAGAAGCTCATAATCTTCTTAAGAGAACATCAACTGAACAGCCGGTTGAAGGTGGCAACCTCCTTGGGAAGAGCGTAGAGATGATCTCTAATGCGATCGCAGAGATGAGAACTTATGGTGAAGGTTTCATAATTGCCGATCAGGCCCCGGGATTGCTTGATATGGCTGCTATCAGAAATACTAATACCAAGATTATTTTGCGTTTGCCTGATCTTAGTGATCGTGAACTTGTTGGTAAGGCCGCTAATCTTAATGAGGCTCAGATTGCTGAGCTAGCAAAACTGCCTAGAGGTATTGCTGCTATCTATCAGAATGAGTGGATAGAGGCTGTACTTTGTAAGGTTGATAAGCATGAAAGTGAGGATAGCGTATTTAATTATGAACCTGAGCCTGTTCATGATGATGAAGCTGATAATACTACTCGCTTTGAAATTGCAGAGCTTTTGAGCGAAGGCAATAAACTCGAAAAAGAACAGATCCTCAAGGATATTAAGCCTAAACTTGATAAACTTGACATTGATGCTTCGGCTGAAGTCGCAATAATGAGGACGTTGGAGAATCCTCCTAAAGAGCCTCGTATGTCACGTCTTGGTGAAGTTATGTCAGTTTTGTTCCCTGAAGTAAAGGATGAGGTAAGCATAGCATATTCTGATGCTAATGAATCCAAGGAGTGGACTGAATCGGCTCAGAATGCCCTTGATATGTGTCTTGCCGATACGCCAGAGGGTATGAGACTTGGAGAACAGGCTAGAAGGGATATCATACAGAGCATTATTACCTACTATGTATGGGTTGTACAGAAAGATCAGGCTGCCGTTGAGAAATGGTATGTCGAAGGAGGCCTCTAAATGCTTGATGTGTTATCAAAAGTCTCCGAAGTAAGTAAAGAGGTTAGCAAAGAATCGGGGAATAGCTTTAAGGATTTTGACCGAAGAAAGAGTGTATTGCCTGATGTTAAGGAGAAGAAAAATACTCCTGAAAGCAATAATGAAAAGCTTAACATTGATAAAAGACTACCTCTTATGGAGAAAAGCAATCTTTCAGATGCTCAAAAGATAGACCTGAATAAGAAGGGCTTTTCAAAGAGTATGTTCGATAAAACAACCTATAAGGATGGGGTTTATAAAGTAAAAACGGATAATTGTAAACTTGCTGACCAAAAGCATCCAGATACTAAGGTGCCATTTAAAACAAAGATTGTAGATGTTCTTGGGACAAAGATTGAGGGAGTATTCGCACAATTTGATTCCAAGTTTGATGCTATGCTACCGGAAAATAAGATAATCGCATCGGATAAGGCACAGTTTGCAGAATGCAATGCACAATTAAAAGATGCCATTAGCAAGAATCCTGAATTGAAGAAGCAATTCTCTAACAGGCAGTTGGCTCAAATAGAGCAAGGGGTAACACCTTCTGGCTATGTGTGGCATCATAATGAGGTTCGTGGGAAAATGCAATTGGTCGACGCAAAAACGCATGCCACAACTGGACACACAGGTGGAAAAGCCATTTGGGGTGGCGGAAGTGAAGCGAGGTAATAACAATGGATAATAAGTGGAATTTCAAAATAGAACTCAAGAGTATGGATTCGTTTGAGACGCTCAAAAACTACTACGGTGTAGCTATTCCAGAGGATTTACAACGGTTTATAATAGAAGCTAATGGTTCGAATCCTGAAAAGAATCTGGCGAAGATCAATGGTGTTGAACGCGTCTTTGAAACAGTCCTTTCATATAACGAGTCCGAAGAAGAGGCAATAACCGTATTCGATATCATTAAGAATGATCAGTTCAAAAATGCGGTTCCTTTTGGTATGGATCCGTTTGGTAATATCTTCTACTGTTCTTTAACGGATAGCAAGGTTGTTTTCTATAATCACGAAGAGAACTTATATGAGGATGCTAACTGTACATTGGAACAGTTCGTTTCAAGTCTCTACAGTTGATTTATCATAAGACCTCGCTCTGCTTTTCGAGAATGCTTCTGTAGCAGAAGTAGATACATACGAAGAGTTGACAGCAGCACTCAACAACGTCAGAACCGGCGGCACGATCCAGCTCACGGCAGACATCGACACGGAGGCCATGTAATCCTAGTTGATAACGGTGGCTCACGCACACATCAACGAGAAAGCGGGGTCCCTTCGGGACCTCGTTTTATTTTGCCCTTCGTGTTTGCTACAATAACGACGTACGCTTGAAGGAGGTGTCCCCCATGAGTTCACTTAAGAAAGTTTTCGTTACTGCGCTTGCGTTTATGTTGATGGCGCTATGCCTCATTGCTACGGCGTGTGTGGGGAAGACAGCCCCTGAGGGAGACGTGGATATCACCGCGCAGTGGAGATTCGAGAGCGTTACGAGTGACGAAGGCGAGGTCATGGGAAGGCTCCCCTGGGAAAGCGACGAGGATTTGCCGTCTTTTGCAAGTGACGGAACGATCTTTAACATCAGCACCGTGCCGGGCACTGTCCGCACAGGTACCGTGGCTTTGAATGATGATGGAACTTACACGCTGACGTCCGATGACAACGGCAGCGAGTTCACGGCTGTGATCGAGGGGAACACGCTTACGATATATTTTCCTGAGAACAGAGAATTGGCTTTCGAAGCTGTAGGTTAAGGAGGAGCATATGCCACACGTAGAGATTAAATGTTACCCCGGAAGAAGTGAAGAGGTGAAGAAGGCCTGCGCTGAAAGAATTGCCGCTGATGTTGCTGAGACTCTCGGATGTCCCGCGACAGCTGTGTCTGTTGCAATCAAGGAGATTCCGCAGGACGACTGGAAAGAGAAGGTCTTCGACGGACAGATCATGGCTGACAAGGATTCCCTCTACGTCGAGCCCGGATATACTTGCTGAATAAGATAATAAGCCAGTCTTAGGATTTGACTGGCTATATTTATGCTCGACGTGTACACGCGAGACGTGTATAATATATCTATGATAAAGAGCTTTGCAGACAAAGAAACTGAGAAGGTATATCAGCAGGTGTTTTCTAAGAAGCTCCCGCACGATATTCAGCGCGTAGCATTAAGAAAGCTCATTATGATAGATAATGCTGCTAATCTGGAAGATCTGCGTGTACCGCCTGCAAATCATTTGGAACGATTGGAAGGAAATAGAAAAGAACAACGATTTCTACGATGTAGAGATTACGGATTATCATTGATGAAGGGGGAGAGAAATGTCTGATTATATTGCTACAACTAAGATGAGCGAGATACTGATAGAAGAGTTTATGGAACCATTAGGTCTATCAGCATATAAGCTTGCGCAGGAAATACATGTGCCGACTTCCAGAATTCAGGATATACTACATGATAGAAGGAAGATAACTCCCGACACTTCTCTTAGATTGGCTAAGTTCTTTGGTGTGTCTGACAGGTATTTTCTTGATATACAGAACGATATTGATTTGCGCGAACTTAAGAAAGCGATGAAGGCTGAGATTAGTTCAATCAGATCTTATGAAGAAATAGCACAGTAAGGAGAACGCCGTATGGAAAATGCTGAGATTGAGAAGAACCTGATCGAGAACGAGCTTATAAAAGAGGGTGATCATATCGTTCACAAAGAGGCGGGTGATTACTGGGAGAAGCTGCTGTGCTTCTATACACAGGTTAGAGGTTACTACTACTGCACAGGCGATTGCCTCGTCTTCGTCGGAGGCTTCGGCGGCACGACTAACTGGTCGGTTCGATACAGCGACATTAAGAAGTTCGAGAAGTGCACGGTAGGACCGTTTATCCCGACCGGCATTCGCATCACTTTCTACGACGAGAAGAAGGGTAAGGACAGAAAGTATAAGATGTCAGTTCTCGGTCGTTCCAAGTGGCTTGAGTTCCTCGGCAAGAAAGTCCCGAAGAATCAGGAAGATTAAGAATAAAACAAACAGAAACGGATGCGGTGATGATATGTACCCTCTTTGCTGGACAACAGCAAGGAGGGTATTTTTATGCGTTACAGTAAAGAGTTCAAAATAAAGTGTGTGGCTCATTTTTCAAAAAGCTAAAAGCGCCACAGCCAATCGAAAATAAACAGTTTGTTCACACCTCAAATGTTAAAATTATCTTATGTATTACGCGAGCATAGGGGTAATTGCGCTATTAATGCACTTGATAATCAATGCTGATTATCTTAAGTGGCACGACAGGGCCGCTCTTGAGCATATGCGCGTCGCGTACAAGCGTTACAGTTTGTTCCTGTTATCGATTGCGCTTTTCTATATAGCAGACATCTTATGGGGCGCATTCTACGCCGAAGGTCTGATACTCGTCGCTTACGCTGACACAGTACTGTTCTTCCTCTTGATGGTAACGTCCGTCCTTTTGTGGGTGCGCGCGATCGTCGCTTACCTGGGACGCCGCGGACCGCTTACGACAGCGTTTATAACCGCCGGCTGGATGATCTTCATATTCGAAGTCATCGCGCTTGTTATCAACATCTTCATCCCGATCGCATTCGAATTCGACAGCGAAGGTGTTTACCACACATACGCAGGCCGCATGATAACGCTCATTCTGCAGCTCGTCCTTTACTTCGCGACTTCCATTTATGCTTTTATCGTTGCCGTCACATCAGAAAGCAGCGTGCGTAAG
>OCTX012190395.1_pt1 | contig 10466 bp, 16 predicted proteins | sample 1539691 | NCBI WGS metagenome assembly OCTX01 (sample SAMN02144231, study PRJEB22623) | gut metagenome | biome: sheep rumen | host: Ovis aries | place: New Zealand | reverse complement strand
GCCTATATATACAAGACCGTCATCAGCGGCTGTCCACTCAATTCTTCTGAGGTTGGCAGCAGGTACGCCTTCCTCGCCTGAGGTTCTTTCGTCATGTGGTGACGAAAGTGACGGGTGACATTGGTGACGTTGGTGACGCTTTTAACCAAAAAAAATGAAACGGCAACAATTTATTGCCGTTTGAAAATCATATAAAAAAGCCCCGTCCGCTGACGGGGCAACCATTAACAACTCATCTTTAATAACCTAAAACTAAAATATGAAAATGAAAAGATTCATTCTACCAGAGAGGGCCATGACCCATACAGGATGTTGTGGTCATTGCCGTTATGAATGCGGTGATGGCAGCGATGACTGCTTCACCAACCGCTTTCCAGAATTTCGATGATGATAGTATACCCATAATTGCTGCTTTTAAAATCCTATTCATATTACTAACTCATTTAAATATGCGGGAGCACTGGGGCTCCCGCAACCGATAGAATTTCCCAAGATGATTCATCAACCCTTGTCGAGGCCGTCATCACCTTCGCCGCCGCCACCTGCAGAAGGCTTCGAAATTCGGAGCGTGCCGATGGTCGTGTTATCATGGCGGATGGTGACAGTACCTGTCTGGGCGGCAGTACCCGTCAGCGTGGCGGTGGCTGCATCGTAGGCAAGGCCAGTGATGCCAGTCGAACCGTTGAAGTCAGCGGTGACGAGGTCATCGACGTCATTACCGACGAGGATAGCCGAGAACGCGCCCGTCTCCGTGTCAGCGGACACTGAGGTGTTCATCGACTGCGTAGCACCTGCTGAAGATGCCTTCCAACCTGTCACGGTGACGCCCGGCTGAACAGCCACCAGTGCGGCAGAGAAAATCTGCACACCATCGTCCACGATCTTCAGGTCTCCAGGCTGTGCGTTGCTGATTGTGCCGACTATCAGGGTGTCTGACTGGGTAGAGAATGCAACGGTCGAACCTGCGGGCACCTGAATCTCTGAAGCCTCCAAGCCATTCAGGCCAGTACCCTCGATACGGATGGTATAGTTAGAGCCAGCCGTTATGTTGGTAGTGCTGCCGTTGTGCAGAGGATCACCGTTGGCGGTGATGCTTGCAATGGAGAGGCCAGTGGAGTCACCAAAGGACACATTGTAGGTATCCTTTACTGCACCGTCGAACTCCAGCGTGATGGGATAATTGCCTGATGCAGCGGGTGTGAACTCGAGGGTAGCCTGATTCTCGTTGACAGACACAGGCTCAACAGCAGTGCCGCCAATCTTGATGGCATCTGCGGAGTCCAGTTTACTACCGAACAACTTGATGCGCAACTTCTTACCAGCCTCGAACTTCACGGTTCCGTTCACGGGCACGGCCTTTCCGTCGACGGCGATTGCAGAAATGAAAATCATATCCGCATTTCCGTTACCGAACTGGAGGGTCTTGATGGGTGTGCCCTCGCCATTGACGATGGCTATCTTCTTCAGGAGCCACGAAGCACCATGGAATGTGTCAGCGAACTGCTTCAGGTTGACATTGATGGTGTTGTACGACTGAGAGAAGTAGGCACGGCCCAGCGTGGTCTCAATCTCTTCACCGCCCTGCGTCTCCTGATAGGTGACGTGAACAGGCAGCGAGGGGATGTAGGTCTCACTCAGACGAGTACCATTGAACACGGCGCGCGTCACGTTGCCCAATACATACGGGCGTCCCTCGTTTGGAGCGAGCAACTGGGTGTAGTAGCCCAAAAGTGCGCTTGAGACGGCGATAACACCCTCTGAATCGTAGCCCTCATCATTCACCGAAGTGCTGATGGCAGTTCCTGCAATCATCGATTTCAGTTCTGTGTCAGGCAGGAAACGGATGTTGACACCCTTCAGATTCTTGGCGAAATCAGCCGTGAACTCGGCCTCGCTCAAAGAAGTCTTGGCGCGCACACCGATAGAGAATGTGCCCAGATAAGGGATCTGAACGCTGTGGCCGTTGAGCACGAAGTAGTTCATGGCATCGAAGAGAGCCTCCATTGCCATTTCAATACTCGACTCGGGAACTGCGGCAGCCTTGGCTGCATAGGCTGTGATGGCCTTGTAGTCGATGGTGGAGTAACGCTCGGCCTGACCCACCAACTTTGTAGAGCCGTCGAACGCAATGCGACGCCCCTTGTAGCCGACATTAATTTGACCTTTCTTCATAATCGTAAACTTTTAAGGATTAGACTTCGGTCTCGATACGCAGAGAAGACAGGGCGTTTTTGATCTCCTGAGAAGGAGAGAAGGCAACTGTCATCTTCTGCACCAACTTAGCAGACACCTGCTCTGCATCATTAGCAGACTTCTGCTTAGTGCGAACACCTAAAATACCGAACTTGCCCAGATTGACGTGGTGGCCATTCAGGACGAAATAGGCGACTGCCTCACGCATAGCCAAGCAGGCTGCGCGGAGTGTGGATTCAGGGACATGGCTGGAGTTGGCCGCATAGGTCACAACTTCATCGCCCTTCACGGTGCTGTAGCGAACAGCCCGACCGACAACACGATTGTCATCCAGAATGGCAACGCGCTGCATTTTTCCTCGAACTTTGATTGCTCCCATTGTGATTTGAATTAAATTGTTAATAACGCAAGAATGCCCGAAAGCGATGGCGAAGTTCGGCAATTCGCAAGAAATCTGCAAATTCTTTGCTAAAAAAAATGTTAATCCGCACAAATTCATTGGAAAAATTTTGCCATTTCGATAAGTCTGTACCCTTCTGAAAATATTTTCAGCGAAGATTTTTTTTGTTTTCAGCGAAGAGAATTTTTCGGTTCGCCGAAGAGAATTTTCATTTATATAAGATGTACGCGCATATGTGAGGGATGCCAGTGATGACGGTGACAAAACACAAACGTCACTTTTGTCACCAATGTCACCCGTCACCAGCGTCACCTGACGCACATGGTAAAAAATTCTGATATTTTATATATATATTATATATATTATATTTTATATATTATATTATTAATCAATAAGATGCAACCCAAAGTACTAAACGGAAATTCTAACGCGTATAGGTGACAAAAATGACGGGTGACATTGGTGACGTTGGTGACGTTTTGCAATGTTTTGCAATCTCGGAGATTACAAATACCATTTTTGTGACGTCAGCAAAATGGTTTTTCGGGGTGCAAACCCCGATTTTAACGTTTTTTTTTTTTTTTTTTGCAGTCGGTAACGATTTTCTAATTAAATTTGCGGCAAATTTTTGATGTATGGAAAAAATTGTATTGAACAAACAGAAGCGTCAGACGCTTGTCAAGAAGTATGGAGCAAGCCTTGTTTCCAAGGCATTGTCATTCAAGAGTAATTCCCTGATGTGTCGGCAAATCCGAACTCAGGCGATGAATGAATATGGAGGATATTTACTTAACTTATAAATTCACTAAATTATGGTTATTGAAGCAAAAATTTGCAAAGAACTGCCTATCACCTCAGGCGAAGGCAGAAACGGACATTATGAGATTCATCCCTACATCATCGAATGGGAGGAAATAGATGGAGGACGGTCTTTTACCCAGTCCGCTCGGGTGGAATTCAATGTCAAGAGCACGAAATGTGATGAACTCAACAAACTTTGTGGTCTGCCCAAGACAGTCAAGATGAATCTTTCCCTACAAGTTCGTGAATATCAAGGTCGATATTTCAATGAAGTGTCGGCTCATATACTCGACCAAGAGTATAGAATTTCAAGGCAATACTAAAAAACTCATCCCTTACGATTATGAAGGCTCATACTAAATTTATGATATGCGAAACGTTCAGGGCTCTGGCCATTCTCACGCTCTTCCTTTTAGGACTCTCGTTTATAGCATATAGTTGCTATGTTCTGATTGTAACTTTCTAATAAATCCGTAAATAACGCAAGAATATGGATGAAAGCAAAGAAGAGAAGAAACTGGCTGGGATTGAAATGCCTGACTTCTCAACAGAAGATGATATGAATTTGGAGGTGGGAGTTACTTACCAAGGCTCCTTCAGAATCGACCGTACTGGAAGAATCTACGTGAAACCCTATCAGAAGGGCACGAAACCTCAGAACCTCAAAAAGGTGTGCGATGGTGACCGCCATGCAATCTATCTCTCGAAAAACCTTATTCGGATAGTCATTAGTATCCAAAAGACTGAACGTCAGTCTATCAATAAGGCGTACCAAGAAACAGTTGTAGAATGTTATAAAGATTTGAATGATCTCGAATTATGATCAATTTTAGATATGTCGGACTTAAAACCGATAAGAAAACTAAACCTCTTTCGAAACAGGTCTTTGAGGCCATTATTACAGATGCCTACGTGCAAAGCCATTGTCTGGCTGCAAGGGAAGCAAGCAAAAAAGGAGATAAAGAAGCCTACGAAAACAACAAAGCCCAACTCCCAATGATATTCTGGTGTGGCTATAATCTCAAAGGCGAGCGTGCCAAGGAATGCCTGACTCCAACTCAGCACTTCATTATAGACATCGACCATGCTAAAATAGAGGCTTCTCAAATATGGCAGAATATGTGCGTCGATATGGCACAGGACGGAGTATCTAAAGATAAAATCGTAGATGCATACGGCATCCGATTAGTACACGAAACTCCAAGCGGCGGACTTCGACTTGTAGTCAGGGCAAAGAAGCCATTCCAAACAATTGAAGAGCATCAAAAAGACTTTACCGAAGCATTTCGTCTTGCGGAATATGGTGATGTTGACACCGTAGTGAAAGATTTGTCTCGAGGCTCTTTTATGGTGTGCCAAGAATGGATTCTTTTTCAAGACGCAAATCTATTCGATCCCAATCAGACGGAGGACGGCCCTATCACAGCAGAAGAGAATGGCGGTGCAACTTCATCCCCTGAAGGGGCTGATGATAAAGATGACAAAAAAACCAATGCGGAGAAATCAAAGACTCCTGCGAAGGTGATGATGCCAGAGATAACTGACGAAGAGAATAATTTCTGTTTTGAAGGAAAGCGCGTGGCCGAAATAGCCAATGAATATATCATCGATCAAGGCGGAATCCCCGAGGAAGGTCTGCGCCACGGTTTTTATAATGAATTGATCAAAAATTTTAGAAACATTTGTAACAATGACCCTCGTATTGTTTTTGCCGTGCTGCCGTTATGTGGCGGTTCTGCTGAAAAACGGTGGTCTCAGTGCACTTCTATCTGTAAGGCCAACAATACCACACGGCTACCGAAGGACTTCTATTTCTGGATGGTGAAGAGGGGCTATATTGCTTCGAAAAAGTATAGCAATGTTCGTGAGTATATGGAATCAGAGGATGAGCCCCAAGATCCTGTGCCTCAATTGCCTCCAGTGTTCCGTGAGTTCTGCTCAATCTGTCCGCCTGATTTTGTATATCCAACGATAGTAGCCTTACTTCCCGTAATGGGAACACTGACTTCTTATGTTCGTGCTGACTATATTGACTTCTCAGAGCAATCCACGACATTCTTCTCCTGCGTATGGGCTCCTCCATCAAGCGGCAAAGGCTTTGCCAAAAGAATTGTCGAGATGCTGATGAAGAAAATCCGACTGCGTGACGAAATGAACAACCTCAGAGAACAACTGTGGCTGGTTGATACCCGCACTAAGTCTGACAATGAGAAGGGCGTTGATTTGCCTCATGTCATGGTGAGGATAATGCCCGCTATCAATTCACTTCCCGAATTCTTGGAAAAAATGCGTGATAATCGAGGTTATCACATGTTCACCTTTGCAGAGGAAGTAGACACCTTCAAGAAAGGATCATCTTCAGGCGGTGCTGATAAGTCAGACCTATTCAGAACGGCTTGGGATAATTCAGAGTATGGCCAGAGTTTCAAGAGTGCCAACACCTTCAAAGGAATGGTCAAGGTATACTATAATATTTTGCTGACTGGTACACCTGGAGCAGTCAAGAAATACTACTCAAATGTCGAAGATGGAATGGTGACTCGAGTTTCAATTACCGAAATAGAAAATCAGCAGTTTGCCAAGTTCGTCCCTTGGAAGCAACTGACAAAACGTCAGATTGAGGTCATAGACAAATTCGTACAGAGGTGTGATGATAACACCTATCGTGACCCAGTAGAAATGACGGAAGAAGAAATCCAACTCTATAACACGACTTCAGAGAATTATGACAAAAACGTCAAATGGAAATTCAATCTCCGAGAAAAGCAAAAGATCGATATGTCTTGGCTATATCCTACTATCCTCTCATGGCTGGAAAAGACGAGAGTCGAAGCATCGCTCGATAACGATGTTGCTGCCGATGTGTTCCGCCGCCGTGCAGCCGTGAAGGGATTCAGACTGGGGTTGCTTTGTCATTGCTGCTGGGCGCAGGTGCGGGATAAAGAAAAGAAAGTTATCTGCAAGTTCGTTGAATGGTTTATGACGCGTGATTTGTCAGAAAGCCTGAAGATGTTCGGTGCTGCATACAACAAAATGAATGCAGAAGCCTATACAGAAGCAGTCAGGCATCAGGGGCTCTATGACTCACTCAGCGATACCTTCTCTAAGAACGATGTGATTGCACAATGCATGAAACAAGGCATCCACTCTCGAGTTCGCCAAATCATATACAGATGGGTACGTGATAAGGTGATAGTTAAGACGGCAAAAGAAGAATACAAGAAGGTGAAGAAAAACGAAAAACCTAATTAAAAAAGCATGAAGTTCAAAGATATAAATAGTATCAATCGAAAAGCGGTTCTGAAACTCATGGATGGTGAACCGTTGGTGATTGAAGAAGGAGACATTAAAGATACTGATTTGGCACACTCTGCTGAAATGGCAGGAGAATATGTTTTAGAAACAATTCAATTAAAAGACTACACTTGCCCTTGCGATGGTTGTGCCTTTGAAGATGTTGTGCCTTTGGTAGAATCAAATGCTTATAAATTATGCAATTTGTGTATGAGGGCAGATAGTATCCAATTAAGAGATTTTCACGTTTTTCACATTCTCAAAAAGAAGGAACAATGATTCAGGTGAATTTAAAAAGAACAAAAGGCAACCTAAGTTGCACAATGGGCATCCTACAGATACCGCAGTTTGAATTTAAGTGCATGACACTTGAACTTGCAGACGGCCATGACTTCATTTCTAAACAGAACTGCTCGTTGGATGAGGGGAATTACGTCTTGGAAAAGGGTTTCGCTCAAATGTCGGCTTTCTTCCCTGTGTTCAAACGTAAGCCAAAGGGGTTTGCAGGCAAACCGTCATTCGTATTCCAAGACTTGGATTATATGCACCTGAATACTGGAGACATTGGCCTTGGCGTTAGGCAGATTGACGATTTCAGTATTCAAGGAAGTGCTGATTTGGAGTCTGCTTTTAAGACGCTATTTCAGAATATCTTCATGAACTATAACGAAGTAATCGTTTTGACTATCTACAAGTCGAAGAAGTTCGAAATGACCTATAATGAATATTTCCAGTCGCAAAGGGAAATAGAGTCGAGGAGTTTCTTGGAAGAAGAGGAGGAAGAAGATGAATAAAAACAGACTGAATTGGAATACAACATCTGCTCAAGATGACAAATTTCTCTATATCACAATAATGCGCGATATTCGCGCTTATTGTGCAAGGGGATATTGCGACTTGCTCATAACGATGATAAGATTTAGCGACCTGCCTTCTCCTTTAGTCAACAGAGAATTTTTAGCTCTAAATCCAAAGGATCGAGTGAATCACATCATTATCGACTGGTCAAATCTGTCATCAGTAGAAGCGGCCATTATGAAAGTAATGCGTGCCCTACATGGTGTGAATCACACAACTATCAATTTCGCTGCCTACAATGAGGCTTTAAATGAATTTACAATGTACCTTCAAAAACAAAAGAAACAATGACAAATTTAGAATGGTTAAATAATTATCTAAAATCCGTAAGGGGCGGAGAGGCTACTAAATTCAATCTGATCAGATTTGAGAAAACTGCGGGCGGCATCTTTGGTATGCTGGCAAACAGCCTTAACCCTTCAATTCGTTTCGCCACCTTAGAACCTCTACAACTTGCGATTCCTAAGGGTGTTTATACCGTTGAATTTACCGTAAGCAACAAATTCACCTCGGATTTCTACAAGAAATGGAAGGGCGTCCCCATATTGAATAACGTCCCCGGGCGAAGCGGCATAAGAATTCATGTTGGCAATTACCCCAAGGACTCTAAAGGCTGTATTCTGATTGGATCCCAATGCGTAATTGGAATGGATATGATATCAAAATCAAAGGTAGCCTATACTGCCTTTATGGACTACTGCGAGATGTTAGGTTATCCGAGGCTTGAATTATTTATAATCTGATTATTCTGATATGGATGAAGTTGTAATGGCACTGGCAATCGACCACTTGAAAAGAGGCAAAATGATTGTCTTAAATAAGGAAAAATATGTAGCAGAGAAACGACCTATGGTTATGTCTTTGTGTACAAATTGCAAAATGCTTGGAGCGGCAAAGCAAGTAGATGCAAAACAGCAACCTGTTTGCATACTCTGTACTTACTTAGACTGGAATGTGCGAAAACAACCATATAGATTAAGACTAAAAAAAGTAGAGAAATGAACAAGGAAAAGTCAGATGAACAAATAACCAGATTCATCAAGGAATTGAATGAAGAATATGTCGATGGGACAGTCAAAGAAATAGAAGTGCCTCCACTGATCAATATGAAAACTGGCAAGCAAATTGGAAATGCCGTTATCATATACCTATCGAACAAATACGACTATTCGGATGAATTCCTTAATTTTTGGAAGGAAAAGTTGGGGGCTATCTCATATAGCGTATCAGCTAACAGAAACCGATTAAAAATAAAATACATAAAAAGATATTAGAAGAAAGGAGGAATATTGAATATGGGCAAACCAATCGTATTATTGATGAACCTGCATTTGCTGAAATTTGCAAAAGGTGAATTAGGGGTTATATGCGACGGAAGAATCTACTTTTTCAAATATACAGATGCTTTCCCAGCCTGCAGTACACACTGCGATGTCTATGATAATAGCAGATGCGGAGAAATGTGCAATATTTGCACAAGGTTATTGAGGGTAAGAATGGCGGTTGGCCATGATAGCGGAGATTACTATGCTCATCGCGTCTTGGCAGCGGATTCCGATAAACTGATTGACATGGATAAGAACCAAATCATCTTCTGATATGAATAGGAAGGAAATGCAAAAGGAGGCTTTGAAGCAGGCGCAGATACCTTCAGATAACAATTATCTGAAATCCCTCCGAGCCATGGCTAATTTACTGATAGATTGCAAGGCCTGCATTCTTGATGGTGAGGTATGGTCGTATAAAGTCTGCTATGATACAGATACTTGCGAAAATTGTCCTACGAAAGATGAATGCAGGTCTGATATTTGTCTGCTGTGTATGTTCGCAGATGAATTTTATGCTGAGAAATGCCATAATGAGTTGCTCTTTTTGCACAAAGTCCAAGTCGTAAGATTCAAGAAAACAATTTTCAATTCACTATAAGTTATTAGATTATGAAACTAAGGTCATTGGTAAAAATACAATGGGTAATCACAACGATATTGTTCTTGGTGTTTATACCATTCGTTATTATAGAGTTGATTTTGACTATAATTCGAGAGCCTTTTTCAAAGGTAACGGATTCAATAATATCATTCAATAGATATATTGGAAATAGGCTTCTTAGATGTTCGGATGAAGTGAAAAACGGTGTTATAAAGAATAATATGATCATTCGCACATATACGGCATCGTTTGCGCTAAAGCAATTAAACATAGAAAAGAAGGAGGAATCAAAAATATGAGTTATCCTAATTCAATTGATAAGATACTGATAGCGAATCTCCCTTCCTCTGAAGAGAGTAGAAAGACAAGTGCGGAAATTTTGATTGAAAAATTTAGATGCATTCATGATGGTTATGAATATGGCTATCAAATTGCAAAAGATGATAAACACCCCTGCGGCGATTGCCCTTGCCGAGAAGACTGCACACCGTCATTGAATCTGCTATGTGTGTATGCGCAGGCATTCTTCCACGATAAGTGCATCAGGGAACATATGATCTTTCATCAAATCCAATTAGTGAAAATAAAGTAAGGTTCATATAACATGTGTTTTCGTTAGTGTGCCAGCGGGCACATAAATATGCTAACTGTAAAATTAATACTTTTTTGTGCCAGCGGGCACGTCCATAAATGATGTAAGTTTGTACCATTGTGCCAGCGGGCACATCTATAACTTTTCATTTTTGACTAGTAGATTTCATGATTTTAAATGAAATGGAAACGTTATCGTCGTGAGACGAAATCGTGATGGGGTTAGCCGTGAGGTCAGCCCCATTTAATTTATAAAAGCGTCACCAACGTCACCAATGTCACCCGTCACTTTTGTCACTTTGTCGCCGAGATGCGCTCACGGCACCCCTCGTCCCACCAGCAGTTGGCGAAAGTCGTGCGAAGGTGGCCCTCGTCTTTCGCTCCCTGACTGTCACTGCTC
>OCTX014551508.1_pt1 | contig 10467 bp, 9 predicted proteins | sample 1539691 | NCBI WGS metagenome assembly OCTX01 (sample SAMN02144231, study PRJEB22623) | gut metagenome | biome: sheep rumen | host: Ovis aries | place: New Zealand | reverse complement strand
TCTACCTTGGTATCATGGTGTGGATGATCCAGCATGAGTGTCACAATATCGCCTGGACGCACCTTGTAGTTGCTTTTTACAGGGATACCATTAACCTGTATGAACCCTGCATCGGCTGCTTTCTGAATCCTGTTACGCGAAGAATGTGGCAGATGTTCTGACATATACTTGTCTATCCGAACAGGAACCTGTCCATGATCAACCTCCATGCGCATATGCTCATAGAGTTGACCGTCGGTTACTGCCGGCTCCTCAACTTCCAAGTCGTCCTCCAATAATTCGATATCGTCCAGATTCTCTATCATCTCTCTCCTTCCGTTAGTTTACAGGCGGTTCCTTTACTTCCTCAAACTCGTCTGTCTCACCAGGCTGCCCTACATACTCCAAGGAATCCGTGTCGTCCAAAGTTCCGCGGCCAACCATCAAGGTCAGCGGTTCATCAATAGCAATACGATCGCCATTAGCTATTCTGCGTCCACGACATAAGATACCATATACCCAGTCCTTTTCGCCGGATATCATCAAAGGTGGTGTTAAGCGGAATCCTATGGCTGAGAGGCGGGCTTCTGCCTCGCGAAGACTCGAATTGTCCACAATATCTGGAATGGCAAATGTGGGGGAATGAGGCGAATTAACTGTTACATAAATAACATGTCCTTGTTTCACCTTTTGACCAAAGGTGGGTGTCTGCGCCAAGATACTATTGGCTGGCAATTGTTTGTTGTAGCCCGAATCGGTCACTTCAATTTTTAACCCTTTGGCCTCCAATAGGCGACAAGCCTTGTCATAGGACTGACCCTTCAAGTCTGGTACGGGAATGGCTTCTCCGTGGTGAGTGTAATAGTCTAGTCCGAAGCCTATGCCTATACATAGCAAGATTACTACAAACACCATAGCTATCAGGTGACGCACTATATAATTGCGGAACAGTTTTCCTAAGAATTCTTTCGCTTTCATTGGTTTACATTTATATTGTGGAGCAAAATTACAAAGAATTCTCGACACAACAAAAAAAATTGGGTATATTTCTATGAAAACATACCCAATTCTTATCACTGAGACTCGTCAGGATTACTTTCCGTGATGCTCGTCAGATACAGTTAACTTCTTACGACCCTTTGCGCGACGAGAAGCCAGTACGCGACGGCCATTCTTAGTTGCCATGCGCTCGCGGAAGCCATGCTTGTTCACGCGACGGCGATTGTGTGGCTGAAATGTTCTTTTCATTGTTCTATCTTATTTTATTTGTTATGATTCAATGACTTATACTCTGAAAAATCAGAGTTTCGGGCTGCAAAATTACATAATTATTTCTAATTGTGCAAGTTTTAAGAGAAATTTTTCACTTTTCACTTTTCACTTTTCACTTTTTTTCGTACCTTTGCAGCCGAAAAAGCGAATATACATTATTAAATAGTACTATTTTTATGATTAATTCACAAGACATTAAGAAAGGAACCGCCATTCGTATGGACGGAGCTATTTGGGTTTGCATTGATTTCCAGCATCGTAAGCCAGGTAAGGGTAACACCATCATGAACATCAAAATGAAAAACGTTACCGACGGTCGTGTATTGGAGCGCCGTTACAACATCGGTGAAAAGTTGGAGGATGTCGTCATTGAGCATCGTGACTATCAGTATCTGTACGAGGATCAGGAAGGTCGCATTTTCATGAATCAGGAGACTTTCGAGCAGATTCCCATTGCCAACGACCTCGTTATCGGACATGAATATATGAAAGAAGGTGATGTAGTATCCGTTGTCAGCGACACTACAGACGGTACCATTCTTTACGCTGAGATGCCTGTAAAGACTATTCTTCGCGTTACCCACTCCGAGCCAGGCATTAAGGGTGACACCGCAACAAACACCCTGAAGCCCGCCACACTAGAAACAGGTGTTGAGGTTCGCGTACCTCTGTTCATCAACGAGGGCGACCTGATTCAGGTTGACACTCGCGACGGCTCTTATCTGGCTCGCGCAAAAGAATAATGAGATATTCTATTATTGTTCCTGTTTACAATCGCCCCGATGAAGTGGACGAGTTGCTTGAGAGCCTCTGCTCTCAAACACTAAAAGATTTTGAGGTAGTAATTGTAGAGGACGGATCAAAAATCACATGCAAGGATGTTTGCGACAAATACGCAGACATCCTTGATTTGCATTATTATTACAAGGAGAATTCCGGACCAGGACAAAGTCGCAACTATGGTGTTGAGCGTGCGCAAGGTGAGTATGTCATCATTCTTGATTCCGATGCCGTAACGCCCACAGGCTTTATGCAAGCCATAGACAGCGAACTTCAACGACAACCATCCGATGCCTGGGGTGGTCCTGATGCGGCCCATGAGTCTTTCTCTGACATCCAGAAAGCCATATCCTATGCCATGACTTCTTTCTTCACTACTGGAGGCATCCGCGGAGGCAAGAAGCAACTTGACAAATTCTATCCCCGATCCTTCAACCTTGGCATTCGTCGCGAGGCTTATCTGCAACTAGGTGGATTCTCCAAGACACGTTTCTCTAAGATGTCGCTTTATGGCGAAGATATTGACTTCTCCATCCGCATCTATAAGGCCGGCTACACATGCCGTCTTTTCCCGGAAGCATGGGTATGGCACAAGCGTCGCACCGACTTCCGCAAGTTCTGGCGCCAGGTATATAATAGCGGCTATGCACGTGTCAATCTCTGGCGCATGTATCCTGAAGCGCTAAAGCCTGTCCATGCCCTACCCTCTTTGTTTACCTTAGGAGTAGCAGGCTTGGTGGTGCTGGCTCCATTCACCTGTGGGTGGTCTCTAGTTCTCATCATGCTCTATGCCCTACTCATACTTATCGATTCCACTATCCAGAACAGCAGTTTAAAAGTGGGTTTCCTTTCTATAGCTGCCGTCTTTGTGCAGCTCATAGGCTATGGCATAGGCTTTTTAGAATCGCTTGTTAGCGGAAAGATGCGATAAATCATGCATAAGTTAAGCATCAATCAATGGGCAGAAGAAGACCGACCTCGTGAGAAACTCATGCGGTTGGGTGCTTCTGCGCTCAGCGATGCTGAACTGTTAGCCATCCTCGTTGGTTCCGGTTCGACGAAAGAGGATGCCCTTACGCTGATGAAGCGTATATTAGCCGATTGCAACAATAACCTAAACTCACTAGGCAAGATGACCCTTCGCCAGCTGTGTGAGTACAATGGTGTTGGTGAAGCAAAGGCTATAACCATTCTGGCAGCCTGTGAACTAGGAAAGCGTCGGCAAATGGAATCACCAGAAGAGCGCCCTGATTTAGGAACAGCTACTCGCATTTATAACCACATGCACCCCATGATGCAAGACCTTGATGTGGAAGAATTCTGGCTCCTGTTGATGAACCAGAACTACCGTCTTATCAAGAAGGTACGCATTTCGCATGGAGGCATTACAGAGGTGGCTGTTGACATTCGTATCATTATGCGCGAAGCAGTATTAGCTAACGCCACTATCATGGCTGTTTGCCATAACCACCCTTCAGGCAGTCTGCGACCAAGTCAGCAGGACAACCAGCTAACCAATAACCTCAAGAGTGCTTGCGACGTGATGCGTATCCACTTCCTTGACCATGTAATCATAACCGATGGTCATTATTTCAGCTACCATGAAAGTGGACGCCTGTAATTAAACATGGAAAAATTTGGCATTACGCTTTGCTTTTCGTACCTTTGCAAGCAAAAATAAATAACACATTATCTAAAAAGAGAGAAACAAAAATGAAGAAATATGCAATCATCATGCTAGCCGTGCTAGGTTTGGCTTCATGTAGCGATAAGAAATTCCATGTGGAGGGAGAGATAACAGAGGCGGAGGACTCAGTGCTCTATCTGGAGAATGTGGGTATCAACGAGATAAATGCCATTGACTCTGCTAAACTCGAAGCTGATGGAAGTTTTAAGTTCAGTGGCGAAGCTACTGAAGCGCCCGAGTTCTATCGCCTGCGTATCGCTGACCAGATTATCAACATTGCCATAGACTCCACAGAGACTATCAACGTAAAGGCTTCCTATCCTAAGATGGCTACTGAATACGAGATAAGTGGTTCGGAAAACTGTCAGAAAATCAAGGAGTTGGCAAAAAAGCAGATGGAACTGCAGCGTAAGGCAATTCTCATCAGCAGTGATGAGAGGCTAACAGTTGACGAGTCGAATGATAGCATATTAGGACTGATACGTCAATATAAGCAAGACGTAAAGTCTCAATATATATTCCCTGACCCTAGCAAGTCGTATGCCTACTTCGCTCTTTTCCAGACATTGGGCAACATGCTCCTTTTCAACCCACGTACTGACAAGGACGATATCAAGGCCTTTGCTGCTGTTGCCACTAGCTGGGATACTTACTATCCCAATGCAGAACGCGGAGCCAACCTCCACAATATAGCCATTGAGGGTATGAAGACCATCCGCATCAATGAAGCAAAGCAGGCACAAAGCATAGATGCCAGCAAAGTTCAGACTACAGGTCTGATAGACATAGCTCTCGCTGATAACAAGGGTAAGGTGCGTCACTTGACGGAGCTGGTCGGTAAGGTAGTATTGTTAGACTTCCATGTATTTTCTACCAACGAGTCACCAGCCCGCATTCTGATGCTCCGCGAGCTATACAACAAATACCACGATGCAGGTTTGGAAATCTATCAGGTTAGCCTGGACCCCGATGAGCACTTCTGGAAACAGCAGACCGCTGCACTACCTTGGATTAACGTCCGCGAGAATGCCGGTATTAATTCTACGACACTACGAATCTACAACGTGCAGGCTGTTCCAGAGTTCTTCTTAATAGATCGAGGCAACAATCTTGTAGGTCGCTCTCAGACTATCAAAGATTTGGAACAAGCCATCAAGAACCTGCTGTAATTACATAGAATAGAAAGCCGATAATAATTCATGCTTAAAATTTTTACTGATTTTAAGCTCACGGTTATCATTTAAAGGTTCATTCAGGATGCATATTGCATCCTGAATTTTCTTTATATTATTGATATTGACGATATAACGCTTGTGAATCTGCACAAAATCGGTGGAGTAATTCAGAATAATATCTGACGTGGTACGATGGCGAAGTATATAAGATTCCCCATTCATGCAAACCACTTCCCACACCTTGCGTTCCTGATTGTAACGGAAGAAGGCACATTCTGCTAAACGGAGCGTCAGATGTTCGTTCAGAGCATTCAACACTAAGATAAGAGGCAGATGATTCTCGGAATGAACCACCTGTGGAATTCCTTTCAGCTTATTTTCATAATATCTGGTCATAATCTGGCTCAACTCCTGCTTTGTGGGTGGTTTCAGCAGATAGTCGAAAGCCTCACGGCGAATAGCCTCCAACATATACTTGTCGTATCCCGTGTAGAAAATAACTTTTGCCTCAGGCTTCAGTTCACTACGTATCATCGTACAGAACTCCAGTCCAGACATAGAAGGTAATTCTACATCCAAGAAGATCAGGTCTGGTTCCTTATTGACTATCTTGGCAAAACCTGTCTCCGCATCACCTGCAGTTCCCACTACTTCCACAGAATAGTCATGCTCCAACATGTTGCGTAGCAATTCTACGGCTTCGGAGTTGTCGTCTATGATGAAAACCTTCGTCAGTTTCTGTTTGTTCATATCTTTGTAAAATTGTAGTTATAATCATCGGGTAGCAGTAACCAGGAACGGCAACCATCAGGGATATTGCCTATTCCGAAAGTGATTTGCTGTTGGTTGCGCTCATTCAGCATTTGGATGGTCTGACGGACTACGCGCATTCCAGTATGTTCCTGGTATGTAGAGTTAAGCCCCTGGCCATTGTCTATCACTTCAACCAGTGTGGCATTCTCCTTCCTGCTGACGCGAATGGTCAGCATTCCGCCTTGACGCTTCAAGCCGTGCTTGATAGCATTCTCAACATATATCTGAATAGTCATAGCAGGCAACTTGACAGCCTGAAGATTCACTTTTTCGCCTATTTCCTTTTCGTAAAACAGTGCCAAGGGCATTTGCTGGCGTTCTATATCTACATAGTAATCGACGAACGACAGTTCCTCTGCCAATGTGGTTTCCAGCATGTCGGCTTGTTCGATACCTCGACGCAGCAACTGAGTCAAAGACTCCAGATTCACCTTGCGCCCTTCCATTTGTGCCAGCATCTCATGAGTCAAGGCATTGTAGATAAAGTGAGGCGTGATGCGGTTGCGGGTGTTCTCCATACGCATTCCCACTATCTGTTGCCTGACTTCCATGTTGTGCAATTTCTGGCGTCTGCGCCACTCCCAAATGAGTACACATAGCAGTCCGATAGCCAACAATGCAACAACTAACGAGACCCATGCCAATCGTCCTTTCATGCGTTCATAGTCTATCGTGTGCTGTTGCTCCAACAGACGTTTATCGTGCTCATATTGCAACATGCGAGTACTGATCTGCATCCTGACATTGGCATTCTGTATCGAGTCGCTCAAGGCATGCAACTGCTGGTGTGTCTCATAGGCACGTTGATAATTGCCCGTCTGCCTCATCACCTGCTCCACAGCCTTCAGTCGCAACAACTTAGCAGCGGGAATCGACACGTTGGAAAATTCACAATGGTTTACCATCTGTAGTGCTTGCTGGGTATGTCCTTCCAGCAGAGTCAGTTCAATCCTTGCCGTCTCTAAATAATATAAAGGAGGTAGGAAATTGACTTTGCGGAAAAAGCTATCGGCTTCTGCTATCATAACGCGGGCAGGATCTGCCTGTCCCAGACAGACATAAATATCGCCCAAGTTAGCCAATGCCGTATAGTAGTCCCATTTCCTGTCCTCTTCACCCTTGACCAGTTCCACTGCTTTGATAAAGCAGTCGCGGGCCTGACTGTATTGCTCTTGGAAATAATAGTCGTTACCCAGGTTGTTATAATAAATAAACTGGTCACCCTTGTTCATCTGTCCAACCAGTTCTCCCGTCCTATGCCACCAAAGCCCACTATTATGAAAATCACCCATAAAAGAATAGGCAGTACTGATGCCCAGCATAAGTGGAATCTTCATTTCTTCGGCCAGTCCTGACGAGTCTGCCGTTTCCAATGCCAACATATATCCATCAACGCTATGGTCTAATTGTCCCAATTGTCGATAGAAGTCAGCCCGATTAGCCATTGCCAGGATGCGCAACTCGTCCACACCGCTTAGTCCATTCATCTCCGCAATGGCACGCTCGGTATAGAACAATGCTGAGTCTGGCATACCCTTGATAGCTGAGAACCACACACCTTTCGCCTTTAACCATTCTGCCCGCATTCGCCTCACAGGGTCACTATGGTCATTCTCATGCTGTTGCAGATAAAGAGCAGCCTGCCGACTCTTTGCCTCCATCGAGTCACCCTGCATCCGACTATACCACATCTTCATCGAGTCCATCGTCTGCTGCATAGGCATCATCTGCTGACGACCTTCATGACAGGCCGTCAGCAGTGACATACAGGTAGTAATTATTATCAGTAGTTTGATATTTAAGAATGTAGCTCTCATTGACTTAATTTGCTTGCAAATATACAAAAAAAAATTCTCTTTTCCAACCATTTCAGGACAGGAAAAATTACAGGCCACATAAGGGCAACCCATTATCACGCTCCTTTCGTTGTCAACTTTACCCCTCTTATCCCTTATTTTCTCCGTTTGTATTATATCGTCAACCCACCCCTGTTCTTTTTATTATTAATACTTTCAATTGCTAGCATTAATGTTTGCAATTGTTACCTTTAATGCTTACAATTGTTTTCATTAATAGTAGGAATAACAGGGTTTTATTGAATAATTATTAATGTAAAGTAATTTCTCTTTTTAGATAAAGAGCGAAACCATCTAATATTTGCTCTTAGGCCTGAGAAAAATTTTTCCCTGCCTAGGAAAAAAGTTTTTTATAGTTAGGGAACAAAAAAGGGGCTATATGGACTGTAAAGGAAATTTACGGTTGTCCTATTATTTTTTTTCAAAAAAGCGTGTTAAATGGGCAATTATTTATATGTTTTTTGAAGAAAAATTCGTAAACCGCATTTTTTTTTGTATCTTTGCGCTCAAATAGTTAATAAAAGCCTTATGAGACGAATTTTTCTTTTTGCAGCATTGGTTTTCACGTTGACAGCAGCAGCTCAGTTGCAAGTGGAGACCCAGCGACAATATCTGAGTGGTCATGGTTGTGACGATATGGTGCAGTGGGACTTCCAGTGCACAGACGGTCGCAATAGCGGCAAGTGGACGAAGATTGGTGTGCCCTCGTGTTGGGAACTGCAGGGTTTTGGCACCTATCAGTATGGTATGCGTTTCTATGGCAAGGCCACCCCAGAGGGTATTGCCGACGAGAAGGGCCTTTACAAGCATGAGTTCACACTGCCTAAGGAGTGGGCAGGCCGACAGATTCAGCTGGTCTTTGAGGCAGTCTTTACTGAGATTCGTGTGCAGATCAATGGTCGCAAGGCAGGCAACGGCACCTATCAAGGCGGCTTTACCCGTCATACTATCGACGTCTCCGACCGCGTCTTCTTCGGCAACAAGAAGAACCGCTTGGAGGTGGAGGTGCTGAAGGAGAGCAGTGTGCCACAAGTGAACTTGGCAGAGCGTCGTGCCGACTACTGGAATTTCGGAGGCATCTGGCGTCCTGTGTTTATCATCTCCAAGCCTGCACAGAACATCCAGCGTGTAGCTATTGATGCCAAAGGCGATGGTCACTTCATGGCTGATGTATTCCTGAACCGTGCCGTCCCTGCCAGTTCTGTGAGCGTAGATATCATTGATACCAATGGGAAGACAGTAGGAAAAAGTTCCGCTCTTCCCATCAGCAGCGACCAGGCGAAGGTCGATTTCAGCGTGAAGGGCATCCAGGCGTGGAATGCCGAACAACCCTACCGCTATACCGCCGTCTTTACATTAAAAGATCAGCAGGGTAAGACCCTCCATGTGGAGCGACAGAAGTTCGGCTTCCGCACGATAGAATATCGCCATTCTTACGGAATGAGGAATGAAAAAGGAGAAATGAGAAATGAGGCTGGCGCACATGTCTATGGCTGTAAGGAGGACGGACTGTTCATCAACGGCCAGAAGGTCATTGTGAAGGGTGCCAATCGCCACTCGTTCCGTCCAGAGACAGGTCGCACCCTGTCAAAGCAGAAGAACATCGAGGATGTGCTGCTGATTAAGAGTATGAATATGAACGCTGTGCGCCTGTCGCACTATCCTGCCGACCCCGAGTTCCTGGATGCCTGCGACTCGTTGGGTCTTTATGTGGAATGCGAGATGCCCGGCTGGCATTGGGCTCACGAGACTATCATCGGCTCGAAGATTGTCGAGGAGATGGTGCAACGAGATGTCAACCACCCCAGCATCATCTTCTGGAGCAACGGCAACGAGGGCGGCTTCAACTACGAGCTGGAGCCTTACTTCACCAAGAACGACCCACAGAAGCGCGTGGTGCTCTATCCGTGGGCTAACCGCAACGGCTTTGAGACCAAGCACTACCGCTCATGGGGTGAGACGTCGGAGTATATGCGGCAGAAGGAGATTTTTATGCCGACGGAGTTCCTGCACGGATTGTATGACGGAGGTCACGGAGCCGGACTGAAAGACTATTGGAAGCTGATGATGTCGAATCCCCGCTGTGCCGGCGGTTTCCTGTGGGACCTGATGGACCAGGGGGTTGTTCGCACAGACATGAACAATATCGTGGACTGCATGGGCAACTTCGGCTCTGATGGTATCGTAGGTCCACATATGGAGAAAGAAGGTTCGTTCTATACCATCCGCGAGGTGTGGAGTCCTGTGCAGGTCTTGTATTTTGACAGCGGTGCATTCACCATTCAGAACTGCTATAACTTTATCAACCTGAAAGACTGCCAGTTCAGCTATCGGCTACTCCAGATGCCTGATTATGGAGAGACGGAGGTCAAGGTTATCAAGGAAGTGAAACTCCCCTCGCCTGATGCTGCCCCAGGCGAGAAAGCCCGGCTGAAAATTGAAAGAACAGATGCTGACGTGATTGAGCTGAAGGCCATCGACCCCAATGGGCAAGAGATTTTTACATGGGTTCACAAGAATAGAATCAAGGCAGGCAACCTGGGTAAGAAGACCTTATGTGAGAATACCCAGAAGTACACTTATACAGAGACCGGTGATCAGTTGGCTGTCACTAATGGCAAGCGCGAATATACCTTCTGTAAGAAGACAGGTCGTCTGATGCAGGTGATGGTAAACGGCAAGAAGTTGTCGTTTGGCAACGGACCTCGCTTTGTCGCTGCCAAGCGAGCCGACCGTTCGGAGGACGGCTTCTATAACCACGACGACAAAGAGGCCTTCCAGAAGAAGACCGATTATACAGAATATGCCGACCAGGGTGCCTTTGCAGGCTTTGCTTTCAGCGATAGCACGCTGGTGGCTGAGTATCGTCACGGTTCGTTGCAGAAGGTGACCTATCGCTTCCTTG
>OCTX011947607.1_pt1 | contig 10468 bp, 7 predicted proteins | sample 1539691 | NCBI WGS metagenome assembly OCTX01 (sample SAMN02144231, study PRJEB22623) | gut metagenome | biome: sheep rumen | host: Ovis aries | place: New Zealand | reverse complement strand
GTCCACGCAAGTAGTCGCAGGCCTTGTAGATGAAGTTGTAGAGATCCTGCGCGCTCTTCATTTGGCCTCCTCCTCGAAGACTTTAGCCATCTCGCGCGAAAGACTTTCAATCTCGCGCTTCAGCTCGCGAAGCCGCATGAACTTCGCCTTGAACGACTCGGCGACCGCACGCTGCTTTTCCAACGGCGGACACGGCACCTGCATTTCCTCCAGGCTCTTCTGCGAAATGGACTTTATCACCGCGCCAATCGCTATCGACTGGATCATCGCCTTGCCCGACTCGCTTTCCGTGAAGGACTTCAGATACCAGGGGTCGATCCTGTCCTTCTTGAGATGGCACACGAAGAGGTTTGCGCTCGGCACGACCGGCTTGTCGAAATTGTCCTCGAACACGCAGATCTTCGAATTCGCGCCTGTGCGAAGCATGATTATGTCGCCCTTCTTTAGTATCGGCGACTTTCTAGGCACTTCCTTCATCTCTGGAAGATCATCCCTGATCACTCCATTGTCGATATGGCTTGGAGAAAGGTAGTAGCACACGCCTTCGCCATGTGCGACAAGATCGTCCATGTCCTTTGAACTGACGGAAGCGCCGCGCTCGACATCCTCTATCACGTCCCCAAACCGGACGGGATTCTCGAAGCTTGGCAGCATGGCTTTGCGGAAATAGCGAAGCGCAGAGAAGTCATATCCTTCTTCGCGGATTTCATCCACCGAAATCTCCTTGCGGTGCTTGTGGTTCCAGGCGGGGTCGTTCCTGAAACCATATGCCGCGTTCACGATCGCCACTACATTCTCCGCCGACAAAGTGTTGAACCGACGGCCCTTTTCGGCAAGTTCCGTCGCATCCACCATAGTCACGCGACTGCGTTCCGCTTTCTTCGCGAATACAAGTATGGACAAGTTGATCGCCGTCCGCTCCAGCATCTTCGGAGGAAGGGATATGACGCAATCGAGGTAGCCGCTGTCGAGGAGGAACTTTCGAGCAGCGACCGCGCCCGCCATCTGATTGAAAAGAGCGCCGTCTGGAAGCAGCACCACCGCGCGACCGTCCTCCTTCATCGCAGCGACCGACGTCAAAGCGAATATCAGTTCACTGCGGCATCCCGCGCTGACTTCCTTGAACGCTCCTGGAAGCATACTCTGGAATTCCTCCCAGCGCGAGCCACGATCCAGGCGAAGACCGAACGGTGGAAAGCAGAACACCTTGTCATACTTCCACATGTTGTCGGCCATAAAGTCAAATGCCGACTTGCAAAGCGCCCGTCCCCGCCCCTTGTATCTGCCAAGCGCCATCTCGGAAAAGTTGATGTTGCGCTGGTTTATGTCAATCGAGTCGCCCCGCAACTCGGTATCTTTCTCCAGGGCATAGTCCATCACCGGACTACGCCCGCATGCAATGTCCGCCATCAAGCCTCCCGGCCTGAACGAAACCAACCTCTCAATCAACGGAATCAGCGAAGACGGCACATTGAGGTTCTCTAGATCAGACTGCCTCGCGCACTCTCGAATGATGAAGTCGCAATCCTCCGGCGTGAACACCCCTTGCATCCTGGAAATCTCATTCCATCTTGGCCGCAAATCACGCAAAAGGTCTTCACGAAGAGGATAGGAGCAATCAATGCGGTTCAGAAAATCAAGTAGCTCTTCTTCCCTAGACAAGTAGTGATTTCCCAATTTCGAAAACAAATATGAAATCTCGGCGCAAACATACGAGATCTCATTAGCCGGAAGCGCGCCTCGCAGCATATTCGCCAGATGAAATAATTTCTTCTGTTTTGCTTGTTCTATATCCATTAGCCTTTTACCTCATGACGGCGCGAATTATACCATAAATTCCGCCCGCGCGTCAAGTGGGGTTATTAAAAACCATATAATCTATGTTATGCCTAACTTGGCGCGCCCTAGAGCGCCCCGCAAATAGAATCGCCACATACAAAGACAATCCAACTTCTGCCGCAAACATGCCATACAATCCTAACTCACCATCTTGGCATAGACACCATTATTGTATCCATATAGGCTGGCGGAGTGGCTGGCCATAAAGGCGAAAGCCTCGTAGGGGTGCACACTTGTAATACAAGCGGAAGGGCAAAATGCCAGCAGCTCTTGCTACATGGGCCAGCCACTCCAGGCACACCCCTACAACAATTACTGCCGAGCAGATAGTGTATACGGCCAGCATTTCAGCCAGAGCAACAACTAATGTCACACGCTTCATAGAATCCTCCCATGTTAATTTCTGAATTGCTGTGCATATTGACAGCAAGGCATCCATTGCATGAGTGACGGCCCATGAAACAAGTGCTGCTTGAAGCATTTCGTATCCAACTACTTGTACCACATCATTTTCGTATATTTACGAAGTCGATTGACGTACTAAGCGCCACTTAGAGAGCATAGCGTCTTCGAATATATTTGCAATATTTTTATGTCACTCATACTTCAGTTTGACCACCATTGTGAATAATTCTCACGAATCTTATTTTGGACAGTTTTATCAACAACCTTCGTTTTGTTATTCACTTCTACATTATTTGGGGCGTTTTTATCATTATTATACTGGACTGCAACCTTATACTTGGGATAGGACTCTCCCTTTGCGACATTGTTTTTAGCATTCATAGGTCTAAGGTTAACCATATCATCCCACCTATTTTCAGGAACGCCTAATCCTTTTAGTTTCTCCTTTGAGTAGATATGGTCAACCTCCCACCCTAAATTGCCCTCCTTCCCATACAACGAACGCTTCATCAATCCACCTGCAGCATCGGTTCGATATACGGCGGAATCAAGGCCGTCAACAACAACTCCTTTCTTCCATATCTTGTCAAGTTGTTCTTCAGTGTAGTTGCTCATACTTCTTCCTTTCTTTGACTTGTTGTTGTTTTGTAATACTATGGGATCAGTTCCCATAGTAAAATCCTCCGCCGTGGCAATCCCGTTGCGAACCTGCCAACCGCAAGCGCTTTGATTTCTATTGCTCATCGACCCGCCATCATTCATAACCCATAAATGCTTGAGCATTCACGCAAATGGGGCCGCCGAGTGTCGTTATCCCATGTCAATCTACACATCAACTTTTCTATCTCCATCTATCTCAAATCCCATTGGGAGAGGCTTGAACCTAGCGTCAGGGCGAAGATTGGGATTCGAGTAACTTTGAAATTTGCGCAACTCTTCTACTTCAAGCTTACCGACAACGAAATATGGATCCTCTCCGCCTCGCACTTCCACAACATCACGAGCCCATCTTTCCTTGCGAGGTACGCGCACACGACTATTCCCATAAAGGTTATTATTGCAGAAGATGACATAGGCATGAATGTCCGATGCAGTTGACTTGATGATCTCAGCAAAAGTCTCTATGTCTTGGTTCCATGATACAACAAACAACGCGTCAATCCTTCCAATCAATCGACAACGTTTTCTCATTTCCATCAACTCACTGCATATTAGCGTAGTAAATGCAAACCGACCATGCAATATGATTGAATGATCTTTTTCGAATTCCTTGAGCTTGGCTTGCCGATATCCATATTTCGCCAACAAATCCGCCTCTTCTACATAAGCAAATCGGGACTTTTTCTCCGTGATAAAAACGTGCTCCGGATAGTCAGTGTGCAATGCCACAAGAGACATCCAAATCTCATTTGAGCAAGTGTGTTTTTCTTCGCCCATTATGTAATCAACTCCTGACAAGACTGAAACTCCATTCGAAAAACACTTTTCAGCCAGTTGCACGAACCAAAGCGGTGGCAATCCCAATTCGTGAAATACGATATATTCGGGTCGCGTATGATTTCGTAAGACATCGTTAACCAGTTTCACGACTGCAATATAATGCTCTCTCAATCCTGCTGGTGGCGATGCCTTCATCTCAAGATGAATCAGATCCTCTGAAGTGCGGATACTCATCAACGCAACATTAACCTCGTTACGATTTTTGTCTGCGACAATAATTTTATGCGGCGCATCTCCGACAATCAGATTATTGTTCTCGCACAATACAGAATCAAAAGTATCTGATGCCTGTTTTGATATTTCGTATCCACGAAAACATTTAATTATCTTACGCGCATCACCCTTTTTGAGCAAAGCATGGCCAAAATAGGCTATGTTCCGCATTGAAATTGGCCGAGTGGGGAACAGAAGTCCGAATGGGACACCGCCTATTAATCCAGAATGACCATTTACTGCTCGTCCTAGCAAATCAAGCAGCTTAGCGCACTCGTCGCCAAAATATTCAATACAATTTGAGTATGGCAAGCAATCAGATAGCAGAAATGACTTCAATGCTGACACCTTCGACAAATACCTTGTTTCTGTGCGTTGGCAAAACATTGAGAAACGCTCGTTGGAAACATCGTGAATTAAATATGTACGTGAATATTTCTCAAATGCCTCATAGTAATTAGGAAGACCGCGAAGACAATCCCTGACTTCATCAGAAGTTATAAATTGCCCATATTTTAATGGATACTGTGCTGATGAGCAGTCAACCCCCTTAACATTGGAAAGGATTGACAGCTTTATGGTCTTCTTCAATGGCTCTTCCCACTTGTCTAATAACAAATCAGCAGAAACATCACCAGGCCCAGATATATACATTCGCGTTTTTAGATTATTGGCCTCCTGGACAAGTAATCCAACCTGCCTGATAAATGCCTGAAGGTCCTCAAAATCAGCATTCCTGACCATAAGCCCTACAATGCGTGGAATATACTTCTCAAAGTCAACAAAATGTGGCCAAGTCATCAATATTGACGTAAATGAATTATAAAACTCCTTGCGCTGGGCATTCCACAATTCCCCTGGCAAGACTTTCTCAAAACTTTCCAATTCCTTTAAAAGAGCCATAAAGTCCGACCGACGAAATTCTTGCGTGTCGATCTTTCTGAAATTGTCTGGCACATCCCCTTTCCCTGGGATTAACCGCCGAATCTTTGTCCGTATCCTAACCTCATCCCCTACATTCTCCGGCAATAGACGAAATTCACTAGACAGGTTTTTAATCTGTTTCTTCAAAGCATCTACAAACGGCAACCCCGTCTCTGGATCTAAGAAAAAAGCTTTACACTTCGAACCTTTAAACGATATCGTCGCCTTCTCTACCGTAAGTGACTCCCCATATCCCTTAGGGTCAAATATTAATTCAGAATCATTCACCTTCCCCACTTGATCACCTTTCAAACTCGGCACATATTTAATAGAGTCCGCATCACTCTTCTTCGCCAACCATTCCCATATCTTATCCAAACTATTCCGATTATCCTTCTTCTTGTCAACCCAATTATCTATCCATTTAAACACCAACAAGATATCATCAACATAGCGCCCATAATACAAAGGCTGGATATCGTCACAAATAATTTTGTCAAACTCACACAAAGCAACATTAGCAATCACGGCAGAAGCTGGCAAACTAACTGGCAACCCGCCCTTCAAAGGAGTATCTTTAGCCCAGATATTAATCGAATTCTGTAACAGTCTTGTCAGTTGCAACTCAAACGGATTCATGTCTACATCAAGAGCGCCCAGAAAGTTCTGATTTGTAAGGAAATCAGGCTTGAGACAATGATAAAAAGAATGTGCGTCAGCTGTAACGACAACGATCTTCTCCTCAAGGTCTTTCAAGCTCTTCATTACATATTTAAGGGCCGACTCACGCCATTGACTGAATTTCTTGATGTAATAGACAAAAGACCCCGCCCTGTTATCCTGCCCATTCCTTGTCTGTTTATCTATCTTACGCAGTCTGTTGCCATAAGCGTGACTGCCGAGCTTTGAGTCAAACTTGTGACCCACTTTTATTATCCACAAAGCACTTATTACATGAAATAGCAATGACGGAGTTGCTATCATCCTGAAAGTCAACCGCCCTATGTCCTCCATCTGACATGGATTTGATCTGGGATTTGAAAACATTACGCCAGGCGTTGTACTACTCCTGCGGTCATCGTTTTGTCTAGGCGGAGCTATACCCTTTGTCTCTAATCGCCAACCTCCAAGCTCGGGAGCAACAAGGCGCCCACCATTCAGCCCTTTCTCCAATGTATCATGGAGAGTTTTGATATTCGCTGCAAAATCACTCTCGAAGCGCACAACCTCATCAATGTCCAACGAATGCGCGTACCACGCATCTATCTTGGCTCGTTTATATGCACTCACTACATCTTCGTACGACAACGCAAAATATTCAACTTCATTTGTCATGCCATTATCTCTCCATGCTAAGAATGAATAGACTTGCAAAAATCACTCCAGCTACTTCGAGCAATCCTCTCCACATCTTCACAGGCAACATGAGCCCCCGATTTGACGTGCATCAACCATATACGACGCAACAACTCCATCAAAACCGACTGTGGCGACAATTCTATTTCGTTGTGCAAAGCCAACTTTTCCACTTCCTCTTTGTCATTGTCATCTAACACACACTCGGCACCCATCATCCACTTATTTACAGTTCTGCGAGTTGTTTCTTCACCAACATAGGCATCAATATAGCCCTCTTTCAATATCCGCCGGATATCATTATTTCCTTTGAGTTCCGGCCTAGATAGTAACACACGAAGCGACAGCTCTAACAGCCTTAAATAACCGCCAGACGACACCTCTCTTCGAGTCAATTCGCCAGAAACTAAACCATCGCATTTAGGTATTCCAGACACAAAACACATATCATGCTCAAGATCAGACTGCGGCACTTTAAGAACTTGTGAGGCCTCTTCCAATAGTTTAGCCCTGATAACTGCTTTCGGACATACAGATATCATCTCTAAAACAGACTTCGACATGCATGATACAGCCGTTGCCGCATCCAGTATTTTTAGTCTAGGCTCTTGCTTGGCAATAAGAAATCCAATGATCGAAGTCGCTTCTTCTATACACCTTTCAAATGCAATTACACCTTCATTTGCAATTAGGGAATCGGGATCCGCGCTAACTGGCATCTTGGCAACAGAAACTGCAAGCCCCGCCGACAGAAGAATCTTCCCGACACGAATAGTAGCCGCAATTCCAGCGTCATCACCATCGAACGCCAAGATAACGCTATCAGCCGAATGCCTCAACAAGTTTGCCTGGTCTTCGGTAAAACTAGTGCCCAAACTCGCAATTGCATTAGCGAATCCATTCGCATGACACCTAATCACATCTAACTGACCCTCGCAAACGATTGCCCGACGCCCAATCGACCTCGCAATCATAGACGCTGCCTGATCCATTGCATATAAAAGCTTCCCCTTTTTAAAAATAGCGGTGTCCGGTGAGTTAATGTACTTCGCTTGCTTTGCATCCTCGGTTAGTGTTCTTCCCGAGAAACCCACAACACGGCCAAATTTATCTTTGATTGGGAAAACCAATCGTCCGCCAAATCTATTATATCTCCGATGATGCTCTTCACTAGGCAAAAGAAGTATACCAGCATCACTTAATTCCGAATCTGAATATCCATACTTTCCCGCCCACTTAATCAGCGCCTGCATAGCTACAGGCACATAACCCAATTGGAATCGTTCAACCATTTCTACAGATATCTTCCTTCGCAGGATATATTCACGCGCTTTCTCCGCCTCTTTAGCGCTCATCAGGCAACGATGAAAGAACGCTGCTATCTCTTCATGCAGGCTAAACAATCTATCCCCAATTGACCTCTGTCCTTTCCTCAACTCTTTATCCATATCCACACCTAACATCATGCAAAGCTTCTTTATCGCATCAGCTCGCGTCAAGCCATCTATCTCCTGTATAAAATCAATCATGTCGCCAGAACGCCCACACCCAAAACATTTATACCGACCCGAATCAGTGAAAATGTGAAAGCTAGGAGTTTTCTCCACGTGAAATGGACAGAGTCCGACATAGTCCATCCCTGTGCGCCGTAATTTTATGCCACGAGAAGCCACCAACTCTTGCAGAGCGACCCTTGACTTAATCTCATCTATCTTCGCTGACATCCTTTGTATTCCCCGCGAACCATCTTCGTTACCGGCTTTTAGCACAACCCATTACTTTCCAATGATCGCACCATGGACAGTCCCCCCTCCGACGCAATAGGTGTGGAGGAATGGCATTTTCAATACACTCTCGTCGAGTGGAGTATACAGTCGAATACTTCGCTGGCGAGATATGTGATGACGTCCCCATCATTGTATTACCGTATGTTATACCATTTTCCATAGTCCTACCCCGGTAGACGGTTTTGATGCCGACGAACATCGAGTATGGGACAAATAAAACCAACATCACCCAAAGCAATACGAGGTAGTGCTTGATCCGCCTATAGCCAACTATCACCATCAGATAGAGCGTCCACAGGAATAGATTGAGGAAAAGCAGCCAGAACCCAAGCGGCGTCCTCTCTACCTTGCACGGCAAGGGCCATCCGTAGTAAAATTGCGGACGGTCCCAACCCCATGGAGACTTGAAACTCCAAAATGGGGTTTTCAACGTGAAGATTACAATGACCGCAGGAAGAACGACAACGGCAACAAGGCGCAATATCCTGAGGAAAATACCCGCCTTGATTCCAGACTGGAGGAGGACGCGGCGGAAATACTCACAAGAAGCAGCCAACGCGGCGAGAGCGATAAACAACAGCGGGGTAAGAATCCGCTGAGTTATAAGCTGGGCCTCTACGCTCAAGCCAAAGCCCTTAAGGGTCATGGCCCATGCAAAAATAAGATAGCACAGGGCAAGCAACCCGAAGGCAACTCCCAAAACCGCTAAAACTTTCTTTAGTATATTCATAAGATTATCACCAAAGGTTCTCGTCCCAAAGGAGCTTGAGTGTAGAGGTGCATGACATCGGAACGTGAATCTTGTATGCCTTGTACATCTCGGACTGCCGGCGCGCCTCGCTCTGCTGCGGCAGGTATTCGCCAAGATACCAGTTGTATTCGTCGCGGTAGAAGCGCCAGTACATGTTCGTGTAGGCTGGGAGAGCCGCCGCCTCCGATGCGCGCATCAAACGCTGGATCGAATTCGATATCGCCGCGAACGACGAGAACCGAAGATCGTAGCTTTCCATGATGACCGCGGCAACCAGGTCGTTGGAATTGGCTACCAGCCGCTGCTGCGCAAGCTCGTACACGTTCGAGTAGTTGCCCTGGTACCAGTCGTTTGTGACGGAATGGAAGTTGTTTGACGACGGCTCGGCGAATACTGCGGCCGCCGTTGCCGCCAATGCTGCCACTATTAGTTTTTTCATTGTCTAGTCTCCTTGCTGCTGATTTAGTATCTCCATTCCCAGTTCGACGGTCGTGGGAGATGTGAATTGTCGATTGTAGTCGAATGTCTCCGACCATTGCACGTGGTTGTCTGCATTCGCCGTGTTTGGCCAGAGCCGCCTTTCCTTCTTGCCAAGCTTCAGCCACATGTTAGTCACAAGCGGCCCCGTGACCTGGGCAAAGTTGGTCGTGGACAGCGTGTTCCCCGCCTCCCAGCTCATGGACGACGTTCCGTCCCCGAAAAAGAAGTCGTTGGTTCCATACCACATCCTCGAAAGCTGACGCCGCCATTCCGAGACACCGATGCGCTTCGTCCCAAAGCTGACGAACAAGTTGCCTACCTTGGACAATAGCGTCGGCACACCGTGCCAGGTCATCACCGCGCCAAAGCCAACTCCCTTCACCGTAGGCGTCGGTTCGTCGTTGACCTGATTATACAGCCACACGGTCGGTCTTGCGGCGGAGTCGGGACGACCGATGTAGTCGCCGTTCCCACCGTTCACAAACCAGAACTCGCCAAAATTCATGCTGTTGCGCTCGTCCTGGTTGTAGTTGTCGACCAGCCAGTCCATCAGCGCGGCATACGCCGCCAGGTCGCTTTCAAGGATGCTGTCTATGCTTGCACCCGAAAGCGGAAGAACAATGTTTCCTTCCGTCCACGGGGAGCCGTCTACGCGCGAACGCAATCGGATGACGCCGCCATGCTTTGGGTTGGCAAAGTCGGCACAAAGACCGTGCTTATTCGCCAGTCCTCCGCTTCCCGTCGTATTCGAGAGTATCTGCCATTCTGCGTTGTACGGAGAGGAGACATCCGGATTCAACTCTAGACGCATGTTCACCGAGAAGTCCTCGACAGAGAAATCATTTGTGTCCACGACGCGGTAGAACGGTATGGCGATGTGCCTGTCGGCGGCCGGGCTGTTTGTCTCGGAGAACGGGCACGCCGTCTCTCCGTCGAATGGTGGCTGGTTGTTGTTCTTCTCCGTATCCTTGAGTTCGCTTTCCATGTGCAGGTACTTGACTTCTGCAACGGTCAGGGCCTGCGTGACGGCATAAGTATTGCCATCTAGGTCGAGACTAAGTTCAAAAAGCACATCCCCTTCCATACCGCTCGCCATAGATCCCTGAACTACCATCCAGGCATCGCCACTAGAAAGAACTCTGATTTTGTCCGAGCCTTGCACGCAAGTAAGCGTCATCGTCGCGTTTGTCGCGCACGGCGGATCGAACGAGCC